>JAESGU010000069.1_pt1 | contig 76379 bp, 69 predicted proteins | sample 9266271 | NCBI WGS metagenome assembly JAESGU01 (sample SAMN15740544, study PRJNA653495) | algae metagenome | isolation source: Scytonematopsis contorta HA4267-MV1 and co-occurring heterotrophs from mud... | place: USA: Palolo Valley Trail, Honolulu, Hawaii | collected 2009-07-25
ATTAATTATTATTAAGCTTTAAAATATTTGAGAATATAACTTAAAGCGATAGTTTGATAGTACTATCTAACGATAATTGCTTAAGTACTAATGAACCTGTGACAGCTAGGGTGCGGAATGTGGGTTACAATATATTATCAGAGACAAACATCTCACATCGCAAAAAAATAGTTCCCTTTTTTTGTAATATAAAGTAACCAATAGCTGTAATATTCCCAGCTAATTCAGTTGATATTGGTTAAAAAGTGTATATTTCTCTACCTCAAATGTGAGCTTTTTTATATTTTTCTCAAAATACTTGCACTTGACAGAAGAGGGATAGCAGGCATTAATCGTCATCCACCACTTCCAATGTCAATACTCCTTTTGGTTTATTGACTAAAAGCTGCATAACATCCAGCCACAATGCTCCCATCAAAGTATCTGGAACATTGTTTCCGACATGAACCGGGATAACAACCTCTGTCCCGTCAATAATCACTTTCCCTTCGTGAATGTTGAATCGAGAAAATCCTTTCGCTGTCCGCATTTCTATTTGAGAGGTTAACAATGGCCACCCCAAAGCCGACAGGTCTTGAGTATTTATACACAAGAAACCATCAGTAAATCCAGTGTCCAAAAGAGCTTCAACAGAGAACTCCTCTTGATTTAAGGCAATTAGCTGAATTTCAAAAAATAACTCGCCATTATCTCCAAAAGAGCCTACAGCCATAGTCTGCCACAGGCTCCTGTGTCATTTAAACAAAAGATTGTTAGTTTAACCTCATCAGAATAACCATAAGCGTCGCGGATTTTTTCTGTTATACCTTTTAAAGTCGGGTCAATAAGGTATTGTTCTGTTTCTGGGTCAATTGCGATATGCCAGTTGTAGTAACTCTCAATTAGTTCGGGACGCAAGCGCTCGAAAATAACACGACATCGCATAGCTAAAACACTTTGTTTTTCCTGAGCTTGGCTATTTTCTTCTGGAACTATGTCCGATGGTGGTAAAATACGAGTGCGTCTTGGGTGGGAAACCTGTGCCATATCAACAAAAAAATTGCACGTTTTTATCTTCTTATGATACCTTTATTTTAAACTAAAATAAAGGATATTTGTATATAAAATAATTTTTCATTTCTCAGTTTCTAATACTTCCATCGGGCATAATTGTTTGAAAAAAAGTAGCATCGGTAAAATCTGTATCCTTAATTAAAGCTTCCTTAAGATTCGCATTGCTCAAGCACGCACCTCTTAAATTTGCTCCTTCTAAGTTTGTCTTACTTAAATTAGCTCCTGATAAATTGCTACCACCTAACTTGGAAAAACGCAAATCAAACTCGCTCAAGTCTACACCAGACAAATTAGCTCCACTAAAATCAACTTCTTCTTCAAAAGCTTTTTCCAAAATCATTTGAGTGATGCTAGAGTAGTCTATATTGGTGGAAGCAGAATCTGGACAAAAACTTAGTACAGTTGCCATTTCTCCACCAAGAACAAGAACATAAGCATAAGAGTTATCTGTTCCTTCTGGAAAAGCAAAAAGCCAATTTTGTTTAAAATGTTTATTAAAGAAATATCCACCCGCTAGATTTTGTGAATAATCTATAGCTTCTTGCAGAGTAGCAAATTCCAAATAATGTTATTCTTTGTAACACTATCATGCCTGATGGAAGCATCAGAGATGAAGAAGGATGGGGATGACAACGAGATTACCAACACCACAAGGAAAATTTCATATACCCACCAAGGAAGGGAGATTACACAGAAAAATTCTTTATATTACGACGTAGAATAATATTTATCGTACCCTGAACACTAATTTTATACTGCGCGGCTATTTTTTTTATATTACCTTCACCATTAGCATGAGTTTCGATAACTGCCTGAATAATATTTGGTGGTAAGCCGGTATTAATTTTATTGCTTGCAATATCTGAGTTTGGGAAAGTTTTAAAAGCAATATTGTTTTTCCTTCTTAGAAGGTGAATTTGCTTGTATCTCTCTTTCCTTGGTATCCACAAACAATTATTTGGAGTAAAATCTTTCTCTGTATCAATGCGCGATATTATTGTTCCTTCGGGTGCAACTCCCATATCTTTCAGAAACTGAGAAAAGTTGCTGTACCAGGAAGGGTCAATTTTAATTCCACATCTACCGTAGTATTTGTATTGATAATAGTTTTTATTATAACAGATGCGTTTAATATGCAGCCACGAATAATATTCGTAAGTGTTGCATTTACCGTGGATAGTCTTCTTGTTTCTACAATTTTCTTTAACGATACATCCACAACTTCTCGTTAATCCTCGGATGAGGCTGCTTTTGTTAATATATTTTTGAGTTTTAGCTTCGCAACTGCATCGCGTGAGAACTTGGATTTTTCCTCTTTCTCCTTTAATTTCTACATCTGATATGACAGTCAGCCTTCCTATATTTGTTCCAACTGGAATTTTTTTGGCTCTTCTTTCACACCCGCAGTTGCTTGATTTACCATTAATAATAGTATGCTTATAAACAAGTTTTTTAGTTCCACAATTGCATTGACATAATATTTGTCTTCCTTGTTTTTCTAAAATAGTCCAGCTACCAAACTGTTCGCCTATATTAATTATTCTATCATTTTTCATAGCTAATTAAAATAATAATATATATATGCTTCATATTTCTATCTCTTTAGCTTTTTGTGTGGTCGCTGTGGTTTCACGCTGTTTTGGAGATGTATTTTCTATTGGAGTATACTGCTGAGTAATTTCTTTTTTTCTCCATTCTTGAAGGTCTTTCATAATTTCTTTGAGAGGAACAAACTCCATAGTATTTTCTCCCTGCTTTTCAGCCTCAGAAGCTTTATGAGTTATGATTTTAAAGTACATTTCTCGTTGCTCGGCTATTGACAACTTACCATCATTATCTTTGATTTTCCGGAGAATTTCTTCATTCCCTTGGTTCATAGTCTCCCTACATTCCAGACCACCTTTTTTAGTTATATCAGCCCATTCTTGAGTTATATAAGGGTGAACTTTAACAGGAATGTCACCAATATTTTTGATAGGAACTTCTCTATCTAATGGTTCAGGATTTGAAGCTGAGGGTTGTTTGGAATCAAATATTTGGTCGTAGTCAAGCTTTGCTGTATTTTGAGCAATAAACTTAATTTGGTTAATATCATAGTCAGAGATGTTTATTTTGGTAACTTGTCTGGAAACATTACCCTCATTATCTTTGCTTAAATCAAACCGAACTAATTCTTGAGTACCCTTTTCTTCGCTGGTTTTAAAAGCTTGGAATGTTGCTTTATCTCCCTCGAAGTTTAGCGACCGCTTAATTGTGTAATCTCCAACCGTTACCTCATCCTTTTTGGCTTGGGTCAGAATACTATTAAGAGAAGTTAGTATTTCAGATTGTTTAAAAGTTTCAAGGGTTTTTATAGTACCAGCGGGAGCGAGACTTCCTAGGGTATTACCAATATCCCGTATATCATCTTTAGCAAGGTCAGGGAGGTTGCCATTGTCAGCCAGCTTTTCAGCTACCATCAGGAACTCTTGACGTTCCACACCCAGCATTTCTTTATTGGTTTTGGTGATTTTGGAGTTTTCTTTCCCATCAAGTTTGAACTCTATAAGTGAGTCTTTCCATCCCTGAAGTTCATCACCACGACGGTGGATGCTAAACTTATCCCCATCCTGACGAACTACAAAAGCATCGCTACGATAAATACGCGAACCATCCTGTTCGACTGTTCCATACTTTTTAAGGAGTGAGGTTGCAGTTTTGGCGATTTCTTTGTTTTCACCATTGAAGCGTTCTTTTTGAGCAAATACATTTACTATTTTATAGACAGGAACCTCTACTTGACGTGCCCATTGTTGTGCTGCTGGTTCTACTCCTTGTGAGTCAGCAACTTGTTCATAGGTATGTTGTGCAGCGTATTTTTGTTTTGGTGCTTCCGTTTCTGAAGATGATTGCAGGTTTGGTTTGGTTATCAGATATTGATTGTGTTGGATTAGTTAAATCAACCTTGTCCCATTTGTAAGCTCCTGGGGTAGATTCATCAGGGACTAAATTGTAAGTATCTTTCCCTACTTCTACCGCTATTTTGCTAGCTTCCCATCCCTCTTTAATTTTTTTTATGGCAATTTTGGACAATTCAATTAAAACTTTAGCTAGAGCTTCTCCGGTTTTACCAACAATATCCGTAGCTTCTAGATATGCGTCTCCAATTTGGCTTTGTTTTGGGTCAAACATAATTATTCCAAGAGTAATGGTAGCCTATCAAGTAAAATAGTTTGGTCATATTTAACGAATACTAATTGTGAGTCAAATCTAATAACTATGAGTGTTGATTGTGCTCCATCTGGATAATACTTATCGCAATAAATATTGTCTGAATTTGCGCGTTCATAGTAATATACTAAGAGATTATCAAAATAGTGTTTTTCCACACATGGAGGGAATGAGCAATTCCATCTAGGGTAGTATTTGTACTTGTTAATCTCGGCTTGTAGTTGAGGTGATATCATTAGAAAAAATCTTTGTATGCTTCAAATGGTATAGGAGTTGTGTTTTCATTTTGATGATTTGATTGACATAGTTTTACTTGACAATTTTCTAGATTCTTATTTATTTGACTTAGTTGTGTGCTTTGGTTAGCAATAATCTTTAACATTGCTTCTAACTTTTCATCTAACCGAGATAACTTAACCTCTATTGACGTGATTTTTTCTTTTGTCAGTGATGTTTCAGAATTGATTTGTTGATGTTGTGTATTAAAAATTTCACAAGTCTGATGCCATTTTTCTAAGAACTTGGTTAATTCTATTAATAGCGTCGTTGAGTTGTATGTCGTGTTTTGTGAGTTCTGAAGAATATTCAACAAGTTGTCTAACTTTTTGTTCAATGTCTCTTCTATAGTTAAGCTGTTGCTGTTCTGCTCTATAATACTCATTAACAATTGCCTCGTAAGAACATTTTACTTTATATATTGAATTCCAGTGACTACACTCAGGATAATTTGCATCAATTAAGTTCCCTTTGCATCCTGTAGCGCGATTAAAAATGATGTGTAAATGTAACTTTGAATCATCAACAAGTAAATACGCGACGTATTGTTGCTTTTGGAAGCCAATTAATTTTACATGATGCTCAATTAGTTTTCTATAATGACCGAAACTTATCCCTATTTCTATCTCATCTATTTCAATGTGCCTATGTAATCCATTATATTGAACTCTTGGTCTTAGTTTGAACTGTTTTTCAAAAGAAGCAATGATTGAATCTTTATTTTTTTTATTTACCAATTTTGAACTAATCAAAAACCCTTCTTCATGACATGTTTCTATTAATTTTATCAGTTCTGTGTGTAGTATATTTTTATCTGTAACACTAAAGATGTTCATATCTAAAAGAAACTTTTATACTCATCAACAGGTAATGGAGCAGCACCCGCTTGTACAGGAGCTTGAGGAATAGGAAAGCGTTGATTAACAGCCGATACTCGTAAATCCAAATCTTCTTGAGTAGGTTTTCTCTGAGTACTTTTCTGAGCGAGCTTTTTAATAACAGCATCCCAGTTTTCATCATTTTGTTGTTCCAGTCCAATGATGTGCTTGCAAACTTTGATATTTTTCAATAGTGGAACTGAACCTTCATTTTTATTACTATAAGCAGGGTTAATAAACAAACATTTACCTGGTGGTAACTTCAAAAATTGAGCAGGTTCAAATAATTTTCTGGTTCGTTCTTGGTCAGAAATACTTGTGTTAGTTTTCCCCCCTCCAGTTGACCGGGATTTTTGCTTATATTTAATTTCTTCTTCTCCCAAATACGCGCTAAATAATCGTGCTGATTCTTCTTCCCCAGGATTAAATACAAACTTTGTACCACAGGCACCAAGAATTGCTTTAGAGATTTCCTTCCCGTAAATTTTCTCTAGCTGACCCATATTCTGCCAACCCATAATCCCGCAAAACCCTTCGGAGCGGGATTCGTTCAACCACTTAAATAAATCTGGTAAAAATATTGACGGTAACTCGTCCAAACATACAACCAGTGGTCCATGTTCCTTACGCTTTTTAGCAATACTACGGGAGACAACCATGTGTAAAATCGAAGTCATCAATGGACTAACTGCATCGCGACGCTCCCGGTCTAAGCCAAAGATAATCATTTGTTTGCGCTTAACTTCCAAAGGGAGAGTGGTTCTACCAACAAAGCAGCCCAAAGTACCACGTGCCATAAATCGGGTGAACATCAGCGAAGCAGTACCAGCGATACCACTCACGGTTTTCTCGGAGCCAGCAGAGCTAAAAAGTTGACCAAAGGCTATCTTTACCCAAGGGTTTAAGCTAGCAGCCATTAGTCTTTCGACCATCTTCTCGCTACTTAGTATGGCAGCAGAAGTCATGATGTCGGACTGCTCTTCAAATTCCTTGGTCAGCATTAAAATAGCTTGCGTGAGTTGGTCACCCGCTGGACCGAAGAACGCATCTTCCGAACCACCACCCAACATGCGGAAGTTTTTGTTAATAACTGTTGCTAATTGTCTTGCGGTTTCAGCATCGGAAGAGTCGCGTAAAAAGTCGATGGGGTTACATACTTCCGATTCGGGGAAACCTGGTGCAAAGACATGTACGTCGTAACCTTTAGACTTTGCGTAACTGGCAATCTTTGCTTGTGATGGATATTTGAAATCGTACAAAACTAAACCAAACCCTTGGTCAATCGCTGAATAAAGCATAGGGTTAATAGCACTAAAAGATTTACCGCTACCAGGTGCCCCTATTACGGCTGTTCCTCTCTGGACATCGGGTACGTAAAGCGGAACTCCTCCACTCCCTTTGGGTGGTTTTTGATTTTTGTACTTGTGTATTCCAATATATAAGCTAGCGCTATCGCATTTAGGAGAAATAATTTGCTTAAAAGCTTTTTTCTTAGCTTGGGCAGTTTCTTTATCCCCACCCCAATAACTGGTAGCAAGTTTACCCTTTTTACCACTGGAGAACATTTGGAGTAATATTACTGCTATTATTCCCCCAGCTATCGCTAATCCTTGGGGTGAGATTAATTGATTAGTATATCTACTAAAATCATTACTTTTGTTATTACTGTTACTTTTAACTTCTCTAACAGTTTTGGTTTTGGAAGAAAATAGTAAATTGTTCATATTTATGAAATTTGCAGAAGAAAACGAAGAAGCATAAAAATACACTTCTTCGAGGTAGTGTGAAGCTTAAAAATTAAGGAGTCTTTCTGGTAGGTACGGTGAGGGGAGTACCCAGAATAATTGGGTCTTTTTCGCGGTAAGTAAAGAAGGGAACGGGACCAAGAAAATAAGGAGAGCAACCCAAATCTACAAAACCGCGTTTACATATGCGAAAAAACATAGCGGAAGTGATAGAACCTTCTCCCTCGTTAATATCCCAGATGACTTGCTTAAAAGCTTTACCGAAGGGGTGTCTTCCGGTTGGTTCTTCTCCACCATTAAGGTTACCCAATATCCCAAATCCACCTCTTACTTTTTGGTCTTTCCCGGACATCCATTGTGCCCCCGTAAGATTTTCACTTCCAGAAACCTCAATATGACCGCATTTTTTCTCACAAGGAACATTAAACCCTTCTTGATAGCTACCAGATATAGACTTCCAGCGTCCACCTTCTTTTGAACCCAGTGGTAAATCAACCTTACCAATAAAACTTAAATCGGGAATGGGTACGCTAGGGAATTTATCGAATGGGACATCAGCCAATCCTGGAACCTTACTAATTGTAGTATTTTGCCAGTTAGTAAACTCTTTAATTTGAGTATCTTTCAAGCCAGGAATACTATCAAATTTGTGTTTATTTAAGTCAACAAATTCTCCAAATTCAGCATCTTTAAGTTGGGGATAATTTTCCAATACCTGACCAACAGTTTGGTTTTGAGCATTATTCCTTGTGGCTTTGCGAACTAACTCTTGAATAGGAGGAATTTCCCCAGCTTCCAAATCTTTTAGATGGGGAATTGCTTCAGCTAGTTCTTCCAGGGTTTGCCAATCGAGGGTTTCAAACTGCGAGAGATTCATACTATCAAGATTAATACCCGTGATATCGGCAATATCAGATAGGGTAAAATCTTCTATTTTGAACTCAGTTGCTTCAAAATCACCCAGTTCCATAACTTCGGCAAGGCTTTGTCCATTAGTCCAGGTGCGTGTTTCTTTCATTCCTGGATTTTTGACATTGGGTAAATCAACACTACCAGCTTTCCCAAATTTCATATTCTGAAATGTCATTTTACTCCAGTCGGGAGTAGGAGCACCAGATACTAAGTTTTTAGCAATTGGTTGAGTTTTATTTTGAGGTGTTTGTGCAACAGCGGGACTTATCGCAAAGTTAGTTAAACTAGACATTAAGCCAGCAGTCCCACCAATTCGCATAAAGTGTAATAAAACGCTGACGACTACGGATGCAGCCATAAGAAAGCGCAAATTGTTAAATTTCTGGTTACGATAAACCAGTTTGCTTGCTTTCCTGTTACTTTCATCTTGAGAATTAGTAATCGCGGTTACCGTTTCTGGTATCGCATTAACATTAGAAGTAGTTGAACTATTAATTGGCATATCAGATATGGATGAATTAGGAAAATAGTTGTCAACATTTTCATCACAAACACTTTGGCTATTAATATTTATTTGGTTCATACTTCTACCTACTTGTGCGGATAAAGTTTTGTTCATTTTGAGGTGATAAATTTCGTCTAGATGGATTAGTTTCAAGTAATCTCTTACCTCCTAATTCCATTAGTTTGGCAACTAATTCCATCGACACTCCGGTATTATTTGAGGCAGTAACTAGTTCTTCTCCTTGAGCGCGTAATTCAACTAGTTTGTTGAGTTTTCCCCATAATTCGCTATCAGAATTAGCCCATTTATTTCGCAGTGCGACTTGCATACCCTTACGGATATATTTACTATCAGACTGTGCGGTGTAATCACCCTTTGGTTTATTGTCCTGTTGTCTTGATGTATCCCCAATAATTTCAATTTGGCTGTATTCTGGCTGACCGCTACCTGGTATAATTCGGAAGTGGTAGGATTTTCTAGTTGACCCAGATTCAATAATTACGGTAAGATGTGCCCCATTTGTGGCATTTGGTAATCCAGGAATATTTACTTTGTTAATTTTTCTCAAGTGAACTAAACCTGCACCTGATTGTCCTTGTTCGCATTTTCCTAAACCTTCCAGACATCCATCAACATCTAAAACAAATCTTGATGGGTCATCTAACCAAATTTTTTTAATAGTTTCCCCAGTGCGGTAAAATGAAATAGATACACCGTGACCATTCCACACTTTAACTGTTTGTAATTGTGCGTTTTCCCCATTTAATTGAGATGCTGGAACGCGACGTATAATACTTGCACGAACGGGTAGTGTAACAGCACAAAAACTAATTAAACCAAACCCAACTAAATATTTAAGTTTCATAGTTTTATTGACCTATTAACTTGAATTGTGATTTCAGTATTTTTGGGAACAACCCAGATGTTTGGTCTACTTAAAATTTCTTGAGTTGCACGCTCTGTACGTTTACCAACAACCTCGCTAACTGAACCAAAGAAACCTTCGATAAACGCTCCTGTAGGATTGCGGTTATTATTACGAGTGCGGGTTCTGCTTCCACCCAGAGGTAAGTCTTCTGTTATTTCTTCTTCTGGCTTATTAATAATTTCCCCAACTTTAGCTAGACCAGATATCATTCCTAAAGTTGCGTCATATCCCGCAATTTCATCACCTTTATCATTATGGGGACGAGCTATAAGCGGACTTCCTTCTTTCCCTAAAACAGATATTGTTCCTGGTGATATTGGATATTCAGTCCCGTCTTTAAGGATTGCGGTTACTTCAGCTTTCATATTAGATGAATTATCAACAGATATTACGCTGATGACAATTTCTGTGCCAGCTTCAATCGCAATTTCATTAGTGTTACCTTTTAATGGTTCTGTTAATGTGGCAACAAATCGTAAGTTGTTAGCTTGCTCTTTATCAGTACTATTTTGGGGAATAAGTAAGGGAGTATTGAGAGTAGCCTTTGCATATTCTCCAACCACTAAATATTGTGGTTTTCTTTCTTGGAGGATTGCTTCTTCTTCTGAGAAGCTAACATTTTTGGCTGAGCTTGATGTGGTAGCTACGTCTGTTTCGGTTGGTGACCAACGAGGACGCAATTGTTCAATATTATTGTTATCAGTATTAGTTGGTTGCTCAGTGTTATTGCGTCGATTACTTCTGCGACGACTGGGACGTTGGGGGGTTAACTCAGCAGATGATGTATCTTCTGGGGTGGGAGAATTTGCTGCAATTAAATTTGGTTTTGGGGAAGATTGTTGTTGTGCGTAGTCAACTCTACCCACATTTCCCAACGTTCGTAATCTTTCTAGCTCAGCTAACGGGTCAGTAGCTTTGGTTTCTTGTGGCTTAAAAGTTTCTCGTGAAATAGAAGGAGGAGGAGGGAGAGGAGTACGAGCTTGTTTAATTTCCCTCGGTGGTGGTGGTGGGGATGGAACTTGTACTATTCTTCTTGGTGGTGGTGGAGTTTCTGCTATTCTTCTTGGTTGGGGTTGATATCTAGGTTGAGGTGGTCTTGGTTTATATGAGGGTGTTTTAGCTACTGGTTTCTTATCAGTTTTATCTTTTTCTTTAACCTCAGACTTTGGCTTTTCTGGTTCTTCATCTCTCTCAGGTTTTGGCTTACCATTAAGAGCATCAAGTTCTTGCTCCTGCTTTTGTAGAGCTAATTTAGATAATATTTCTCCATCTTTATTTTCGGTAGATGTAGCACTAGTTGGAGTCGGTTCGGCTTTCGTTTCTTGCGCTTTTCTACTCCCTCCCCCCATAATTGAATTGAGAGCAGCGAACATTACCAGAAATCCGACACCAAATGCTCCTCCAATTATCCCTAATCTTGACCAGGGAGAGGTAATAAAATCATGCTTAGTTTGTACTAATGCAGGGTCTTCTTCTAGTTGTTCTTCTAATTCATCCTCATCTTGTACATCATCTTCATCAATTATTGGTTTATCATCATCTATTGGTAATAATTGGTTAACGGTCGAATTATTATCTTGGTCGTCAAATTCTAGCATACTTTATTGATTATTTTTGTGCTTATTACCAAGGTTAAAGTCAATAATTTCAGTAATTTCTAACCTCGCTTGTCTTGCAGTAAATATTTTCTTATCCAAATCGCTAGCATTTTTGGGTAACTTAGGAGTATCGATTGCTGTAACTGTAATAGTTTTATTTAATGGAATACCCCTACCTTGGTTTTCTCTAGCATTAAAACTCACTAGAGTTCCAATATAATCAACTTCCCATTTACCGGATTGAATTTTCCTTGGTTGGGAAATATGTCGTGTAATCAGACTAACTTGAACTGTGCTGCTAAATACTCCATTAGGAACCATTGTCGCTAATTTTTCTAAGAATTCTGCTCTAAAGTTTTTATCATCAGTAAGACTAAATGCAGCCTCCCAACTTTTTGTAGGTAATCTTTTATTACCATTTTTGGTTTTTATCTCAATACCTTTATCTGGAACAGGGCTATTTTCTCCTTGTTGGTTATCTCTAATAATTCCACTCCAGCTAAACATATCAATTAAAGCATTGGAAACAAAAGTTTTGATAGTTTCATCATCCCGGACATTTGGTGCAGAAAATCTACCTTGAGAAATGGAACCATCTGCATTTTGAATAACAGTCATCCCTTGGGTGTAGGAACTTATTCTAGATGTGAGTCCTAAATTTACTAATAGAAGAATTGCGCTTAAAACTGTTCCCCCTGCTGCTACAATACTAGCGATTGCAACTGGTGTTGATGTTGATTGACCGTAACTAAGAAGACGAAGCGGTTGTGATTTAGAGCGAGAATTGAACATAATTTATTTATTTCTTCTATTCATTTTTTTAAGTTCGTTTATTATTTGCGCTTGTTGTGCAGCTTGTTGTGATTGTTGTACAGCTTGTTGCGCTTGTGCTGCTTTTTCTCTAGCAGAATTAATCCATGAATTTGCAGTTGCGCTGATTGTACTTCCAGCAAATTGTGTAGTAGCAACTGCTGCTTTCCCTAATCCCGTCCATACTGCAAGTCCACCACCTGCTGCAAGTGCAGATGATAAAATAGGAGATATTAATCCTATAAAAAGTAGAAAAATCATTGGTTGATTTTGTTCAGAATTAGCTATAAGCTGAGCGCATAATCCGGTTATCATATTAAAGCAAAGTTTAGCCATTCCTACAGAAAGATAACCAGTCAACCAAGCAAAAATAGGTTTAGCACCAAACGGAAGTAAAGACCCACCAATTGCTAATGGCCCGAGCAATGCAGTTAGTAGCATCGTAAACTCAATTCCCCACTGATAAGCGTTATTTAGTGCGAGCATTAAAGCTGCAACAAATCCCGTTATCATTGAACCAATAGCACCATTAATTGAACTAGTAATTTTTTCTCCTATTTGACCAGGGGAGAGATTTTCTAATGCTTCTTTCGCGTCAGTTAAAGCTTCGAGGGGGTTAAATAATCCACTCGAAGCTGGTGGTTCTGAACCTTTAAATAAATCGGGTGCTGATTTTCTTAATTCTACTTCCGCTTGTTGCAAACAGTCTGCTGAGTCTTTGGAACTTCCAGGAATCGAGCGACACCTTTCCATTGCAGCACCAACTTGTTGCTGAAGCGCAATATTCCCTACTGCACGGTTAAATGCGACTTCCATATCTACCCCAGCAGCAGCATATTTTATCACGTCATTGTTGACCGTATTAATCATTTCTCGCATTGATAGGGTCGCGCTTTTGAGGAGTGCAGCATCGTTTGCGAGCATGGAGATAACTATGATTGGCCAAATAAAGCTAGAAAGAGCCTTCATGTCTTCCTGGTTGATGAAGTTTTTAGCTAGCTCGACCATATACAAACAAAGGGTAGCGACCGCGAACAATTGTCCTACTTTGCACAAAGCCCCATATAAGCTACCGTTTAGTGTTTCTTGCCAAAGTTCGTTAAATCCCTCGGCTATTAACTGCGCTCCCCCTGCTGCATTATCTAAAATATCTTTCCCGAAAAATAGGTCTGTTGCAAATACGAGATGGTCAATCATGTTGAAGATTTTGAGAAATTGGTCATCTTACAGGATGACCATTGTTAGTATTTTTCTAATCTTTAGCTTTTTACAAATTTGTCAAAAGCTGAAACCAAAGCTGGAAGATGGTTTTAGTAAGTTAATCTGATTTGTTCCCAGCGGTTGTTTTCAAGGAAGTGTAACCCGCAAGTTCTACAAACTGAGCATTTATTCCATCTATGGCAAGGTTTTGGCGTTTGCGTTCTGATGCTCCTTGTTCTGCCATTTGGGATAACATTAAATTAGTTTGTTGAGTGTCGTGTCGAGCTTGTAGATTATCAGTGCGGGATTGTCCTAACATAGAAGCAATTTGAGCATTTTGAGCCGCAATTACCTTTAGAACATCTTGGGAAGATTCCGCAGTTTGGGCTGAATCTGCTAGCTCTTTGGTTTTGTCTACTGTTTGCTCGGTAGCCTCAATTTCCTTTTTAGTTTGTTTTTGACCTTTTTCTCCCAGAACGCTTGCAACTGTCGCACGAGCATTTTCCCGTTCTAGTTCTTTGGATACTGAAACCGCACCTTCCACTGTGTTGGACTCGTTTGCAGTACCCTTATCTTTGAGCTTTTCTTTGAGAGCATCGGAAGATTTTACTGGGTCAGTTGCTTTCATATCTCCGGTTTTGATAGCGGTTTCGGCTTCTATTTTGATTCCACCGAATTTACCCTCAATTGAAGCAGATAACTCGGCTTTTGCGTTCTCAAAAGAAGCTTTAGCACCTTTTAATACTTCTTTGAAAAAATCATCAATCGAGTAAGCATAACTGGGGGTCGCAATAGCAAAAGTTACTAAGCTTGCTGTACCAATAATTATCCCCTTTTTGAGACTTACTTGAAATTTTGGTTTTGGTTGTTTTGTCATAATGACGATTTGTTTATGTACACGTAGCAGTTTAGATAAGCTACTTATTTAGGATTTATTTATAATGGATTAGTGAGAATTACTCTTATTATTTAATAGCTCTTTAGCTTCCTGGTTTGGTTCATCTCCACGAACCATTTGTACATATACTGATGAGAATTTAACCATTCCCAACATTGGATTTTCAGCATATTTATGTAAAAACAGAGTACGTAATTCTTGCTCATCAGGGTTATTTGCTACTGCAGCAAGTAGGCAATAAGCAGGGTAATACCGACAAAAAGTTAATTTACCGTTATCATCGAGTAACCATTGCGAATAAATACTTTCACGTTTGGGGAAGAAAGCTTCTGTACTGTTGCGAGAAATGATTTCATAAGGATACTTAAATCGATTAACAAATGGGTCAACTGCTGATGTTTGAATCCGTCCAATTAATCTTGTACTTAAGTTAGCAAATATTTTAGGTGCAGCTTTTGATTGAAAAATTGATTCAGGTTCCTGTGCTGATAAGATAACACGTATACCAGCTTTTGCACCGTTAGCACAAAGTCTACCAATTAGCTCAGCTATACTATCAAAACTAAACAATATTGGTGCTTCATCTAAGAAAAATACTGAAGCTTTAGAAGACAAAGCGCGTCGTAATGCTGCTGCATAAGCGCTAAGTGCAAGAACTGCTGCATCTGCTTCTGAACCCAGCGAACGTAATGCAAACACGAGCAATCTTGCATCAGTTCTAAAGCTTGATGGGTTAGCAATCGATTGCCCAACTCGCGAATTTAACCAGAATTTTATTCTTAATCTAATTTGGTCTAATGCATCCAGAATTTCTTTACTGTTATTGGTAATCGAGTCTAATTTAATAAACCCAGGTGAACAAATATTGTAAAAATCTTTAAGTGTGGGAATATCTGCCCATTCGGTTGTTCCTACCCCATTTTCTAATGCTAGCTTATACCTGAGCTTAATATCATCATCGTTGAAGAAAGTTTCAATGGCAATAGTAATTATACTCTCGATATTTGATATCATGGTGGGACTAACACCTACGGGATTTGTCCCCAATACCATTGTCATTAATACTGTTTTCAAGAACTCCTTAAAATCGGTCATTCTTTCTTTAATTATTTCTGGTTCGTAACCTCTTAAATCAGGTAACTCAAATATGTTATTCGATTCTTTGCTAATATCAAAATATGCTCCTTCTTCCCCCATGAATTTGGTATAGTCGGTAAACGTACTAGTACCATCTGGTTTCGGGTAATCAAGCGCAATAACGGGAATACCTTGAGCTAAAGCTGGTGTTAATAATCCAGCAACTAAGACCGATTTACCAGCACGGGTAGTACCAAAAACTGCTAAATTTTTGTGCTGATTATACAAATCAAGATGTACTGGTGTTCCTCCTTCTTCTGCTATTAACTCAAATCCTGATTTATCACCTGTGGCTGTCCTGACTAAAGGCATTATTCCCGGTACTTCCGATGAGAAATAAGGTAGACGACGGTTAAATGGTTTTCCTAGTAAATTTTCCCAAACTATAGGTAAACCTTGAAACCAGGTTTTCCATGCATATTCCATCTCTCTATCAACTGTAGCGGGTCGTAAGAAGCAACTAGAGAGGTATTGACAAGCTTCGTCTAGCTGTTGACGGCTGTCACGATGGATATAAAATACAACAGCCGTATGGATGGGAATTGCACCTCTAAGTAAAGTTTCTTGCGCTTTGACTGCTTCCTCGATATTCATGTTAGCTTTTACGTCGATTGAGCCTTTATCGGAAGACATAGCACTGGAAGTAATCGATTGTTTTGTTATGCGTTGAAGCGCTGTTTTAGCAAGACCTTGGTTGGCTTTACTAAGCTGACAAATAATTTCAGTATCGGAAACTTTTTCTTTAGATAAAACTGACCACAGATATCTTAGTTGGTCGTATTCATCAACCCAACCTTGGGGTTTTTCGCTAAACTGGAGAACGCCAATATATTTATTTTGCAGTTTTACCCAACTACGGTCAAGAAACGGGACAGATTTTTCATTTTCCAACATCAAATGGCGAATATGAAAGTCACTGGTTTGTTCTTCCTTTAATGCTGTATCATCTAATATTAAAGGATTAGGAACATTTGGTGCATCACTACGATTAAATTTGTCCCAGATTATAGACCAAACTTCTTTGCTTGTAATTGCTCTTACAGAAAGTCCCATTGAGTTAGCAAAAAGTTGCTCCCATCGTTGAAATCCATTCGTAAAACTATCTCGTAAAATTGTTTCGATTCGTTCTTGTCTTGCACCATGAATTTGACCAGTAAAATTTAGCCAGGTGGTTTGTAATTGTTTAATACTTTTTTCGATAGGGTCATGGGAACGACTGTCTTCTGAAGCCATTACAGTGTAAGTACACCAAAAGCGCAAGAACTTATTTTTACGAGTTCCTGCTTGAGTTAGTTCTCTTGCTCGCAATCGTTCTGACCTAATCAGTAGGGTTAATTGCTCCAAATTACATGTGCTTTCTATGTTTTTTAGTTCATGCTGTCTGGTACAATCATCAGTGAAAGAACCGAGATGAATAGTTAATGTTTCACGCTCTGGTAATTCTTTAAGTCCTCCTTCAATATTTTCAAATATGGGTAAAATTTGTTCGGATGGTAAAGAAGGGTGAATTCCTTGTACTTCAAAACAAAACTTAATTTGAATATCCTCTTTTTTTTGCAGAATAAGCGCACCAATATCTTTACGACCACCTAGCGATATGCTGGCGATTGCTGCTAAATGGGTAATATCCTCAAATGGTATCAGATTTTTGACAACACCTAATTGCTCATTTTCAAGGTATTTTTTACCAATTGCGTTTTGTCGTTTTGAGGTCGAACTCATGATGTTTTATCTGCGCTTTTTAGTTTTAATTTTGTTCTGATTTACAAGAGAAGTGAATGGTTTGTAGCCGCGAGTTATACGCGGAGTGGAGACGAACTTACCGAAAAAAGTTTTGTTTGAAGATACCGTCCACCAGGTTGCCCATCCCCAAGCGGTTACTATTCCAGTTGCAAACCATCCAGCTTGCAGAAAACCTTGGACTATTAAGTAAGAAAGGAGTCCGATTATACTCCAGGGTACAACTTGGTCGGCTGGGAATGGACCAATGCGGGGTACATCACCCAGTACGCGGTTGACTGTACGAAAATCTCTATTGCTCATATTTAATAGGAGTGGTAAAGTTTCCACTCCTTGACATAATTTATACTTGATTATGGCGTACCACCACCGCCACCACCGCCACCGGTACCTACTACTAAACCAGCAAGAACGTCTCCTACAACCACTGTAATTGCTACAATAATGGGAGTACGGGCGATTGTCTGCCAATCTTCATCATTTCTTGATTTTTGAACAACTTGGACAAGGCTGATACCTAAATACAATAGGAATAAACCTCGTAAAACGGCAAAGATAAAACCAGTTATTTGTGGGTCAATTCCAGGAAAGTAACTTTCGTCTTTGAAAAAATCTTCTGCGTTTTTTAAGAACTGGGCATTCGCTGGAGCAGAAGCCATATCTAACACAAATATTACACCGACGAAGCAGAAAACTATAGTGTAGATATTGATTTTATATTTGCGCTGCCACGTCTCAAAATTAGTGAGTAGGCTATTTGCTTCTTTAGGTAACAAAGCAATAATAGCAGCTGCAAAAGCTCCAGAGGCTACTGCCATATTGTGGATAGAGATATCGGTCAGCATCAAACCAGTACCAACAATCATTAGTCCGGCAATGTTGGTATTTTCTTTGAGCGACCGCTTTTTGTATTTAGGGGTGACGTAATGTTCTTGCTCTTCGGAGTCTGAGTTGTGTGAATCGTTGTCAACTGAGTGGTATGTCTTCATAAATTGGTTATTTTGCGTGTATTTGGTAGATACTCACGTGATAACCTTTGCAATACCTTGATGATTTATTTTAAGCAGAGAATATCCTCAAAAGCATCTAATTTTTTTTCAGAGTTTACACCCTAAATTTTGGTAGATAATTAGTAAAATTTGGTTTTTTGTTTATTGACAATTGCAAATCAATGGGTTAATGCAGCATTTCTTGAATAAAATATGAGTTTCATAAGAAAACCTCGAATGGTTACTTCGAGGTTTTTGACTTAAATGAATGGAGAGAACTCGCTCCCTTGCTCAGTTAAATACCAGCAATCGTCACTGACAATCAGATAATTATTACTAACCAAATCTTCCAGAAAATCAAGAATTGCCTCTGAATCGTAACAGCCGATTCCTTCCATGATATTTTCGATATTTGGTAGGTAATCACTTTGTCCATCATTTTCAATGGCGCCAACAGTGTTGAGAATATCTACCCTTTGGTTGTAACTAAGAATCTTTCACCGTCAACAGTATTGCAGTAATGCTTTGTTTCATACGGAAAAATCATGATGCTGTCTCTATTGTTTCAAGTACTACTTCAAGCCATCTTAGGTGTTGAACGGTTTTATCACGCCCTTTTGCTGTGTTCAATGTTAGTTGTGAACACGTCTTACCTTTTTCCGTGGGAAGGTAGTCTGGATTACCGTCTCGGTTACGCACTTGAAAACCTTGTTCAATCAAAAGTTTGTTAATTCGTTGCGATGACCAAGTTTCATTAGTACGTTCCGCGAGTATTTCACCTAACTGTTTTGGTGTCAGTAGTTTATTCTCAACTGGGACAACAAGCATTGACTTTGCGTCTTCTGTTTCTTTCAGTAAGTGAGGATATCGTTTACCAATTGCATTTAGCTTTGCGCCTGCTACTAGTTTTGGCTCAAGTCCTGCTTTACCAAGTGTTAAATCAAGCAAGGTTGAGATTTCCTCTAAGGATGGTATCGGTAGTTGGGGTTGCGGCTGTTGTTCTTGTTGCTCCCAACCTTTGATTCTCTGCATCCAGCTTCGGATACCGATAGTAGCGAAAGCTTTGTATGCTAATTTTGCCTGCTCCGTACAGTTCTTTCCCGCATCAAGCCCATAGTATTCAAGAATTATTGCTATCGCAATATCTGGAATACCAGCAGTTGACCAATTATTCAGGTTCGCACATGTAAACCCTTGCTGTATAAGCTTTTTAGCTAATTCTGATGGCTCCAGGTTCGCGCTATTAAATGCTTTCCTTAATGCCATATCACTCACACCCGCTAGCCTTCCCGTTGCACGAATACTCGCTTTTCCCCTCCCTTGAGTATCAACTTCAATCTCTTCTCTGATTTGTTCAACAACATCAGCGATTTCCAACTGTGCCATAATCAAAAATGCTCCTAACTATGTGTTTTGAGCTGAGAAACGCCGTAGTTTTCCAGACGAGCGGCGTCTTCTCCACAAATATCAGCATATATCACTATCGTAAGTATAGTCAATAATGATATACTAGATTAAAAGTACCATTAATTTATAGTTATGCATGTAGTGGAAAAAAAGACGGTAAAGAACCGCATAAAGCAGTTGATAGACTCCAGAAGCGAAACCAGGTATAAATTTTGGAAGAAAACTGGTTTAGCTCAAAACACGGCGTATCGTCTTTATGACGACCCCGAATATATTCCAGGGAAAGAAGTTATAGAAAAAATTTGCTTTGTCTATGATTGGATACCAGGAGACTTTATTGTTTATGAGTAAGAGTACTCAAGGCGGCACTATCAAATACGATGCCCAATAATTCATTTATATATTTTTACTTATTTGACTAAAAATTTGAAGTTGCGTATTTCTAAATTTATTCTAGAAACTCCCTTGTTTGTAATATTTACCCAATATATAATTCTGCTAGGGTATAGCTAAATCAGACCGAAATAGGGTTTTCTCTAACTATACCCAGTTCCTTAAACTTTATATTTACATTTTCTCATTCAGTACAGCAGTAATAGTATTTTTTATCTAGAATTTTGGCTACATAATACTCTTGTTTAATAAACACAAATAAAATTGTAACCTCTACAATAAATACTGTAGAGGTTATTACTACTCTTTATTTTATCGTCAGTTCATAATTTGGGTAAAAAGCAACTTTTACTTTACAACTTGCAACAAACCAGACATATCCAAAATGCTATTACTCCACTTTGCTAAACTTGTATTCATACTAAGAAACGGTTCTTCGTCAACCGTAGCTTGTGACCAACTTATACGCCAATCTTGTAGAAATTGTTGAAGTTGGGTAAACTCGGTACTACCGCTTTCCCTTTCCATTAAAGATGTATATAATACTGCTTCATCCAACACGACCGAAACAACCGGACTATTAGCTGCATCAGTTAGTGACCAAGATTTTAGGCGTGCTAAAGACGACGCAAGCTCGCCTAGTTTTTGTTGGCGACTCAAGTTTAAAAAGCTTTTTTCTATAGAATCCCAATTTGGCATTATCTTTCTCCAAGTAATCGAATAATAATACGGCTGATTTTTTCTCTTAATTCTGGCGACTCTACAATCATTGTACGGTTATTTTGACTGGGGCGGATGTTAATTATAGATTCAAAAACAATTGTTTGCGTATAAGGAGTCCAATCAGCTCCCCACAAATCGCGCTGTCTGCTACCATCTTTTAGTAGTTCTTGTTCACACTCATAATGTTTATCGCTTCCACCCGCAAGTATTTCGCGCTCAATATCAACAACTACTTTAATAAATACTCCCCACTGTTTCAACATTTCTGCTATTTCTTCAGCAGTAGCCTGTGACCTCATAATTAAAATCATTTTATAGCCTCAAATACTGGCGCATAGAACATCCTAACGATTAGCAATTGATTATTATTCAACAATTCGGCAGTCAAAATTATTGAATAATAACCAAAGTATATTATCCCATTATTGTGTACAAAAATATAAAAAAGTTCTTAATTATTTATGCGTAAATAAGTATTATTATTTACATGATATTTCCAGACAATTTTGAGAACAACAAGGGGAGTCACAAATGAGCTAAAAACGCCTCAAAGTTAGTCTTAGTAACATTTTCCCAAAAACATGAGCCTAGTGTTTGTACTTGATATACTTCATCTCGGATTTCTCTAAAATCAACAATTCTTCCCTCAATTTGTGCTTGTAACAAAATATTGAATTTTTCGGGCATTATTTGTATAACTTGCCGTTGTTCTTTAGGTGTTAGTGCATCCCAAGCAGCAATTTTGTATTCTGTGTGAGCTAACAAAGTAGATTGAATTTCTGACCAACTAGTAGCTTGCTGAAAAACTTCTATTAGCTGCTGTAATGATTCAAATTCATGAAAGTAAAGAAGATTGTTGCGAGTATCCGCCACCTGATTCTGAGTTGAAACTTGTAATCTTTGGTTACCATCGCTCGCTTTTTCTTCGCGTTCATACGATGCTATTTCTTTAGACTCAACAGAGAATAAGTCGGAGTTAGAGTCATTTGATTGTTCTAACTCGTGATTTCTTCTATCAATTTCTATGTATTCATCAAAGTTTACATGCACATTCGATTTGTCTGGGTCATCTGCGTAAGATTCAAAAATAAAAACAGATTCTTTAAAAGGTATTGAACCTGTCTCTTCATTAATATTTGTAAATTCTTGAGGCTCATTAGAATTAGTCGTTGCTTGGGACAATAGTACTAATTCTCCTTCGATGTACATTTGTCTGAGGGCAATAGCATCGGCAATGATTGCTTGTGCGGTTTTCCCCTCAGTTTCCATCATGTTTTGAAGACGTACTCCTGTTTCCTGGTCTTCGCGAATAGGAGGAACTTGCACGTAGCGTTCACCTGTGGAAGTAGTTCTCCAAATACTGGGCTTTTCTTCTTTTGGTAATTTGGGTTTACGAGTAGCATCCATTAAACCCCTAACAACAGCCTGGTTAATCTCAGGTAGGCTTGCAAGTTGGTCAATGACCGATTGATATTTCTTGCTGTTGTTTGCTAGCTGGTATATGGTTGCTGGCTCAATTTGCTTTAACTGCTGTGGTGACAAATGAGCGAATGTGGCAGCAACCTTGAGATAACGCTTCCCTTCCTTATCAGTCCAACCGTGAAAACGAATGAGGTGTTTAAAATCAAGCTTGTTGAGGTGTTTCTTGTGGTGGGCTAACCATTGAGCATGTTGCACGATGCTCTCTGTTGCTTGTTCTAAAGGCTTTATGTCAAAACCAACTTGGACTGCTAGCGTCAAGCATTGAACTTGATGCTCGATATATTCTTCAAACTCTGATTGAGCAATTTGTTGCTCTGAAACTTTACCAGAACAAGGGTTTTGTGTAATCATGGTAATCACAAAGTGAAAATTATTCAGAGGCGGTCGTATGTTCTTGGCGGAATGGCGATCGCCTTTGTTTTTTGTTTCAAGGGGAAATCCCTACAGTTTTTATATTAGTCGTAACGATTGATAATTTCAAGGATTAAGCTAAAATGTTTGTTGCAAAGCTTTTCATTTTAGCTGCGGTAGTTAAACGAACATTGTCAAAGAGGTGTAAGTTAGATATGCCGAGAGTAAAAGAAGAGTCCATGCCGATAAAATGGCGTTTAGCTGTGTTGATGGCCGATAGAGAAGTAGATTACAAAGAGCTTGCCAAAATGACTGGTATGCACCAGGTGACCGTGAATAAACATAAAAATATGCGAATTATGCCTGAAAGACTAGAAAGGGAAACCCTAGAAAAGTATTGCAAAGCTCTCAATTGCCAACCTGGAGAGTTGTTAGCTTACTTGCCTGAAACTAAAAATGACGATAAAGATAAAATACAAAAATAAATTAATTTTTTTAATCTCTAATGTATAAGAATGACTGTTTAGGTTTTGTTTCTGTCATGATTACACAATTAGTAATACTCGTTATACTCTTATATTGATATTGTAATGGATACTATTTGAAAATATTTTGTAATGAAAACATCAATTAACCAAAATTACTTTTAAGTTTTGCAAGTTGAGTTAAAGAACATAAACCCAACAAGCAAACAAAAAAGTTGAATTGATGCTATTCCTCAACCCAACCTAAAATAACTATTTACAACATTTATTGCTTGTATGTTGTGTCTGGGTTAAGCTTAAGCTCAATCTTTTTACCAGGCTTTAGGTCTAGACTTTTTACACTACCGTCAGGTAACTCTATAACTTGGTTGATTGGATATACCGAATCGTATTTAGGACAAGTTTTAGTTTTACAAGGAGGTGCGGCTTCAACTATAGTTTTGATAACCCCATCTTGAAGAAATATCATATCCAGTGGAATATGAGTATCTTTCATCCAAAGTTTAAGTTGTTCAGGCTTTTTGAGTACAAACAACATGCCTTGATTTTTGGGTAATGACTTGCGAAACTTTAACCCGTGGGAATATTCCTTTGGTTCGTCAGCTACTTCCAATTGAATTGTTTGGTTGTTACTAGTAAAATTTGCGCCAATAGGTAAATATTGAGGTTGACTATTTAAATAATAAGGTATTAAAGGCGAGAGGGCTGCACTAAAACCAGCAATTGGACCGATGATACTCAGAACTTTGAGTAATGGTGAGCTATCAAATATTGTTTGAGTTTTTTGTTTGTTTCCAGTTTTTTGATTGTTTGTTGTTCGCATAAATAAAAAAGTAAATATTTCCACTAACCAAAAATATCGACGTTACCAACAGCAAATTTACTTTCGTCTAGTGGGCTACTAGGCAAAGCTTGTTGGTCGGCTTTATTCCTCATACTTTCGACCCTATCAGCTTCACGAATAGCGAGCGGGTTAATTTGACGACGTTCTTCTAACAATGCTTCGACAGTCAGTTCCAGTACGGGAAGTTCCTCCGATAAATAGGTGTCGGATGTAATTGCGCTAAAGAAAATAGTTGCAGCAGCACGTTCAACAATTGTTTGGATTTCTGCACCCACACATCTGTTGGTAGCTTTGAGAATTCGGCGCCATTGTTCATCATCCCAAGGGTCATTACCATTACGGAAGCGCTTGTCAAACCTTGCAGCATTTATCTTAAAAATGGTGTGTCGCTCCCCGTTGTTGGGAAGGTCTACTTTAAATAAATAGTCAAACCGTCCAGCACGGGTTAACTCTGGGGGTAACCATTCCATGCGGTTGACCGACGCGAATACCAGCACATCTGAAGTGCGTTCTTGCATCCAAGTTAATAGCTGACCAGCAAGCCTTTTAGCGAGGTCGTCATCCCCAGCAAAGCCTTTATCAAAGTCATCAAAGTACAAAATCACTTGGTTGAGTCTATCAGCCAGTCGCAACAAGCGTTTGAGTTTGACGGATGCTTGATTACCAAAACTGCGAAAATTACCCCAATCGACCATGATTAGGGGAATACCCATGTTTTGGGAACAGGCTTTTGCAGAGTGGGATTTACCTGTCCCCGGTGGTCCCACTAACATAATCCCTTTAGGTACACACAGGTTGTATTGTTTTGCACGGGGACTGAGTAAGCGCTTAAACTTTTTGAATGACTGCTGCATTAGTTCTAATCCCCCAAGTTCGATAGCTGGAGGTGGTAAAAACTCAATATCGTACAGTCGATTTAGCAGTTGAATTTTTATTGCTAGTAATAGTTTGGCTGTATCAGTAGAATTATCTAAATTGTGCTCACTGTTAATATCTATTAAGCTCTTAATGATATCAGAAATATATAACCCGATACTAGCGTTCGCAATTTGGAGGTGGTCTGACTCTGTATAAGTTTCGGTCAGAATTTTGCTATCAATTAAATTATCGATAATTTCTTGTATATCTGGTAATTCTTGCGTCCACAAAGGTATTTCGGCTGCTATTTCACTTGTTATTTCAGCAGTTGCCCCTAGTAGCATAGCTATTTTACCACTATCTTGATTATCAAGTTTGAGGTTAATCAACGACGATTTTATCCATTCTGATACTAGGAAAAAGTCCGTCTCCTTAGGAGTATCCTCCTTTATCCAGGGGTAGATATTCTCGATAATTAATATTCCTTCTCCCTCATAATCCTTCCAGAAGTTTAGTACCTGGAAATAATCTTCTTTATTTTGTTTGGGTTTGGGCTTGTATTCTTCAAATTCAGTTAAAGTAAGTTTCTTGCTTGAGTTTACAGTTATTTGTTTGATGTTATCTAAGCTTAGATTCCAGATATAAGCTTTTCTATTTGAGGTTTGACAATAGGCTGCAATATGCGTCAGTAGTCGTTTTCTTTCTTGGGGAGGTGACTCGGTGGCAATAAGGGGATGATTGTCGCTTATGAGTTTTTCTAAATGGCTAAAGCTAGATTCCATTTCGTTTATGGCTGGTTAAGAGCGATTACCGCTTATTTTATTTGATATTAATGGTAGTCGCATCTAACAAATTGTTAGTTTTTTGGTTGTAATTTCAACAAAAGTTGGTAAATTTCTAGCTAAAAGTTAATTGTCTGCGAGCGGCTAGTCAGGTAATAATTGTGGGATAAGTTTTATTAACTATATATCAGGGTCTTTCATAAATTTTATGTAAATCTTTGACTAATATTTGATATTTTTTACGGATAAATATGTCATCAAAAGTATTGGAATTTCCGATTGTTTGTATTCCCGATTTAATCAAACAAAAAAACTTTACACCGTTGATTTTACCTTCAGGGACGGGTGATGCTCCAGTTGGTGTGAGTGAAGGATTGCTCGAAAATGTTCTTAAGCATTATTTTGGTGACATTGTTTTCCCCCAGCAGAAAATGTTACCACCAGGACATGATTTACACTACACCGCTGATTTTCTAATTATTGAACCCACCACTGGTTTGCATATTGACTTGGAAGTGGACGAACCCCTAAGTTTTGCAACTGGGAAGCCAACCCACTGTATTGGGGAAGATGATTACCGAAACAAGTGTTTTGTTGATGCTAACTGGCTTGTAATCAGGTTTGCGGAAGAACAGGTTTCCTCACAGCCAGAACGTTGCGCTCGGTTTATCGCTGGGGCGATCGCACAAGTTACTGGCAACCAAGCTTACCGTCAAAAGTTAACTGATGTAGAAAAAGTTACCCCCATGAAGCAGTGGTCTCCGCGTCAGGCTTCTAAGTTAAAGAAAAGTTCTTACCGTCAAGGATATTTATCCCAAAGACGTGATTAAAACTTAATATATTATGCTTTGATAAACTAGGGTGTTAACAAAGATTAACACCCATGTAGCGTTATACAAGGTTTAACTCTTTTATTCTATCTTCTATATCTTCTACTTCCACAGACCAAAATGATTTGAGCTTATCGTAAAACTCATCAAATTTTTCTGGTTGCTCCTGTTTTAGGAGATTGATACGTATATCCATGTCATCTTCGTCTATATCAAACACCACATTTAATTCCTCAAATGTTATACCACACTTAATTTCCTTTGAAATCAATCGTTTTGAAGGAAATTTTTCTATTTTTTTTAAGCAGTGACAATTCGGGAATATTCTTTTTTGAGTTATAAATTATAATATTGAATCGGGATAACAAGTTCAGTATTTTAGCTGTATACTACGAGGGAAATTAAAGATATGATAGATAATAATCATATTTCTGAACTAACAAATCAATGGATAGAGCTTTTAGGGAGTAAGTCGAAGGATGCTTTCGAGTTCTATTGTGAACATATAATTCCATCTCTTTTACCGCAATTGAAAAAAGAGTTTAAAACGGCTTATCAACAAGACAATAAATATGATTGCTTGATTTCATTATTAGGATTTACTCCAGAAACATCCATTCTCGCCTATCAATTTTGCGAACCAAAACAATTTATTGTTCTCTACACTGAAGAGTCTTCAAAGTATTTACAAGAAGTGGTTATTTATTCAAAAGTACCAATTTCTTCTTTTTTTCATGAGAAAGTAATAGAACTACCTAGTAATAAAGGAGTATACCAAGCTTTAGAAGCAGCACTACAACGTGTACCTAAAGGTTCTCGTGTAGCTATTGATTTGACTGGTGGTAAAAAGATAATGAGTGGTGCATTAGCTGTAGCTGCGGGAGTGCTTGATATCGATTTAATCTACATTGATTTTCGTGATTATATGCCTGAATTTAGAAAACCTAAACCTGAATCATCATATATTCATCTTGTTACAAATCCGATGAAATTATCAATTGATATTTTTGGTAATATTGAAATTATAGAGAGGGATAAATTTGAGTTTATTAAATTAGAATTTAAAAATCATTAATATATTGACCACAGTGCTTGAACCAACCAAAAGTCACAAGAATCAAAAAGTGGTAAAAAATTTTTTATACACGGCTGACTTTATAATTATCTAACCAACTACTAACCTTTTAAGTCAACACCTAAGCTTAGATGTTGACTTATTGAACTACTTAATAGGTTACTTATCCTTCGGTAGTTTGACTACATACATTAACTACAGATTCCGAAAAGTTCGCTAGTTCGCGACCCACTCACAACCTTTAACTTTATTCCAGTCTGTAAGATTAGCGGCATTATCTGTCTGCCAATTGTGCTTGTAAACTTCTTGATTGCCGTCAGCTTGTGCTACCACCCGGAAATGCATAGTTTTGTACACTTTGCCCCAATTGCGGTCTACTTCACGACCCATAACAGAAACAACTTGCCCATCACCTTCAACAGACCCACCGGAATCTTTACCCAGTCCAAATTGCGCTCGAACTTTGTCCCAAGTTAACTTGGTAATTTCGACGGCAGCATATTGGTCACAAGTCCAATTATTATCGCGATCTTGGCCAGCAACTTGGATTTTGTAAGTATAATTTCCTTTCGGCACAAACAAGACGTTATACCCACCCTTAAACCAGCGTTCTTGAAGAATGGGGCTGGCAGCAAAAACATCACTACTGCTTTCAGCGCGAACCATTGAAATAGGTCCGACTGCTAAAACTAACCCAGTCAAACTTAAGAGCGATAACAATCTTTTAAGATGTATGAATGACATGGTAATGTACCTGAGTAGTTAATTGATTTTGAAAAACTGAAGAGTTGATTTACTGGAAAGGGAAGACTGTTTTAATTTATGGCTCTGCGGTAAGAGTAAAACCAGCAGCAATTTTGTTTATATCAGCCATAAGATATCTTTAAGGGTTACTCACTGTAGGTTCTAGTACCACCAGCATAGCTGCCATACTTTCAACTCCCTTTAGCAAGATGTACTGTACTGACCGTTGCTACATCTTTGAAGTTGTAACGGGTTCGGTTGTGTATCTGGTGCATCCCCGAAAACCCATCCAGCAGGAACCCAATATTTTTGGCCATTATGGGTAATACGATACCAGCGTGTATCAATCGTACTTAGACCTAACGCTTCATGTGGCTCTCCGTATATAAACGCATTCGCCATAAAAACTGTCCCTTTGCCCACAAAAACGCCACTTTTAGCAGACAATAATCTATCAGTCCTCAAATCGATACCAGTGTCACTAGCAACACTAATCTTGAAAGGCTCTATTTCATGGATGGTGTTATACCAACTCATGTCTTGACCTACAAGACTTTGAGCAATTGCAGGAGACTCTGCAAATAAAGAAAAGGAACTGATGGGTATCAATGCCATCAAAACTGCTATAGCGCTAAGTTTCTGATACATAGTACAATCCGCAAATGAACTTGTATGTTGTTAAAAACATTGAAGTTGTGAACTTCTAAGCTGGTAATCTAGAAGAAATAGAATTGACTCAACTCATGTGCCTATTTTCTCTACAACACAAAAACTTTTCAGTAGGAAATAGTAGAGTGTTTTGGCGGTATAATGATTTGCAGAAAAACGGTTTTAGTGGGTTTTTGAGGAGAAAATCGGCGTAACATACTTTAAGCTGAAAAAATAAACTTGCATCTATCTTTGGTATGAAAATGGACGAAGACTCAGACGACTTTATAGACCGTATACACGAATTTGTTCTTAATCGAACTGGAAAGCGTTTAGTGGATAGCGATAAGAAAAGGGATGTAATAAAAGGGTGTTTGGAACGCAGGACGTATGATGCAATCGCTGAATTTTACAACATAGACCGTAGTTATGCTGTAGAGTTGTTTGGGAGTATGTGTCCTTTACTCAAAGAAGCTTTTGAGGAACATGTTGAAAAGAAAAATTTCCGAGAAGTAGTTAATCGAAAGTTACGTAAGCAGCAGTCCCAAGAATTTTCAAGTGTTCCAGGACTCGAAAATATCAATCTCAGCCTGAACTGGGAAGAAGAAATTGATTTTTCCACTCTTTACGGACGTACAGAAGAATTGGATGACTTAAAGGAAAAAATAGTAAACCAACACTACCGACTAGTGGCGATTTCTGGTTTGGGAGGTATTGGTAAAACGTCTTTGTCAGCGAAGTTAGTACAGCAGATCCAAAGTGATTTTGAAGTAGTGATTCGGTTTTCACTACAGTCACAACCTTTTGTGGAACTTTTAACAAATTTAATAAAATCCTTAACTAGCGATGGAGAGTCAGATATAAGTATTCCGCGCTTAATATACTACCTAAATTGTCGCCGATGTCTACTGATACTGGACGATGTAGAAGCAGTCTTGTCTAGAAATGAGTTTGTTGGTAAGTACCAAAAGCAATATAAAAATTATGAGGATTTAATAACACAAATTGCTTTAAGTTCCCATCGAAGCTGCTTAATGCTTATTGGGCGTGAACAACCTGTAACTGTGTCTTTATTGGCAGGAAAGTCTTCTATGGTTTATCTCTTTCCACTAAAAGGTCTAAAGGAGCTAGACGCCAAGAATATTCTTAAAGAAAAACAAATATCCGACCCAGAAAAATGGGGTGAATTTATCGAACTTTATCGTGGTAATCCTGCTTTATTAAAGTTCATATCTGAGACTATTCTCCAAGTTTTTCACGGTAAATTATCAGAATTTTTAAAAATGAATACAGTAATGGTTGGTGATTTTTCAGAGTATTTAGAATCCCAGCTTAATCGCTTGTCTAGTTTAGAAAAACAAATGATATATTGGCTAGCTATTATCAGAAACCCCACATCATTTGTTAGCTTACAAGAAAATTTAGTGGAACAATGTGGTTCCAAAGAAAAAATTATTGAAGCTTTTAAGTCTTTAAAACGGCGTTCATTAATTGAAGAAATAGGAAATGATAACTACTATTTATCACTTCAACCAGTAGTTATGAAGTATGTAACAACTATATTTGCAGAAGAAGTAATACAAGAAATTTTAGAGATGATTGAAAATGAAGACCTTGACAACATCAGACTGTTCCGAAACTATCCTTTAGTTTACCAAAAAGCTACTGACGATTTAAAGTCAATTCAACTTCGCCTTATAGTGATACCAATCAAAAATGCAATAACCGATAGATGGAATAATCAAAAGATTATTTTACAACGTTTAAATAATCTTTTATACAAAATAGAAACTAAATTCCTGTTGCAACATGATACAGGTTATACGATTGACAATATTCAACAATTAATTGATTTATTATAAGTATTAATCGTAATAAAGAACCACTGAAGATGCTATGAGTTACTGCATAAATCCTCATTGTTCCTATCCTAATGAACCCAAGAATGCTAATAGCGTAAATTGTGTACATTGTGGTTCTACATTATTAATACATAATCGTTATCGTGTCATTAAGTTTATCTATGAAGGAGGCTTTGGCAAGACCTATGAAATAGATGATGGCACAAAAAAAATTTTGAAAGTCTTATATAATGTATCAAAAAAAACTGTTTCTCTTTTCCAAAGAGAAGCTAATGCCTTGAAACAAATGATTCATCCTGGTATTCCTAAAGTTGAGCCAGATGCTTATTTCACATTTCAAACCGCTGATAACTACAAACTACATTGTTTGGTTATGGAATTCGTTGAAGGTGAAAATTTGCAGGATTGGTTGAGGAATAGGGGTAATCAAGGTATTATAGAAGAACTGGCATTTGATTGGTTGAAACAACTGTTGAAAATTTTAGATTACCTCCATCAACAGTATTACTTTCACCGAGATATTAAACCAGAGAACATTATTCTGCGCCCTAATGGTCAACTGGTGTTGATTGACTTTGGTGGGATTAGAAAGGTGTCAAATACTTTTTTGGCAAAAATAGTTGAAGAGCGCGAGATGACAAAGTTGATTTCAAAGGGATACACAGCCCCAGAGCAGGAAAAAGGAAAATCTGTACCACAGTCTGATTTTTTTGCTCTTGGTCGCACCTTTGTTCATCTACTGACAGGTAAAAACCCCAATCAGCTTCCTAAAAATAGTGTTGATGAGTTGATTTGGCACGATGAAGTACCATTAATTTCAAAACCACTAGTAGATTTGATTGATGAGTTGATGGATGCTAATCCTAGATTACGTCCTGAAAACGCGCAGGTAATTTTACAACGCCTAGCAGATACAGAGTTGCTTGGAGCTAATGTCCAGCCAATAATACCCCCGACAGAGTTACAAAGAACTAGCCGATGGTACACCAATAAAAAAACTTTGTTTGGATTTGGAACTGGAATAACAACCGTTGCCACCGCAATCTTATTAAATTTACCCAAGTTTATTATTCCACAAGGTCAACCACCACCAGCACTAGCAAATTTTTCTTTTGCTAAAGCCTTGAGAGGAGGTTCAGATAAATTTGATGCTGTTACTTCTGTCGCCTTTAATCCTGATGGACAAACCCTTGTTAGAGGCAGCTACGACGAAGCAATAGAAATTTTGAATTGGCGTACAGGTAAGGTGCTTAAGACATTGCCTAAAGCTTCATCAAAAGTTTGGTCTGTTGCTATTAGTCCTTCAGGACAGCTTCTTGCCACCGGACCTCTGGTTTCTGAGGGTAAGACTGGGAACCAGGACACGACAATCAAGTTGTGGAATATAAGTACTAGAAAATTAGTACGTGCCCTCAAAGGTCACCAGCGTGATGTTCGTTCCGTTAGTTTTAGTCCAGATGGTCAAACCCTCGCTAGTGGTAGTCACGATAAGACAATTAAGCTATGGCGTCCTAATACAGGTGAGCTACTTCATACCTTTTTTGGACATACGAACCATGTTACTTCTATTGCTTTTAGTCCAAATGGAAAAATGCTCGCCAGCGCTAGTGACGACAAAACGATAAAATTGTGGAATTTGGAAAGTATGAAGTTAGTCCACACCCTCACTGGTCATACTGGCGAGATTTTATCTATCACTTTTACTCCAGATGGTCAAACTCTTATTAGTGGTAGTGGCGAAGACCCAGTGAATCGAAGTGTTGACAACAGTATAAAATTATGGAATCCCAAAACTGGGGAGTTACGGCGCACCCTTACTGGGCATCTTAGCTGGGTTTGGTGTCTTGCTATTAGCCCTGATGGGCAAACCCTTGCCAGCGGTAGTTATGATAACTCCATTAGGCTATGGAATATGCGTACTGGTAAACTGTTACAAACTCTCACTGGGCATTCAAATTGGGTTTACTCTGTTGCATTTAGCCGCAATGGAGAGGTTCTTGCTAGTGCTGGTCCGGACAGCTCTGTTAGAATTTGGCGTATTTCGACTAAGAACAACAGTCAACAGATGAGACCTAAGTAGTCCTCGTGAGCTTTTGCCCACGAGAAACTTAGCTCTTATCCGTTTCTGCTGGGGCGGCTCCTGCAAGAGCAACTATTTTCGGTGCAACTACAGTCGCTAATTATTAGTGACTGTTGTGATTGTTGCTGCGACTTTTCTCTGCTAATTTGAGTGCTTACCGCCGCTTGAGAAGCCATAGTAGTAACAGCCATTGTTCCTAATAAAACAAGTGAACTAAGACGCAAGTAGCTTAAGTGCATTGCTTTACTCCTTTTATCGTGCGAACAATCTTGGTATTTAAATATTGTGCTTTAGTTAGGTAATTTTCGTCAGTCGGAAAAAGTCGGTAATATTGCAATCTTATTAGGCAAGCTGGGTCGGAGGAAGACGTATTTGGTCGCATCCAGACCAATACTTCACTCGCCTCTCTGCATTTTGACTAATGATGCGCTAGTATAAATATTATTAACAGGCTAGTCTTTAGATATAGTTAAAATTTCCCACACCATCAATATAGTTCAATCAGAGCGAGCAAAAAATAAAATATTTTAATGGTGCTTACTCTGCTTTGATGATTTTAAGAGAGTTTTTCAACAATAGAAGCGGCCTGGTTTATGTTATTTAGTCGCACTAACAAGCGGAAATCTGTAGGTTTTATCCTTTGTGGTGAACTCCTTTAATGAGAAAAAAGGTAGATATTTCTACCTTCAATGAATTGCAGCCAATATCGAAATTGTGCTTACTGTCGCCATTTAGTAGAAAATCCTGATACGGCTAAACCTTTCTCTATTTAATTATTGTTGGTTTAGCTTTAATTATTCTACTAATTTACGGTGGTTTATTGGTGTAATTATATGAATTTTAAGTGATTATTTTGTGAAGAGTAAATATTCAAGTTATCAACTTTAACTAGTACATTTTTATAATTTTAACTTATTACTTTATACTGTAAGTTGAGGTTGTATCATTGATTTCCTCATTTAATTCTTTCACAATATGGGTGAAGAAATATTTCTATAAATATTGAGCTATAGTATTTATTTTGATTATTAGCTTCTGTCAAATTTGACAAAAGCTGTTTTAACTTCATTTAACTACTAAAGCTTGTTCCATTTCTTTCATGGTCATATGGCGTTTGCGTCCTGTTTCCGGATTTACACTTGTGAAATACCAGTCGATACCTTTGATATCACAGAAATATCTCAGTTCTGTAGTTCGGGTTTTGGTTTTATATTTGTTGCTGCTAAACCGCTTTTGTTCAACTACTTGTGGTTCTAGTTGGGGAAGAGAAATTGGCTCAACTAATGCAACTACTGGTTGGGTTAAATGCTTTTTAAATTCTTCTTGCAGTGACAAAATAAATATTGTAATAAAAAGATAGCTAAATCCCCAGATGGAGATGAACAAGAAATTGTTGATGATTTGAATTGCAATTTCCATGATATTTTCTCAAAAAACTCTCATATATCTAAGCGTTAGCGTCAAAGATTAACTTTTACTTCATCTTTGGATATTACTACTATTAATATTGGCTGCTAGTTATAGTGCAGCCAATGAGCGCTTTAGGTCAGATTAAATTCCAGAATTCTCTGGCGCTTTTTGTTGCATCTTTATAAGCTTGGGGATAATTATCGTTTACCCATTGGAGAATTTCATAACAGTCCTCTTCATTTTCTGGCTGAGCTAATCCTGCTAAATTTGCAATTTCTTTACAGGTTTTCAGCGAAACATTTGAGTCCAAACTCCAAGATAATTTTTTGATTAATTTGACTAATTCTGCTTCCATCATTTTTTCCTTGAAGATGTAACTTTAAACCGAACTTGCTTTCCTACGGTGATTTGTGCAATATGGCTGATATCGCATCCAGCTTTATAGGCTTCTAAAATCGCTTTATTGTTGGGTTTGTACTCAATGCTTTTAAATTCATCGGGAAAGTCAGCATCATCAACTTCGATTAGTAAATCAGCTACTTTTGGTGGATTATCCCTGATTTCAATAACTCTATCCTTACCAATGTTTTTCTCTGGAATTAACCCAATTTCGTGCAAATAAATGAGCGTACGTTTAATTTGTTCTAGTTGAGTTTTTCTTCGGGAGATTACTTTGTCATGTAGTTCAACTGTGCGCTGCTTTCTTTCTTCCCAGGTTTCCAGGTCAAGTTTAAGCTGGTCTACCACCCAAGCGATAGCATCAATTTTGGTTTCGATACCATTTTGGACAGAGACTAGCTTGCTGATAAGTTCTTTAACCTCACCTTCTTCTTCTGAATCAGTTGCTTCTTCAATTTGCTCCCAAAGTTTTGCAGCATCAAGGGATAATTCCTTAAGAGTAAGTTCGTTAATTTGGCGTTCAATTGCTTGAGTCATTTTTCCCTAAATGCTGTATTGTGAGTGGTAATAATCAGATTTTTCGGCTGCTAATTTAGCTTCTAAATCGTAATATTCATCCTCTGTTACTGATTTAAGTGCTTGTTTTGGCTTTTTATTTGTTACAATGGTACTAGTTTGATGCATGATTCACTACTTGCTGTTTTCAATTTTAAAAGCGTTAGCAACAAGTAGTGATTTATAATGTTAAGGCAAAATCATAATTAAGTTTTTTCTAAATTTACGCAAATCAATATTTTACTATTTCAATGGTGATGTTAATATATTTAATATAATTTTTGATTTATTTAAAGTTGATGGGTAAAAACAAGCTGATAGCTTTTGGCTGGTATGGCGGTAAATTCAGCCACTTGGATTGGCTTTTACCACTTTTACCGGAAGCTGTGCATTATTGTGAGCCTTTTGGTGGTTCCGCTGCAGTATTGCTTAACCGTAAACCTTCCCCAGTAGAAACATATAATGACCTGGACGGAGAAGTAGTTAATTTTTTTCGCGTGTTACGGGATGAAAAGGAACGTCTCATCGAAGCTATTGGTTTAACTCCCTTTTCGCGGTCTGAATTTGAATTAGCAATTTCACAACTTACTCCAGACGTATCAGAATTTGAGCGAGCTAGACGATTTTTTATTAGAGCAAGACAGGTAAGAACGGGTTTAGCGCAAACTGCAAGCTCTGGTAGGTGGGCACATTGTAAACTAACTTCTCGTGCAGGAATGGCTGGTGCAGTTTCCAGATGGTTGGGAAGTGTAGAAGACTTACCAGAAATTGTACAACGACTTTTGCGAGTGCAAATTGAACATGACTCAGCAATTAAACTAATTCAACGTTACGATAGCGAAGAAACTTTATTTTACTGCGACCCTCCTTATCCTCATGATTCGAGAGGAGATAGTCAAGCTTACGCTTACGAAATGACGGACGAGCAACATCGTGAACTGGCTACTTCGCTACATAATGTTAAGGGTAAAGTAGCAATTTCTGGTTATCAATGTTCTTTAATGTCGGAACTGTATGGTGATTGGAAAACAATTGCTGCACCTGCTAAGACTTGTCATTCTACAAAAGGATTACGAACGGAAGTGCTGTGGGTGAACTATGATATTTCTAAACAAAATTTAGATAAGATAAAATCACAACAAGCAGAAAATGAATGTCAACCCCAACAGCTATCCTTGATTTAGCATTTGAAAGAGTTACAAGTAATTTAACAGAAGCAATCATCAAAGATAATGCGATTTCTAAAAATGTAGAATTTGTCTGTCGTAACCCACAGAATCGCGCTGGTGTAAGGTTGTTACTTGCTTGTTTGTTAGCAAAAGTCCACAGAAATAATTTAGACATTCGCAAGCCTTATACGGAAATTGGTGGTGATGACTGTTACTCAGGTCGTACCTATGATGAAGCTTACGTCACAGCTTTTATTAACAAACACTCACTTCCATGCAACCCAACAACCGCTTTTTTGACTCCAGCTTTACGCAACAGGAATATTATTTTAACACCAGATGTTAATTTAGTTGGTAGACCTCCCATACTTTATAAAACTGTACTTGATTTGTTTAATGATGTTCATACTGGTCGGATTTTAGCTGAAGATTTACTTGCGGAAGTTATTAGATATTTGATAATTGTTAGAGACGAAAAACAACAAAGGATAGCAAGTTTATTGTCAGATTTACAAACCTTAGCAGGGGGAATTCGGCTTTCTGCTGAAGCAATTATTAAATTGATTGAGCAGCATTTAAGTTGTCCTAATTCAAGTCGCTTACCTGTTTTAATTGTTGCAGCAGCTTACCAATCAGCTTCAGTTTATTTAGGACAACGCTCGTTACCTCTTACTAGTCATAACGCGGCTGATGAGCAAACAGGAGCGCTTGGTGATATCGAAATTACGTTATTAAATCAAGAAAATGTGATAACATGCTATGAAATGAAGATGAAAAAGGTGACGATTGATGATATTAATCGTGCGTTACAAAAGATTAGTAATTCAGTAGATAGAATTGATAACTATATTTTCATTACTACGGATGTAATTGAACCCGCAGTTGCTGAATATGCTCGCTCAATTTACGAACAAACTGGTGGAATTGAAATCGTAATTCTTAATTGTGTAAGTTTTTTACGCCATTTTCTTCATCTATTTCATCGCTTGCGGATGAATTTTCTTGAAGCTTACCAACAATTAGTACTTACTGAATCAGAAAGTGCTGTCAGTCAACCTTTAAAAGAAGCTTTTTTGGCATTACGTCAAGTTGCGGAAAGTGGTAAAGGTGACGAATAAAAATAGAGGGTTAATTAAAGCTAATTAAGATAATTAGCGTCCACCTGCTTAATTTAATAGCACGGTTAGTAAAGATTCTGCTTGGGAACGTAGCACTTGATTTACCCATAATAATTCTTCCGGGTGTCGTATCGCAGCATCAGCCAACAGTTGAGGTAAGTGAAAAAACCAGTCCCTATGCTCTTTTCCCAAATAACCAATCACAATGGTTAAAGCCATTCCATTTCTTCTGGTAATGGAAGCAAGGGTTAACCACTGACAATTGGCAGGTTGGTTATTACAAAAATTAACTATGTCTCGCACCAATTGTTCCGCTTCTTTAACTTGTTTTCGCGTCAGGTAAGTAATACTTTCTACCACACAAAATAATTTATTGCTCAAGGATGATATTACATCCTCTACTGTTAATGACTTACACTCATTTTTGGGTTGTTCAATCAAGGTAATAATATCAACATTACCAGTACTTACTGATTGTTCATTATTGTTAACGGGTGTCTCTTCTACAAGGGCTTCTAATTCCTCACTGCCAGATATCCAAGCTAATCGTCCGACTTTGAGTGCTTGTCTTAAACACAAACTCTCCGTGACTATTTTCTGAGCAGTAAACCCTTCTTGCTCCATCATCTCTTGGAGGATTACTCCTGTGTCTTCATCATGGATGGGTGGTATTTGTACATATCTACCACCATTAGGTAATGAACGCCAGATGGTCGGTTTTTCTTCCATCTTTATTCTGGGTTTACGTTGCTCTTTCATTAGGGCTTTCACTTTTTCTTGAGTGATTGTTCCTAAATCTTGCATCTGCTCTATGACAGGAGCATATTTTTTGTGGTTCTTGGCTAGCACAAATAAGGTATCTGGTTCGATTGCAGCTAAATCGGAGGACGAAAAAAAGCAAAAGACAGTGCTTAGCCTGATATATTTGTTCTCCTCATTTGATGACCAACCATATTTTTGTATTAACTGCTTGTATTCTTTCTTGGAAAGCCGTTGTTTCTGATAGTTTAATTCAATTGCGAATTCTAGAATTTCTTGTGTGGCGTTACTTAATGGTGTTGTTGGAGAAACTATTGCTATTGGTGTTGTGGCAAGCATGTAGATATCCCTGTACTGATAAGATGGTGTTGAGGGGAAAGGCGCACGCTTAAGTACGCCTTATAGGGGAAAAAATTAGGATTAGGAGATTGACAACTCGCTCATAGATATGATGAACGACTGTGCTTCATCAGAACTATTACAGCGAGTTTTACGGATAGAACCCGAAAGCTGAGCAATCCAAGCACCATCTATATCGTGGTAAAAAGTACCTATTGGCTTAATACCAAACCACACGCGGTACAATAATTGGAAATTGGTATCACGTACCGCATCCACTTCCAATTCTGGAGCTATCACAGCAGCTTGTTGCTTGATGTACTCATCTAACTCAAGTTGCGCTATTCGTTGGGCATCAATCAATCTGTAGTGCATAATTAAGAAAGTCCTGTATTTTTCGTGGACAGGGAGCGGTTTCGTTTTCCAGGCGTGAACCGCTTCTCGTATAACATATATCTATTGTAAAGCGTTAGCTTACAATAGTCAATCGTTAGCTAACAACTTACAGCGAAAATTTAACTAATAGTTTAAAAGTGGAGTGTTATCAGCCAGCTATGACTACGAAAATGAAAGTAAGGCGAACAATAGAAAGAGAAGTTCCTGGACTGGGACAAAAAATCAAGAAAGCAAGAGAGGCAGACGGTCGTAGTCTCGAGTCGATTTGCGGTGAGGTTGGTATCTCGCGTGTTTATTGGTACGACATTGAAGGAGAAAGAGTTAGGGGGTCGTTACCAGAAGAAACACTTCGCAAAATTGAAAAAGCGCTAAATATTGATTTAGGAGTAAACTTTGACGATTAATTAACCCAAAATTTGTGTGTATTATTTACTGCTATTGGTCATACTGATATATATTAGCTATCTCCGGAAATTAATTATTTGTTGTCTCTTGTAGAGTCAGTAAATTTGCGCTCTCCACATTCTTGGACGAAGATGTCTATTGGACAAACTATCAACAAAACGGACATCTGGAGAAAAAGAATAGAATAAGGCTCGCAGCGTCGAGTTTATATGACGCAACTATTTTACCAAAAAAGCCAGAGGGCAGCTTTGCTGAGGGCATTCGTAATAGAGACATATTTTTGTCCTCTGCCTGATTGGTTTGTTGCGCCATTATTTATGAAAAAGTATAAAAGGATTTTTTTAAGCGCTCTGCTCCACTACGTGTACCGCAAGGTCGTCCGCAGGACTTACGTGACGCTTTTCGCTTGAAAAAAAAGGCGTCGTTGCTAAAAAGAAAAAAATGCAAAAAGAAGCTCGTCGCAAAAATCGAACAAAGAAAAAATAGTATCAATTACTTGTAATCACATACCTTAAATCTTCCACCTCAAACTGTTGCCTTTATAAGTAATACACTGTTCTCAGCATGTAGCAGTATGAACTCAACTTTTAACTCGTGGCGGCGTCTTATATCTTTTATGCTAAAGCAATTTGACTCCATCCGTCCAGCCAATTCCTCTTAGAGAGCCAAATTTAGAATTGCAGGGTACAGTTAACTAAAGTTTCAATTTAAATAAAAATACGACTTGCTTACAAATTAACAATTCCTCGTTTTACAGCAACAATTACAGCTTGAGTGCGATCGCTCACTCCCAATTTACTTAAAATTCGATTAACGTGAGATTTTACGGTGCTTTCACCGATAGTTAAGGCATTAGCGATATCTAAATTACTCATCCCTTGCGCCATCAAACGGAGAACTTCTAGCTCTCGCTCACTTAGTTCTGGATTACTCATTCGCTGTACTAATTTTGCCCCTACTTCTGGTGGAATATACTGCTGACCGCGATGAACTATACGGATTGCATTGAGAAGTTCGTTGGGTTTAGCGTCTTTGAGCAAGTATCCTTTGGCGCCGGCCTGCAATCCACTATAAATATCTTCATCACCATCGTAGGTAGTTAGCACAACAATTCGGGCATGTTTAAATTCAGCACAAATAGCAGTAATAGCTTCCACCCCGGACCGAACCGGCATTCGTAAATCCATTAGCGTTATATCTGGTTGATATTCACGAAAATAATCGATTGCCTGCTGTCCATCTTCTGCTTGAGCAATCACCGTCATTTCTGGGTCGCGGTTAATAATGGTTGCCAATCCTTGCCTGACAATGGAATGATCGTCAACAATTAGAACTCGAATAGTCGTTGATTGGCTCATAATAATTCTTGCTCTCGATTTATATTCGGTTCAGCAATGCAATAAGCGAGGATTGGCTCCAACTAAAGTTGGAATCTCATGTTTTACTCTCGATTTACAGTGACAACAATTTCTGTTCCTTGCCCAGGTTGGCTTTGAATTGACAGTTGTGCCCCAATATTTTCTGCTCGCTCGCTCATTCCTAGCAACCCAAATCCGCCAACAGGTGGTATGCTACCAACCCCAAAACCCTGTCCATCGTCTTTAACGCGCAAAATACATTGTGTATTTTCATACGTTAACTCAACCCGAATTTCATTCGCACATGCATATTTAATAGAATTTGTCAATGCTTCTTGTCCAATTCGGAGTAAGTTATTCTCGACTTCGACTGGCAAGAGATAAGCGGCGCCTTTGATTTCGTAGATAATATCTGTATTGTTAGCGGCTCTCATTTGAGTAACGAGACGATGCAAAGCACTATCTAAGCTGCCTGACTCCAATAGCTGCGGACGAAGTGCTGTCACAGAACGACGTGCTTCGGTAAGTCCAGTTCGTGCCAATTCGTCAATTATTTCTAGGTGTGCCTGGGTTGCTGACAAATCATCTGCTATTACTTGAGTTGCAGCTCCTACTTGAACTAAAATACCTGTAAATGCTTGAGCTAAGGTATCGTGGATTTCTCGCGCCATGCGGTTGCGTTCTTCCAAAATTGAGGCTTCTTCGGCGCGTTTGCGTTCGCGCAGTGCAGCGAAATGCTGTTCGCTAATGTCTGTTACCAGCCCATAGTGTCCTTTTACAGTAGCATTAGAATCGAAATCGGGTATCAAGATAGCACTGATATACTTTTTGCCAATTGGATATGGAATTTCTGCTTCATAAGTTGTAATTTGTCCTGCCTGCGCTTGGTTAATGTATGGTTCAGCAATGTAATAAGCCGTTTCACCCAAAAGTGTACGCACAGAATTGCCCAAAATTTCATCTTGACTACAGCTAAACCATAACTCATAAGCCCGGTTAACAAACTGATAACGCTGATTTATGTCCACATAGCTGATTAAAGCAGGTAAAGCGTTGGTAATTAGCCGTAATTCCTGTTCTTGATCGTGCAGTGCGGCTTCGCTTTCCTGTAATGCTGCTGTCCTTTGGGCTACTTGTTGCTCTAAGGTACGGTTGTAATTAGCTAAAAACTGTTCTGCTTTTTTTCGCTCTGTAATGTCTTGAAAAGCGACAATAGCATAAGCTACATTGCCCTGCTCGTCAAAGACTGGAGTTCCCCACGCCTCAACTGGAATTGTGAGATTATTTCGCCGAATTTCCATATCATCAACTGTAGTGCGTTCGCCGCTCAACGCGCGGATGATTGGTAGTTTCTCTGTGGGATATTTTTGATCTGTTCCCGCCAGATAAAATTGATAAACTTCCGCAAATTGATCCGGCATCACAGAAGGATTAATCGCTTTACCCACTAGTTCAATTCTCCTTTGATTAGCGTAGTAAGGACGCCCAGCAGCATCTAATACTACAATTGCCACTGGGACAGCTTCTAGAAATTGGCTCATCTGACTTTCGCTCTTTCGCAGTTTCGAGTAGAGTTTGGCATTTTTAATTGCAATAGCTGCCTGAGTTGATAATAAATTCAAAATTTGCGAACGCTCTTTAGTAAATACTCTAGTCGCTAACTTATTTTCTAAATATAATACGCCAAGGAACTGACCTTGATTAATCAACGGCAAACATAAAATTGATTGAGGTTGATTGCACCGAATGTATGGCTCATTGGTAAAATTACCTTCATGAGTTGCATTATTTAAAATAATAGTTTCATGAGTACGAATCACATAATTAATAATTGATTCAGGTAGTTTATTTGCCGTTGATATAGAATTTAGTACCTGGGTAACACAAACAGTTGTACCATCTAAATCATTAAGTTCACCAAAAGCTTCAATCACCCATTCTTCAGCATTTTCCAAAATCAAAAATCCTGTTTGGACACCAGCATTTTCAATTAAAATTTTCATTAAAGAACGGAGCAATTGTTCTAGTTCAATTTCACTCGAAATTGCTTGCGATGCACGCATCACCGTCGCCAAATCGAAATCACTGTGTGAATTATGAGAAGCGGTTAATTGACTTGTGTTAATTGGCGTGTCAGCTATAGCTAGAGGCTGAGGAAATAGCTGCGGATAGCGCATTTCTAAATCTTTAACTTTTGCAGTTGCCCCCCAAAGCTCGTAGCAGTAATGTGCCTCCTTCATGTAAATTTGGGCGATTTTCTGCCTACCTCGTGCCAGATAATGTTTAGCTGCTAATTCGTATGCTAACGCCTCTTCTTGGATATATCCATTTTCCTTGGCGGCATTTATAGCTTGTTCATAAAATTCTTCTGCTTCAAACAACTGACCCAAAACTCGCGCTTTTTCTGCTTGCACCAAATGGTATTTATGCAAATAATTCATGGGTGCATGATGCGCCCATTGTTTCATTTTTTCCTGGTTTACAGCAACTTTTTTGAGAATCTCCTCCTGCGCTTGAGAGCTACTTTCAAAATAGATTGCAAGTCTTGCCAGAGAGTCATATAGGTAGTACAAAGAAACAGTGGGTGTAACTCTTATTTGGCTTAAATGACTTTCCGCTCTAACTGAATTTTCAAGTGCCTGAGCATACTCAGAAAATAGATAGCATAGAATAAGTTTGCTGAAATATCCTAAAAAAGTTGAGATTCTGTTTAGCTCGTGTTGTGACTGTCTCTCCTCATTATAAGCTTCGCCAATGAGACGGGTTGGAGTGCTTGAAAGACCCATCAAATTTAAGACAGTCTGTTGAAATATTTCAATATGGATCAGTGCTGTTTTCTGTTTAATTTGACGACGGAGCACTTCAGTGTATGTCCTCATTTCGCGTTCCAGTTCCACAAGTTCTTTACCGACAATAAACGCTTGGAGACAGTAAGCGTAAGCACCATAGGCAGCAAACTCTAAATCACCAGTTTCCAGCCCGCTTTGATAGACTTCCAGAAGTGGTTTAGCTATTTCTCTAATATGTTCTTTTCGGTGGATAATGAAGAAATTTACAATGAACAATGTCCGCGCTCTAAGTGGATGAGTATGGGTCTGTGACAATAACTTGAGAGCCAACTGTCCAAACTGGTACGCTAACTCAATGTTTCCAAGCATCCCACAAAGGATTAATCCACCAAAGTTGCTATAGACAAAGGGAGATATAAATGTATTACCGAACTGTATAGACAAGTCGATCTGTTTAGATACAAGTAGAGGCACTAAATCAGAAGCAGCAATATAGGCAAAAATCGTTACTCTTGACAGAATTCGCATTGCCGCTAACTGGTTCGGAACGCTCATTTGGGGCAAATGTATTAAGTTCTCGATTGGTGTTTCATTAAAGCGGGATACAATTGTGTCTAGTGTACGTTGAATATCTGATTGGCTTGGCTCAGAGGGAAAACTAATCCCTAGTTGCTGTAAAACTTGCAATCCTGTATTAATCGATTCTAATAGACGATTTTGTGCGAAGGCAGTTTCAATTTTGACTTCGTAAGCTTTTATGGTATCGAGAACCGTTTTAGCTTCTTGCAGAACAATCGTAAACCAGACTTCTACCTGTTCAAAATCGCCACATAAATACGCAACTTCTGTAGTTTCTAAAGCTAACTCTAAAGTCAGGTCATAGTTTGTTTGCCAGCTAGAGGTTTCCAGCCATGCCCTGCTTTTCGCTAAATATTTTTTAGCAATACTGTAGGCAATCGCTGCCTTTGCTTTCTGAGCGGCTAATAGATTTAGTTTAGCAATTTTATCTCTTTCTACTTGATTGCTGACTAGCTCAATCCCATGATTGAGATGATCAACAATTGTAAAAAGTTTTCCTAATACTTGCTCAGGCAGATTTTTTTCTAATAGATTGTAGCCAATTTGTAAATGAACTATTTGCTTCTCTGACTCATCAATTAAGGCATAAGCTGCTTGCTGTACTCGGTCATGTAAAAACTTATACTCTGAAATTAATAAGTCATTATTTAATTCAGATAGAGGTTGAATAAATCCACCTTGTATTGCTGGCAGCAAATCTTGAAAAACCACTGATAGAAATTTATTTTCATAAATAATCGATAAAGTATTTAAATCAAATTCAGCCCCAACACAAGCGGCTAAACGAAGAATTCTCTGCGTGACAAGAGGCAGTTTCTTCAACTTAATCAGCAGCAATTCTACAACATTATCGGTAATAGCTTGAGCTTCAATTTGAGCAATGTTCCACTGCCACCCCCCTTTACTTCCCCCCAAATGGGGCGATTGAGTTCTGTCAAAGGTCAACAAATTTTCGCTATACAGCATTCGCAAAAATTGATTAACAAAAAAGGGATTACCCTCGGTTTTACGCAGTACTAACTCAGCTAAGGAACGAACGGTGTTTAAATCCTGATATAGCGTCTCACTAATCAACTGACTCAACGGTGAGAGCGTTAACGGCGCCAAAATAATTTCTTGAAATACTACCCCAAGTTTTTGTAGTCTCTCTAGGGTTAATATGAATGGATGGGCTGGATGTACTTCCCCTGTTCGATAGGCGCCAATCAAAAATAGATATTGAGTTTGCTCATCTAGTAGCATCAACTCAACTAACTTCAGCGTTGCAGAGTCTATCCATTGCAAATCGTCTAAAAAGATCACAAGCGGATGTTCTTGAGTACAAAACACCCGCACAAACTTCTGAAAGATTAGATGAAAGCGATTTTGAGCTTCAATTGCTCCAACTTCTGGCAATTGTGCCTGCTTGCCAATAATTAATTCAACTTCTGGGATTACATCAATAATAATTTGTCCACAATTTCCCAATGCCGTTAGTAACCGTGAGCGCCACTGTTGTACTTGGTTGTCTGGTTCACCAAGCAGAGAAAGCACCAATTTTTTGAGGGCATCGACAATCGCACTGTAAGGAATATTACGCTGAAATTGGTCAAATTTACCAGAGATAAAATAGCCGTGCTTTGCCGTAATCGGTTTGTAGAGTTCCTGTACTAACGCTGATTTTCCTACGCCAGCATAGCCAGATACCAACATCATTTCGACTTTGAAAGTTGGATTGCCCGCATTGTAAGGCTCTTTTGTTTTCTGTGAATCAGTAACACGAACAAAAGCCGCTAGTAACTGTGCAATTTCTCTACCCCGTCCATACAGTTTTTGGGGAATTTGAAACTGTTCAGAAATATCTTGAAATGCTAGTTGAATGTAATCAATTTGACCAACTTGTTCTAATTGGGCAAAACACCTCTCTAAATCAGCTTTAATTGTCCAAGCACTTTGATAGCGGTCTTCTGCATTTTTCGCCATCAATTTTAAAATCAGGTTTGAAACTGGTTTGGGAATTGTTGTATTTATTTCACAAGGTTCAACAGGTTGTTTGGCTATATGACAATGAACTAGCTCAAGCATATCCGTTGTTGTAAAAGGCTTCTTTCCAGTTAGTAGTTCGTAGAACGTTACACCAAGCGAGTAAAAATCGCTACGGTAATCGAGTAAACGGTTCATGCGCCCTGTTTGCTCTGGGGACAAGTAAGCGGGTGTACCTTCTAATACATGAAGGCTTTTGAAAGTTGGATTTGTACGGTTAAATTGGGTAGCAATCCCAAAGTCAATAATTTTAACAATGCCAGTATCCGGATTCAAAACAATATTTCCAGGATTGATATCTTTATGAATCACATTAGCTGCATGAATTCTGCCTAAAATGTCTGTGAGGTCAATGGCAAGACGCAGAAAATTTGATAAAGGCATAGGGCAAAAAGTCTTTGGTATCCGTTGCATCCATTGCTCCAAAGACTCTCCACCAAAATCTTCTAATATAATGACGAGGGTACGTTGATATTCTTGTTGGCTATAGGCTTTAACAACTCCTTCCAAGTTCAGGCAACTGGTAATTTCATACTCCTGTTTGTAGCGCGTTAACTCTTGGGGAGAGGGATAATCTTGCTTGAGCATTTTTAAAATTATCGCTAGTCCATCGTTTTGGATGCCCCGATACACCGAAGATGTTGAACTTTCATAGATTTTGCTTTGGATGTCAATTCCAGATCGAGTAATCATTGAAATCTCTCCAAATAAGCATGAGCCATACTACCAATTGTATCGGTAATATGAATTTAATCTTACCTACTTAGCAGTACTTTTAAATCTGCCAGCAAAGATTTATATTTCTCTTGCTTATGATGATTACACGGAACCTTAAACTTTTAACCAATATTATGAAGATATTGAGTTAAGTGTAAATAATTGTAACATATCTACACCTGACTGCCTACGAACGTTGCATAAGATATGCACAAATACTGACTGACACGAGTAAATAAAATACTAAGATATTTTCAGTAAGCTTATACCTTGCATCTAACGGCAAAACTCGTAAAAAGCAGATAAAAAGCGTACAATTTTAGTAGTGTTTTCATCGTTTTCATATGGGTAAAGTTTGACGATTTTCTTTGCTTTATGAGTTTGAATCTAACAATTATTGTCAATAACTGATTTGATCTAGATCATAGTTGCGAGAAAAATTTTACCCATTTGAAAACTGTTTTAAACTAAAATAAGGGGGTAGTATAATTACTGAGGTTCGTCCAAAATAGAATTGTATGGTTGTGGGTCTGTAATCCGGTGTTGCATGTACTCTCGTCGAGCCTTTGCTATTTCTTGATAAACCTTTTTACGGGCTAAATTGACACTACCTAGAGGTGCGTGTTCTATTCGAGTATGCCAAGGTGTGAATGATAGTCCCTCGTTCAGGCGTCTGCGCTCTTCAAAGTCGAATTTCTGAGCTCGAATTCTGATAGTAGCAAGTTTAATAAACGGTGAATCTTTCTCTTCCCACTGTTGCATTGGGTTTTCAATAGGAGTTTTCTCATCGTTGACATAAAGTTGTACTAAAAAGTCAAAGGTTGCATCGAGAGCATCTTCTGACAAATATTTAACCATTGCCTCACGCAAGTAATTTTCTGAATTGGGTGTTGAACCCAAAGTATCATCCGAGTGAGGTTTTACAGAATATTTAATCGACTGGGAACCTAATTGATAGGGAGTAGTACTCCAATATTGAATCAGCAGTGGATTTGCAACTTGTTTGCTAGTAATTGCTTTGATAACTTCAAAAGTCGGTTCTAGCGACTTTAGTACTTCTGCATCTGCCTGACCAACACCAGCAATAGTCAAGTTAGCAAACCCTTGAGCATCTCGTACTATAAAAACCGGATGGTTAATAAATAGAAAATCTTGAGTTCCCTGCTCATCATCCAGCACTTTTTTACCTTCCACATGCAGGAGTTTAATTGCTAATGCGCGAATATCGGGTTCAGTATCCGATTTGAACTTACCACGCTTTTCTGCCTCGGAAGCATTGGAAAAACGTGCCCAAATTGGATAGGTATTAGGGTGAGAAAAAATACCTACCTGTAACGCTTCAGGAATATTATTTTCAACTATAAATTCTCCCCAAACTAAACCGTGGCTTTTAGGATGATCTTTCCGCAAGTCTGGTCCTTTGTGAGTTTGAACTTTGAGATCAATATCTAAAATGGTATCAGTTGCCGCTTCTTGTGCAGAAACAGATAAATTAGGATGGCTCATTGCTCTTCTCCTTATAATGTTTAGTGTGCTATTACTTTTTGCAGTTGCTTTGAGTAAACTGCGGCTTTAATTAAATCGGCGCCAAATTCGCCAATCATAATTGTGGGTGCATTAGTATTTCCCGTAGTGATAGTTGAAATAATTGATGCATATGTGACACGCAATTATTCAACCCCATATACCCGGAGTTCAGGGTCTACAACCGCCATTGCATCAGTTCCTATTTTACAGATTCCAACCGGATGAAACACAGTACAGCAAACTTCTCGAACGTAAAAAGAAATTTTAGTAGGTTGGGTTCCGCAAAGCCTCCACCCAACCTAAAACTCTATTGGATGCGTTATGTTTTCTGGCGTCAATTGTGTGGTGCTTGTTGCTATCATTGTGTGTGGACTCTTAAAGGTAATCCGTGCGTCTGGTTTTTGACAGGCTATCATTGTTTTAACGTGTTCATATTCATCATCACGGATATTGACGAATACATCGTATAAGTTGTCAACTTTGGGACGCCGTGATTCTGGAATTGTACCTGTTTGAAATTCATCGAACATATATAAGTCACCATCACGATAGTAATTAATTGCTACTTGTGGCGTCGCTTGTAACTTTAAGTCTTCTCCACGCTCAGACAGAAAAGTTTCATAGGTATGATAGGCATGTTTTTCAATCAGTTCCATCATGTAGTAAGCATATCTAGGTAAAACCGCGTATAACGGTACAACCACCCAGTAATAAGCTACAGCTAAATGTTGAGCAATAAAACGGTCTATCCAATTGTTATTGCCTCCTAAAGATTCCATTATTAATAAATGGTGCAGTTCGTTCCATGTCTCGGAAAAATGAACTTTTAACCAATCTGCTTTACGCCAATATCCAAGGGTTTCATATAGATGTAATACAGATAAATAAGCAAAGTAAGGAACGCGTGCAATAGTTTCTAAAACCCAGAAGCGCGGATAGGGACGATTACGATAAACTACATCGGTTAAGAATATTATAAAGCTGACAATAAGACGAATGATAAGTTTCATGGTGTCTCCTTTCAAATTGAATAATATCTTGGAAACCGGGTTTCTGCTTCTATTCTGCTCAAATCTTCGATTTCTTTCTCTGAGGTAGTTCAAGTTTTGTAAAGAAATTGGGAAGGGTAAATGTAGAGACGCGAGGAACATCGCGTCTCTACCTAAACATTGAGATTGTATCCGCTCTGACATTTCATACTTAGAATTAAGTCAGATGTAGAATCAGCAGAGGCTTTCAAGGGTAAATTAGCTGATACACAGGTCGTTAGAGCAAGCAGTAACGCGGATATTTTTAGTAGTGTTTTCATTGTTTTCTTATAAGTAAAGTTTGACGATTTTCTTTGCTTTATGAGTTTGATTTTAAGAATTATTTTCAACTATTTCTTTGAGCTACCTCATAATGTTAGTCCTTACAATTTTGCAAACAGCATATTTAATCCTTCGGTCATTGTTGGATGGGTCAAAATTCCATCACGTAGAACGGTGTATGGCATCTGAGCTTGCATTACCATTTGTACCGTTGAAATTATTTCACCTGCTGCATAACACAATATTACACAACCGAGAATACGTCCTGTCTCGGTATCCACAATTGCCTTCATCACCCCATCGGTTTGACCGAGTGTTTTCGCACGGGGAATATTTGACGCAGAAAGCTTCGCCACTCGAATGGCATACCCTTGTTGCTGCGCTTCAGTTTCGGTCAGACCTATATGAGCTAGTTCTGGGTCAATAAACAAGCAGGATGGAACCAAACGATTACGTGTACTTCGGTTGCCACCATCGATTAAATTCGCTTTAATAATACGGTTATCGTCGAGCGACATATGGGTATATTGCAGTCCACCATTAATATCACCTAACGCCCAAATGCCTGGTACATTTGTCTCTAGACGCTCATTAACTTGAATAAATCCGTGCGTATCCACTGCCACACCTGCAGCGTCTAAATTTAAGCTATCGGTTGTTGGCGCCCGACCGACTGCTACTAGCAAATGTGAACCCTGAATAGTTTTTTGACTATCAGCAACTTGGAGTTGAAGTTTAGTAGTATGAACAGAGCGTTCAACTTTTAATACTTTTGCTAAAAGTAAAAATTCAATACCGTCTCGTTCCAGCAGCGTTTGAACCGCGATCGCAATATCTGCATCTTGGTGCGACAGGATTTGTGTACTTTGCCCAATAACGGTGACGCGACAGCCAAAGCGCCGGAACATTTGGGCAAACTCCAACCCAATGTAGCCGCTACCGAGAATAATCAGATGCTCTGGCAACTGTTCTAACTCCATTATTGACTCGCTTGTCAAAAACTCAACTTCTGTAAGTCCAGGAATGGATGGAATTAACGGTCGCGTACCTGTATTGATAAAGAACCGTTCTGCGGTAAGTAACCTCGTGGCGCTAGAAGCCGTTGTAACTTCAATTGTTTTAGCAGCAACAAACCGTCCTGTTCCAATGATTAGTTCGTGACTTAGCGCAGTTTCTAGATTGTGCAAATTCATTTCACGCATTGATTGTACAACCGTTCGTTTGCGCTGAATTACTGCTGCTAAATCAACAGTGGGTGCATTGGTTTCAATACCATAAACGGAACTGTTACGCACAGTATTTGCAACTTCTGCACTCGCTACCATTGTTTTAGTGGGGATGCAGGCGACGTTAATGCATCCGCCACCAATCATGTTTAAGCTACGTTCAACCAAAGCAGTTTTACGTCCGTCAGCGACCAATGCAGGCGCCAGTGTTTTGCCCGCTTTGCCCCCACCGATAATAATGTCGTCATAGTATTCAGTATGCATTAATATCTCCTCGTTGGTCAGTGACAATAGCTGTCATCAACTGCCTGATGTTCCAGCGACCGCTATATCGAATTCCATTAATAAACAGTGCTGGGGTAGCCGTAACTCCACTTTGTAATCCACTTTCAATATCTTTATTAATGCGATTGACATGCACTTGTTTGGACATATCTTGCAGAAATTGGGAGATATCGAGTTTTAAATTATTGGCGTACTCTATAAGATAGCCGTTTCCTAACTCTTGTTGACGAGCAAACAAAATCTCATGCATCTGCCAAAACTGACTTTGGGCAGCAGCAGCTTCAGCCGCTTGGGCTGCGTGTTGAGCATGAGAATGAGTCTGTATTTGTGGAAAATGACGAAAGATGAAACATAAATAATTCTCTCCAAAAGAAACACTAAGCTGTTGCTGAATAACTTTTATCAGCCTGTAAACGTCAGCGCTCTGAGAAGATTCATAGTCCCCATACATTACCAACACCACGGTAGCACTCAGCACACCTTGTATGTGATCCTGCGTTAAAGGTGGGATGAATAACGAACTGGGGTCACGGTCATACTTCACTAATACCTCCGAGGGAAAGCAGGCTTATCGCTGCTAGATTGCCGTACATCCTTCTCCCTGCAATCTGTGTAAAGCAAACTCAAAGAAAGCAATAAGGATTGCTATAAGTGTTTGCATGAATTTAATATATCTAATCGACTCTAAAGAAGTCGTCCACTTTGAGTTGAAACTTTTGCCCAATAGTATGATTGATTTTATAGTCCATCTCAAAATGGAAGATTAGCTCCAACTAAAGTTGGAATCGAAATTCCAACTTTAGTTCTTTCCCATTAACCTTAACAATTCAAAATTCAAAATAAGCGCGACGCACAACGTAGTGAACAAAATTAAAAATTTAAGAATGAGGTAATTTTGAATTTATTAATTTAGGGGGTACTTCGGTAATTCAAAATTTATAATTAAAAATTCAAAATTATGAAGAAACATAAGTATTTTTGAATTTTGTTCACTACGTTGTGCGTCGCGCTTATTTTGAATTTTGAATTGATGAAGCCCCCACTAATTGCAATTTTGAATTTTGAATTTTGACGCCCATCGGCTTAGAGTTTTGGGATGAAAACCGTGTTTTCCTTGTGCTTCTTGTGGAGTTAGGTACATAGGAGCGCGTAAGTAATGTCTAAATTACTCTACTTTACTCCACTATTCTAGCAATAAATACTTAGGCTTATCAAAGATTGAGTTCGGACAATCCGGGATGATCTTTGGGACGATGACCAAGTATCCAGTGGTATTTGCGCTCGCTCTCCTTAATTGGCAGGTCGTTGATGCTGGCAATACGCCACCGCATGAATCCGTGTTCATCGAACTCCCAATTCTCATTCCCGTAGGAACGGAACCAGTTACCAGAATCATCGTGCCATTCGTAAGCAAACCGGACAGCAATTCGGTTGTCTAGAAAAGCCCAAAGCTCTTTGATAAGACGGTAGTCTAATTCTTTAAGCCATTTACTTGTTAAGAACTGTACAATCGCTTCACGACCAGATAGAAATTCTGAGCGGTTGCGCCAAACGCTATCCGAGGTGTAAGCGAGTGATACTTGTTCTGGGTTACGTGTGTTCCAAGCATCTTCTGCGATTTGGACTTTTTGGATGGCGGATTTGTAATCGAAAGGCGGCAGGGGTAATCGAGGATTTTCGGGGTTGTTCATAGTGTATGTATTAACATGAGTGGTCTAAGCTTATTCCTTAATCTATATATGGACAAAGCTTTTTCTGAATCATTTCCCACACCACGCGCCGCAGTTACTAGCACTCCAGAATCAATAAAAGTTATCTTCATGCGTCAGTCTCCTGTAATCCCCCACGACGGCCAGCAATTTCTTTTTCAATTTCATCTTGAGTTAATAAAGGTTCGCCCGCTTCAATTATTTTGGCACGAATTTGTCGCAAACCTTCTCCTAAAGAGGCTTTATTAACAAGTCGGCAGCAAACTCTAAATCTCCAACTCGTAGTGTGAAACTTAGCTAATCATATATAATTTCATCTTCTTGACGCCAAGCTGGGTCTACTAAAGAGATAAATATCAAAGATTCGGTTCCACAATTGCTAACAAATTGTTTAGCTTTGGGTGGGATATAAACCGCATCTCCTGGTTCTATAATTTTAATTTCATCATCTATATGCATTTCTCCTTTACCACTAAGTACGTAGTAGACTTCAGAGGTTCTTAAAGAGTGTAGTTTAGACGTTTTCCCTACTGGCAATATTGCATGAGCTAAACTATATCTTAAATCGATAGGTTGCTTATTAGGATGTAAAAGCTCTCTTAATATAGTGCTATCTCCGGCGCTAAATTCTTCGCATTCACTTAGTTTTATAATCAGCATTTTCTATGGTTACTTAATTTTATAGGAGTGGTTAATTAGAAATTGTATACTACAAGATTTTATCACAAATGTTTACTTAACTCTCTTGTCTGAATTGAATCTGTACAGGCGTTCCCGGCTTACCATCTTCAATTGGGACAATTGCCAAATAGCGTCGTTGGGTATCTGAATTACCTGCTATAATTTGTTTAATTGGTCCTAATGTAGTGACAATTGCGGCGCCAGCTAGATTACGTCGTAAACGAGAATCGCTTCCGTACAGCAACTCAATCTTTGCCATATCAATTGCTCCTTGATGGTGAGCAATCATCATGTCAGCAAAATCAACATCTGGATTGTCAGTCATTGAAACATTAGACATAGCAGTATCCATTGATATCATTGCTTGATTCAACCTAATATTTACGGGTGAATTACCTGCAAAGGCAGGCAATGAATCGAACACAAATAAACTCAGTATGAAAAAAAGTAGGCTAACGAGAATGTGCAGTGTTAGACGTAGGCTTAGCTGGACTTTATCCAAAATTAAAAACTTAGTTTCCTCTATCCAGCAAAAACCTACTCTGGACGGCACAGACTTTTTCCAAATTTTCCTAAAGTTTAAATTTTCCAACCTGGCAAGTCTGAGGAGAATTGGTAGCATCAGTTATGGATTCATGATTTGGGGATCAGGTCAAAGATAAGATTTGAAGTTTAAATTTTAGCCTCTTCGATTATTGAGGTGTACAAGTTTGACTGAAAATGGAGCGACCGTTCTCATACACCTCTAACGTTCCCTGCTTTTGGTGTTCTCCCTTACCCCCAAGCGCTTGATATTCATAATCACTATTTTTAAATTTATACACTTGGGCTTCACCTGTATTCTCTCCAGTTCCTTTGCCCAAACTCAAATTTCCTAGAGGTCCTGTACCACGATAAAGAAGTTCGCCCGAGTTATGCCTTTTCCAAACATTAACGGTGTACTCACTTTGGCACTTTAAACTGAGTAACAAGTCAGCCGTAGAGTCAGCCGAGGCAGGTAAGGAAAAATTGGCTGAAACACAAGTCATCAAACCAAGCAGTAATACAAATCGCTTCAGGAGTGTTTTCATAGTTTCCTATTATAGTTTTGAAAATCGTATAAACATCGGAACCTTGTAGAGATGTTACATGTAACGTCTCTAAATTTTATTACTATGCCCGATCTACATGATATTTATCCGTGGAAAGCATGAATTCAATATATCTAATCGACTCTAAGAAGTCGTCCACTTTGAGTTGAAACTTTTACACAACAAAGTGATTGATTTTGCAGTCCATCTCAAAATGGAAGGTTGGCTCCAACTTTAGTTGTAATTTTAATTTCAACTAAAGTTGAACTTACGCTCCGGAAGACTAAATATTAAGCTTTCTAGACTCTTTAACATCACACGCTCAACTCAAAAATCTACTCGTGGTATTTGGAGACGCCGTGTTGTTAGTGTTCAGATTTTTTGAAATAAAGCAGTATATTTACTAGAGTGCCAGTCCAGTATAATGCGTTGACGAATTAAACATACTATGTATACACTTATGTGCAGCTTATAGAGAATTGGTATAACCTAACTAAGGTTTGAATTTCGATTCCAACTAAAGTTGGAGCCAAGCTTCGGTTTTGAGATGGACTTATTCATCAATCATTTTATTGAACAAAAGTTTCAACTCTAAGTGGACGACAAATTTAGAGTCAATTGTATATATTGAACTCATGCAAATCTATTTACTGTTAGTGCTTGTGGGTGAAGCGCGAATTGTTCTGACCGCGATTCAACTGCTATTTTTTAAACTAGCTTAAGTAAAAGGCAGGAAAATGTGATGGCTCAATATAATTATGTTGTCATTGGTGCTGGCTCGGCAGGATGTGTCGTTGCCAATCGTTTGACTCAAGACAGTGAGTGCATTCCAAATGACTGGGATGGAGTTATCTACAATCGCTCGCTATGGGCTTAATCCAATTGTGATTGTCCTCAACAACGGTGGATATGCAACAGAGCGTCCATTGCTTGATGGCAAATTCAATAATATTCGGCTCTGGCAATACAGTCGAATTTCAGAGGTACTGGGTGCAGGTCGTAGATTTGACGTTCGCACAGAAGGTGAGTTAGAAGCCGCACTCCTAGAAAGCCTCACGCACCCTGAAAGTTTTTGTATCTTAGATGTGCATATTGGTTCGGATGATATCTCCCCAGCATTGCAGCGAATGACCAAAGAACTGGCTAAACAGGTTTATTAGCCGATTGACAAAACAGCAATAAATCAAGATAGGGGCACAAATAATATTATGTCCGGTTGATTGCCCATTATTCCAGACAATGTAAAGACCGAATTAATTCGGTCTCTACGAAGATTTTATTACGGTTACGTAACCTTTCATAGATTTTGCTTTGGATGCCAATTCCCGTAATCTGTTGCGTAAACAATTAAGACCTTTGTCACCTTGTACCTCCTACTTGTTGAAGTTGATAGCTGTTTGTGCATCAAAATGTCCAGTATCGAGTATGTCACCGCTTAAGACTTGCAACGAGATCGGTCACTTGACGTTGAGCCTCTGCGCTCAGTGAGTCAAAGTCGTCTAAGAAGAATTGACGTTCTAGCGTTAACCTCCGGGCATTGAGCAACCCTTCGATCTGCCAACCTTCGTCGCGTTTCGTTACGACGTATAGCGGCAGCGAATCTCGTGACGGTGAAGTTCCGGTTTGTCCGGGCAGTATTACCCTGATAAATGCGTTCATAAGCGCGAGTTTCGGGTTTACGAAGCGGACAAAATTCACTTCACCCTCCAGGCGTGTTCCTTTGACAACCGTGTCGAACGTTTGCTGATGAAATGCAGCGATTTCTTTTCGACCCTTGAGATGCGTGCCCTCAAACGCGATGAAATCAGCAGTTTCGCTGAACGGGGCAGCGAAGGCTTCGCCGCTACCTCGGTTCCAAGCATCAATCATCTGACGAGGGAAAGCACGGATTGCCGACTCGTCAGCAGTAGTGGTAGTTTGATCTGTTTGTGAATTCATAGTTTTGAGTTTTCCTTTTAAATGATATACCAGCTTTCAAGTGGCATAGAGGATGTTATGAACTCTGAAAATTATCGGCTCTGTGAGCCAGTTCCAGCCATTCCTCGAAAATCGCAACAACGAGGGCTGAACTTCGCTTCTAGACTAGGCTCTATAGAAGTTCATAACACCCTCTAAGAAAGATTTCCAGGTACACCCAGGATTTCGTCGCCAATTTCGCGCTTAGATGCTATTAAACTTGGAAATTAAGTTTATTGGCAATGCTTTGTGAGGTACGCTCCACTTTAATTAAATCTGCTGCTTTTTCGCCAATCATAATCGTCGGTGCGTTCGTATTGCCTGTGGTAATTGTTGGCATGATGGAGGCATCTACAACACGCAACCCCTCAATTCCATGTACTCGTAGTTCGGGATCTACCACTGCCATTGGGTCAGTGCCCATTTTGCAAGTGCCCACCGGATGCCACACCGTACTGCAAGTTTCCCGGACGTAAGCAACGAGTGCTGCATCACTCTGCTTGTCGGCACCTGGAGCAATTTCCTTACCGCGAAACTCATCCAAAGGACTTGCACCGAATAAGTTACGGAGTAATTTAATCCCGATAACGAGCTTTTGTACATCCGCTTCACTTTGGAGATAGTTCATCCTAAACATCGGTGTGTCTTTGGGGTCGGAGGAACGCAAACTGACACTGCCAATATTTTGGGGATGAGTTAAACAGACGAAACTTGTGAATCCTAAACCAGAGTGAGCATAACCAGGCGGTACCAACACAACAGGACCGAAGAGAAACTGTAAATCTGGCACAGCATCCAGATTACCCTCAGTATGTAAAAACAAGCCAGCTTCAGCGATACTACTGGTGCTTGCCGTGTGTAAATCCTGAGTTGCCTCGTGTGCTACGGACACGACAGGGTGGTCTTGGAGGTTTTGACCAACACCCGGTAAATCAGCCACTACCGGAATTCCCATCGCTTTCAGGTGTTCTGCACTCCCAATGCCGGAAAGCATCAGCAGCTTGGGCGAATCGAATGTGCCAGCACTTAAAATCACTTCCTGGTTGATCATAACTTGGTGCAGTGTGCCTTCGTGCAGATACTCCACCCCAACAGTACGGGTGTCCTCAAACAACAAGCGAGTTACCAACGCTCCTGTTGTCACAGTCAAATTGGGACGCTGGAGAATAGGCACAAGGAAGGCAGTAGCAGCACTGTGCCGCTTACCATCCTTGATCGTCAACTGATAGAGTCCCGACCCTAACTGCTGCATCCCGTTGGCATCAGGATTATGCTCATATCCGAGTGCCACCGCTGCGTCTACAAAGCGTTGGGATACCACAGCAGGCGCAATCAAATCGGTGACACTCAACTCTCCATCGACCCCGTGAAATTCGGACGCGCCTCGTGAGGAGTGTTCCGATTTCTTGAAGTATGGCAAAACGTGCTGGTACGACCAACCGGGATTCCCCAATGACTGCCAGTGGTCATAATCGTGAGGATTGCCCCGCAAATAAATCATGATATTAATCGAACTGCTGCCACCCAAGACTTTGCCACGGGAACAAAAGATTTTGCGGTTATTGAGGTAAGATTCGGGCTCGGAGAAATAGCCCCAATCCACCTCAGAGCCTAGTAGACTGAGGCATTCTGCTGGTATCTGAATTTCTGGTTTCGTATCGGGGATACCTGCTTCGAGGAGTAACACGGAAGTTTCAGAGTCTTCTGTCAGACGGTTGGCGACCACGCAGCCTGCCGAACCTGCACCAATCACAATGTAGTCATAGCGAGCTAGAAAATTCATGTTATAAAACTATTAAACGAAGTACGTCCAAAGCAAACTCAAAGAAAATAAGGGGCATTACTATCCGTGTTCGCATAAATTCAATATATGCAATTTACTCTAAAAAATCGTCCACTTCAAGTTGAAACTTCTACACAATACAATTATTGATTTTGCAGTCCATCTTAAAATGGAAAGATGCTTCCAACTTTAGTTGGAAGCCAAATTTAAACCAAAGTTGGACTTAACGAATTGCTTTGAGAGATGATACTCTATTATTTAGCTGACCAATACTTCCAACAGCTTCGTCTGGTCCAACATCTATATATGCACCACTGAAGTTTTTGCCTTCGTAAAATCTCCATTTCTGACCATTATTGACTTGAATCGCTGAGGCTTTGTCGTTAAATCCAACTTCACTTAAATCTGCCACGGCTTTGTTCGTCTTAAATGATGCTCCTCTACCAATTTGCCCATCCCATAAAGTCACATCTGGTACGGTTTGTGCCGATACACTTGTTTGGTGCATGGCGCCAGATATTAAACTAGCACTTAAAACTGCCAAAACTGTTAATTTCTGAGTTAACATTATTTTTTTCCTTGAGAACAGCGGGTGTGAGTTCGTATTTTTTGGGAAGTAAATTATCAATGCGCTCGTATAAATTAGCAATGATTGGTGTTAACTCTGGTCTGGAGTTATCTTCTAAAATTTCGCATCCTGATTTGGGTTGAATTACATATAGAAAACGTGCCCATTTACCGTTACTGTCTTTACAGTCGCTCATTAATTTACTCAAAATATCAGGTTGAATGGAGCCGAACACCCCTAATAACAAGTTTTTTATATTGTTACGTATACCAGATGCTCGTAAAGAAATTACCCCATCACCATTGTAAAAACCCAGTAGATTTTCTTCATCGTTACCTTTTCCATAGCGGTATTGATTTTCCGATTTAAAGACTCCTGCAAGTTCGTCAGCAGCCCAAAGTATACCTTTATCTGGAAAGTTTTGTACTTGAGTTAATAAACCTTCTCCTGTAGTTTGGTTAAACCATAAAAGTCGCAATGCAGGTTTTTTTGGTTCACCATTAGGAAATTGTTCTTTGCGTTCTTTTTTGTCGAGAGATTCATACTCTTCTAGTTGCTCAAGGTATTCTACTAATTGCTGTTGATATTCTGCTTCTATTTTATGCTGCAAAATTGCCAATGGTTTTGTGACTATTGCTTTGTAAATCGGAGTTTTCTTTTGACTCGATTGTGCGACAGTTGCAGCAAAAATATTTGGTGTCAATTCAAAATCTGTTTTGTTAATTAACCTGACTCTCGTTTGGGCATTATGTAGGGAAGAAGCTGTTGCTAATAGCGCTGTAAAATAAACTTCGGGACGTAAATTTAAATCAGATGCAAGTTGCTTGATGGGGTTCGCTAAAGCAGCAGGTAAAGCATCCGCAATGTCAAATCGATGCTGGCTAGCGCTTACAAGTTTATCGACTGCTGTTAGCATTGATTCTTGTAACTCTAGGTTTTGGCTCTCGACTAAGCATTCTGCGTAAATTCTTTCGATTAGCCTTTCTGTGAAACCAGTGCTTTTTGCAATTTCTGCCAACTTAATATATAGATGCTTTTTGGGAAGCTCTTGAGCAACTAAATCTTCTATCTGAGTAAGTAGCTCGTTTGCGGTAATGGTTTTGGCTGCTGGGTGTCGAATTACTTTATTACCAGTGGTAGTTTTTATGAAAGTACGCCAGTACCAACCGCGCACGCAGTTGTTGACACCTTCTTCAGAGCAACTAGGACTAGGATTTGACTGTTGAGCTGCAAACCAAATTTGCTCGAACTGGTTTTTGGGTTTATCATCGTGTAAACCAACTGCAGCGCACCAATTCCATAATATTTGGTATGGGTTACCGTCAAATTGTTGACCTATTCTTTCTAAATAGTTAGCAGTCCCTATGAGGTCGCGAGCAAGCATTGCAGCAGTGTCATTGCGCCCACCCTTAATTACTTCATTGTTATTTAGAATACTTCTAGCTTCTTTGGAGAGGCACTCGATTAAAGGAACTCGCTCTGGTACGGGAAGTTGAATATCGCTATAACTTTGTCGTGGTGATTGGTTGAGCATTAACTCAATTACCCAAGTGGGAACTTCTGCTATTTCGCATTCATCAAAATGAACCACCCATTTATACTCACCTGTCTCAGGATGAACGCTCGGTGTTAAAACGCTTGCACAACCAGACCAACGGAATTCTAGAAGTTGGGGCTTGCCATCTTTATCTTTGACTCAAAAAGAGCTTGCTATGTTAAGTGACCATACTGTAGAACAAATTGCCGCTTTTGAATAAAAAAATTACCATAATGCAAGTTATCTAAATTTTTTGGCTGTAAGTAATGCTTTAGGAGTTACTATTAAAGATGGTAAATTTTTTGCTCAAATAGATGATTTTTATAAGCAAGAGTTGTTGAGCATACGTCAAAGGGAAGCTTTGGATAATAAGGTTAAGGCTATTTCTTGAGAGGTGCATTTATTTGGTATTGAACAAAAATGTTGACCGCAGTCCCTGCCCATAGTTATGCTTAGGTGGGCTGTGTTCAAGACTCCAGGATTGATTAGGATTTTCCCTCACATTTTAAATAATTAATCACAACCACTTCCATTTCCTTAAGTAACTGTTCTTCATGCGAACTCTCCCATTCATCAAAAATGCTATCGCAAAGCACATAACATATCCTCGATTTCCAATTAGCTTCAGACATAGTTAAATTTGGTATTTTCAATCTCAAAAAGAGAGCAAATTTAGAAATTATTTCTTGTCTAATATTCTGTGCTAAGTCTCTTGTCTTTTGGTTTTTGACTATTTTCTGCAACTCAGGTGAAGACTGATAGCGAGAGTTTAGTTCTGTAAATAGCTGTATTAGTTTTTTTACGCACTCGTCCAAACTTAAATCAATAATATCTTGATTAAGAAGCTGGTTAAAGCTTGATATCAAATCATTGAAGTAATTTTCCAGGATTGCATGAGCAATTTCCTCTTTTCCCCCTTTAAAAGCGTGATAAATCGAGCCTATAGAGACTTTAGACACAGAACTGATAGTACTCATAGGGACATTTTTATAGCCTTCTTGAGCAAAAAGCTGGTCTGATACTTGGAGGACTTTTTCTTTAATCGACATAATCTGTAAAAAATATATTATAACAAAGGACTTGACAAATTAGAATACTCATTCTAATTTAAGATAAGCTTTGTTCTAAAAGTAGCTTCAAACCTCTTTAGTGTCAATTTTTAACTTTTATTTATGAATACAGCAATTCAAGTTGCTTACCACACTTTGGCTCTTGCCGCTGATTTTAACGCTAATACCGACCATGTATTTAAGCTTTTTGACACTCTCAGTGCCACAGTGCCTCCGGAAATAGTTGAACAAGAAGCCAGTAAAATGATCCAAGCTAATTCGGGGTTGAAGGAAATGTATGAGTCGCTGAATCCTAAATACATTACTCTTCCCTATGACCTAGAAGCTTTGAATAATCTACCGGGAGGAACTCTAGGTAAAATGTATGCAAATCATATGATTGAGAATAATTTTAACCCTGAGTTTTATTTACATCACGATATTTCAAAACCTTCCTTATGGTTGTTTGACAGAGCCAATAAAACTCATGATATCTGGCATGTTGCTACTGGATTTGATGCTTCTCCTGAAGGAGAAATTGGACTGAACAGCTTTTACCTAGCTCAAAGACCCGCTGCCGATTATGCTCTTATCAATATTTCTGGTATCTTGTCATCACTCAAATCCGGAAATCCTCAAGACATTGACAAAATGACGCAGGCTATAAGTGCAGGTTATCGACAAGGTAAAGAGGCGAATCCACTTATTGGCGTAAAATGGGAAGATATTTGGGATAAACAAATTCATGAAATAAGAAAGGATTTAAATATTACAATTTAATTAGCTAAAGAAATGTTCAGTTAACGGTACTTTACCTTGCAGGTAATCAAATAAGTTATATCAAGCCACTATCTAGCTTAACTGTTTTAATGTCACTCTCGCTGGAAAATAATCCAGTTAAAGATTATATTTGTCCTTTGGGAGAAGATTTATGTCGTTAGGGAATCTGAAATGAGCGAAATAAACTATTTTTTTACTCGCAACTTGAATTCTGCTACAATTTCTAAATGACTTATTAATAAAAAGTAAAAAATGTATGATACAAACTGAAAATAAGATAATTAAAAATAAGAACTATTTACTTGTAATAGAAGATAATAACTTAAATAATGACGTACAATATTTAAAAGAAATTTTCTGCGGAAAGATAATAAGTACATTGGCAGAGTTGCCTACAAATGTAAATGAAATAAAGATTTATGCATGTGGTGATATGTCCACAATAAAAGATTGTAATCTGCCTATATTTGTAATTCAAGAATACTCTATAACTGCTAGCACTAACCTCGGTGCGAATTTTACAGATATTTCATTAGGTGAAGTACCTATTTCAATACATGATGCTGGTGTATATTACAGGCGTTTATTTAAGGGAGTAGATTATTTTTATAAAATAACATCTGAACATGAATTCCAAGAATTAACTGAATCTAACAAAGGGGTTAGCGCTTTAAGAAAGGGTATTTATTTGTGTGAAGTAATTAAATAAGAGAGTGGGTGTGTAAAAGAAGAAGTGTTACATTTTAATTTATTACGTTGCTCTAGTAATTTAAAAAGTCCTACAGATAATTTTCGTGCAACTGACCGGGCAATAGAGTCAGGAAAATAATAGAACAAGCTTTATATACCCGCCCATAAATTATACATTGTGTATTGCAGATACATTAGAGCCTAAAAACTAAAATTTGGCATAACCTCATTAAACTGTACAAGTATTTCGATTTTAATTATATAGAATCCATTTAACACTTTTCCCTTACCAGAGAAACCCAAACTGCATCAGTATCATAAAAATCACCTTTTTGTTCGAGTTCAAAATCTCCTAAAAGTACTCCTATCCAAACTTCTACAAATGCCATTTTTAAGCTTTTGGCAATTATCTTTAGTTGCATTTTATTTTCGCCTTTTTCTTTAAAAAAGGTTAATATCATTTTTTTCCATAGCTCAACATTTTCACTACCAGCTAAAGTCTTGATATCATCAATAGTGTGGATTTGAGCCAAGAATAAGTGAGAGTCATTTTCGCTAAGTTCTATAACAGCAGCTTCTTTATCCACTCTTTGAGGGTAGTCATGTTTAGCGTGAGTGGAATACATTTGCTCGATTTCAGGTTCTTTTAAATCTTCTAAGTCAATCCTAGAAGTCATACGCACAATGCCGGTAAATAAATCGAAACTGACTAGGGGGCCATCTTTATCGTTACTATCTCTTGTTTCTGCTAGCAAAGTTTGTGACCGCTCTTTCAAGTAAGCAGCATGTTCCAAAACAGCACTGCTTCCCAAACTCAGCTGCTGCTCGATTGTAAATGCTTGTAGGCTATCGAATAGTAATGTCCATGCATTATATGCGTCGTGTTGTACGGATTCAGAAAACTCATCTAGCGCTTCCTCTAAGTATTCCATATTCAAATAAATGTATTTATTTAACTTTCAGGGTGCAGCGGACAGGGACGTATGGGACATTTTTCAGGGCTAACCTCGAAAATATCTTTGTATTTATTGAGACTCGTACCGCACTGCTTTGAAAATGCTTCAAGTACTTGCTCCGTATATTCCCTAATTGTCCCACCAGTTAACCCAAAGCAATGTATGGGTTGCAGCTTACACTCTTGTGTTTGTCCCTGCCACAATTCAGCACCCAAAGCGTGTAAAGGTCGCTCTCCGGGGTCTTTATAAAGTAGGAGAATTGCAAAATAATTCATATGTGGCTCTACAACAACAGATTGTATAGTGTTTTCGCCATTATTTGTTCGTGCTTGTTTTCTGTAAAAAGAGCGACGGTTATGACAGTATTTGTCGTCCCAGCAGCCATCACCCTCTTCACCGTGTAACAGCCTTGCTTTTTTGGTGGTTAGCTGGGAGCAAATTGAACATTTTTTTTGAAGTGGCCTTGGCACGGTTCGCAATACCCTCCGGGAAGACCTCCGGTCTACGCAGTTCGCAATATGCCGAGGCGGCAGGCTATTCCCTAAGAGGGAACACTTCGTGAACGCGAACGCAATTCGCACTTAATCAACAATTATACAGTTATCTAATTACTTGCAAATTGGGGTTGACTCGTTAATTATACAGCCTTCTGTAGGCTCGTATTAAAGGTGCAAATTCTGGAAACTTGAGTGATAGAGCGTTCTATCTCACAGTCCCATAAATCCCTCTTGTATATATTAGATGTGATTTCAGAAAAAAAAGACTATACTTTTGATTACCAGAGCTTTAACTGTGACAAAGAAGCTTTCTTTTTACATAGGGCAGTAGGGTTAGGACAGCGATCGCCGACTTATGTTGGTTGCAGAGCGGAAACTAACGACTTTGATAAATTTTGTTTTATGGGCAAATTCACTTCACCTTATGCGCGAATTTGAATAAAAAAATCAAAAATTTCATTTTATGCGCGAATTCTATAGGTTGAAACCCTTATAAATTCGTTTCCAGGATTTTACTTTATGCGCGAACCGACAATTACGTTGTTTTAAGCATCAATTTTCGCACAACCTTGCTAATTTTTAAGCGCTCCGCTCCACTTCGTGAACGCTCATCCGTGCTAATTTCCAGAAAAATTCGCACGAAGGACGCAAATCCCAGGATTTGACAGACACGGAGAGTAAAAGCATTGTGTTGAATAGCTTCCAGCATCTTTACTGGTGTTTTACTTCTAATTTTATTTTTTAGCGGTAGCTTTGTGTGAATTCATTACTGTATAAGGCTTATAGCTTCCAATTATAGAAATTAGCGACTTCTGCGCGTTCACGAAGTGGAGCGGAGCGCTTAAAAAATTAGTAGCTTTTGTGCGAAAAATTAGCGGCTTTTGTGCGAAGATTAGCGCCTTTTGCGCGAACCGACACTACAAAAAAATAGGCAACTTTTTACCTCAGGTGAGATATTAATCGTAGATTAAATCGTACAAAAGATAAGTGGTACTTATTTTACGTTGTAGTGTTTATAATTTTTGTAGTACCTTAAATTCAAGCCATAATCTGACCAAATTAATCGCAAATTGAACATTTTCCACCACCTGACACGACAGAACAAACGCACTTCCACTTAAAGAAGGAGTCTCACCTAGAAGCTTTACCCGCATTATGTTTCGTTCCTTAGTTATTTTTTTGAAATAACTATTGACAATAATAGTAAACTGTGATAATTATATATTCATAACAGCACAAATTTTTTTATAGGTAGATAATTTTTACAAATTTTTACAGTTTTCAGGTACGACAGTCTTCGTGTTTCCATTCTGAATCTGACTTTTTACGGGATGTGGAAAAAAATCAAAGGACCTAACCCCCCAACCTCGCAACTTCTATGAGGGAAGGGGAGAAGAATTACTTCCCCTTTCCTTTAGGAGAGGGGTTAAGGGAGAGGTTTTGAAGATACCGTGAAAAGTCAGATTCCGAATCCCCTATTTTTTTTGTCCAAAGTCCAAGTTATTATCAGCAGCACAATATTTAAAAATAGATAAAAATCTCACATATCCCTGTGCTCACTTAATTCCTTCTTTGTTTCGACATCCTAATGCTGAATTATTTAGAATTAAGCCATTTAGTTTGAGTGCGAAACTGAAAAGTTTCATCCCTAATACTAAAGAAGCAATTTTACTTTTTGTTTTAATTTTGATTAGTTCTAATTCATTAGTTCAAAAATCTTTGTTAGAAACACGCTTGTTTTTGCAAGCTGCTTACCGTCAATCGACATCACAAATACAAAAGCAACCTTTTCCAAAGGTTTTATTAGTACAAATTGATAATGAATCTAGAAAAAGGAATTTAGTTAAGCTTCGTAATATAAAGCCAATAAATCATGAGTATATTGCTAGCTTGATAAATCGACTAACTGTAAAGAAAGCTAAAGTGATTGGTATTGATTATATATTAGATACTCCGCAAGGAAAAGGTGATATAATACTTGCGAATACACTTAAGGCTACTGTAAATTCACCTAATAATACATGGTTTACATTTGCTAAAACGAAAGACAAAAACAATGAATTATTAAATATACTTCCCAATATTACTCAATCAAATTGGAGTTTAAACGGGGATATAGAAATGTTACCTGGATACATGGATTTATCTCAAAGTTCAAGTGATTTGAATGATAGTACCAAATTCTCAACTCTTCTGGCAATCAGCCATCAATTACATATTTCACCTCGGCAGAAAAATACACCTAAGCTGCAATTTAATTTAAACAGTCAAACAGATTTCAAAAAACAAATAAATTCATTTATTAAATATAATAAAAATAAAAATGAAAATATAATTATCAATTTACCTCGTGCTAATTTACAGCCAATTACTCAGTTGGGTTACTTTTTGCAGCAAATGTGGTTGCATCCAATTATTGATTTTTCAATTTCCCAAAATCAAGTGTATCAACCCATAAGTGTTTGGCAACTTTTAGAAGAAAAAGGTGCTAATTTATCCCACGTGCAAAAACAAGTTGTGATTATCGCTGCTGGAGGATACGGAACAGCGGGAATAGCTGCTGATGGTGAAGATAATTTTGATTTACCACTTGCTGTAAAATACTGGCGTAGTCAACAAAGTCAGGAAGAAAATCCACGTTTAGAGAGTCCTATTTTAACTGGTGGAGAATTTCACGCTTATATGGTGCATCACTTGTTAAATAATAGATTAGTCATACCAATTCCTGATTTGTGGATGGTTGTACTTGCAATATTTTTAGGTAAGTGCAGTGCTCTTTATATACAAGAAAATATGCGCTATCGATGGCGATGGGTGACTCTTCTAAGCCTCAGTACTGCTATCTATGGAATACTGAGTTTACAAATTTACGTAACAACTTTGGCGATATTATTGCCTTGGGTTCTGCCCTCTTTAACTGTTTGGGCATACGTTACACCTGTTCTGATTAAGAAAAAAAGCTAATGAAAAAATTACACTTGGTTTTATTAAGTATAGGATTATTAACTATTACTTTTGTCAATTCACCTAATTTACATAGTGACATGACAAATATAGCCTTAGCGCAAAAGGGTTTTTCTTGGAGAAATCTTTTTAGTGGTCTATTTACCCCCAAACCTCCTATCAAACCCCGTAGAGGTGGCTCTCGTGGTGATATTTGTATGGTGTCTCCAGACTTATCTGGTGAAAAGAATCAACCTCGAATTGTTTGGAGTGATAAACCTTTATTTTTATGGAGAGGTAGTTTGATTAAGACAGTTGGGCTGAGTTCATCTGCGGATTTGGACAAAAATATCATTTTTTCTCATCCAATTGCACCAACGCAAGAGTTTGTCAGCTACAAGGGTAAAGCGTTACAGCCAGGTGAAACTTACTATTGGTGGCTGTCCTTTGATAAATCTCCAAATGCGTTTGTCTCATTTAAAGTCATGGAACCAGAACAGAGACAGCGCATTGCTAAAGACTTGCAGAAATTGGAGCAGGAAAAGAAAACTCGGAAAGCGACTGCTGAGGGTATTGCTTTAGCAAAGACAAAGTATTTCTTAAAGCAACAACCACAATTATGGTCGGATGCTTTGCAACAAGCTTATTTGGTTAGTAATCCTTCACCAGAATTAAGCAAGCTGCGTGAAGATATTGTTGGGGAGTTGTGTAAATCTGGCAGACCTGGCTCTTAATCTCTTGTGGAAAGCAACAGAAAGCGAATTTTTGGTATAAGAAACTGTAATAAAGCACCATAGTGAGAAAAATTATATAAATACAGGAATTTTCTAGTTAGTGAAATACAACCGGGCGAGCAAGGATGCCCACCCCACAAGAGTTTGACATTAAACCTATGTACCTCATTTACCTGCAAACTGCTGTATCTGTGTATCCAACGAATCAAAATATTGCCTAGATTTACGTGTTTTGCATATGTAAGTCATCACGAGATATATAGAGGATTGAGTAAGTATTTCTTACGCATTTTCACTGTTAAAAGGGTTCTTTAAATGAGCAAGAGTTTTAAAGCTTTATCAAAATTAACAAAAACAAAGCCACATCAATTCAAAATTCAGAATACCCTCCGGGAAGACCTCCGGTCTACAAAATTCAAAATTAGCCAGCTAATTAAAATTAGGGGGTTGTCATTTCGTGCTAGACAAAAGCAGACTTTTAATGTAACGAACTTGCATAGACTTATCTGCGTTGGTGGGTTATCATTTTTGCTGACCCTTTTCTCGCCTTTTATTGGCTACCTCTCTCCCTACTCCTCATCATTACAAGTATTAGCGCAGAGTAATGATGCAAAGAAGGCCCAAGCAGATAGGTTATTAGACCAAGGTAAAGAACAGTTTCAAACAAGTCAATTTGAAGCCGCATTAAAATCTTTCCAACAAGCGCTCGATATTTACCAAGAGATAAAAGACCGTCAGGGAGAGAGTCGAGTACTGGGTAATCTCGGTAATGTCTACTTGAATATGGGAGATTACCCCAAAGCGATTTATTACCAAGAGCGAAGCTTAAAAATCGCCCAGGAAATAAAAGACCGTCAGGAAGAGGCTAATGCACTGGGTGGTCTTGGTAATGCCTACCATAGTATAGGAGACTACCCCAAAGCTATGAAGTACCAAGAGCAAAGCTTGAAAATCGCCCAAGAAATAAAATACCGTAAAGGAGAGGGTGCTGCACTAGGTGGTCTCGGTAATGCATACAATAGTATGGGAGACTACAAGAAAGCCATTGAGTTCCAAGAGCGTTGGTTGAAAATTGCCGAAGAAATAAAGGACTATCTGGGAGAGGGTAGAGCACTGGGTAATATTGGCAATGCTTACAGTATTATGGGATACTATCAAAAAGCTATTGAGTACCACGAGCGTCACTTGAAAATTGCCCAAGAAATAAAAAATCGTATGGGAGAGAGTGCTGCACTGGGTAATCTCGGTAATAGCTACTATAGTATAGGAGACTACCGCAAAGCAATTGAGTACCAAGAGCGAAGCTTGAAAATAGCCCAGGAAATAAAAGACCGTAAAGGAGAAGGTAGCGCACTGGGTAGTCTCGGTAATGCGTATAGTAGTATGGGAAACTACCCCAAAGCAATTGAATACTATAAGCGTTGGTTAAAAATCGCCCAAGAAATAAAAGACCGTCTGGGAGTGGGTCAATCACTGGGTAATCTTGGTAGTGCCTACGGAAATATGGGATACTATCAAAAAGCTATTGAGTACCAAGAGCAAAGCTTAAAAATCGCCCAAGAAATAGAAAACCGTCCAGGAGAGAGTCGAGTACTGGGTAATATCGGTAATGCCTACTATAGTATGGGAGACTACCCCAAAGCTATTGAGTACCAAGAGCAAAGTTTGAAAATCGCCCAAGATATACAAGACCTTCGGGGAGAGGGTACTGCACTGGTTAACCTTGGTGCTTCCTACTGGAGTATGGGAGACTACCCTAAAGCTATTGAGTACCATGAGCGAAGCTTGAAAATTTTCCAAAAAATCAAAGCCCCTCAGGGAGAGAGTACTGCACTGGGTAATCTTGGTAATGTCTACAATAGTATGGGAGACTACCCCAAAGCTATCGAGTTCTATGAGCGAAGCTTGAAAATAGCCCAAGAAATCAAAGACCGTCAGGGAGAGGGTGTTGTACTGAGTAATATCGGTAGTGCTTACAGTAGTATGGGAAACTACCCCAAAGCTATTGAGTACCATGAGCGAAGTTTGAAAATTGCTCGACAAACAAAAGACCGTCAGGCAGAGGGTAATGCACTGGGTAATCTCGGTGGTATCTACTTCAGTATGGGAGACTACCCCAAAGCGATTAAGTACCAACAGCAAAGGTTGAAAATCGCCAAAGAAATAAGAGACCGTAAAGGAGAGGGTAATGCACTGAGTAATCTTGGTAATATCTACTATAGTCTGGGAGACTACCCCAAGGCAATTGAGTACCAAGAGCTGAGCTTAAAAATCACCCAAGAAATAAAAAACCTTCCGGGAGAGGGTGCAGCGCTGGGTAATCTTGGTATTGCTTACAGTGGTATGGGAGACTACCCCAAGTCAATTGAGTACCATGAGCGAAGCTTGCAAATTGCCCAAAAAATAAACAACCGTCCGGGGGAGGGTAATGCACTGGGTAATCTTGGTAGTTCTTACAGTAGTATGGGAAACTACCCCAAAGCGATTGAGTTCTACGAGCGAAGCTTGAAAATCGCCCAAGAAATAAAAGACCGTAAAGGAGAGGATGCAGCACTGGGTAATCTTGGTGTTGCCTACAGTAGTATGGGAAATTACCCCAAAGCGATTGAGTACCAAGAGCGAAGCTTGAAAATCTCCCAAGAAATAGAAAACCTTCCGGGGGAGGGTCAATCACTGGGTAATCTTGGTAACGTCTACAATAGTATGGGAGACTACCCCAAAGCTATCGAGTTCTACGAGCAAAGCTTGAAAATCGCCCAAAAAATCAAAGACCGTAAAGGAGAGAGTGCAGCACTGAGAAATATCGGTATTGCATACTTGAATATGGGAGACTACCCCAAAGCGATTGAGTTCTATGAGCAAAGCTTGAAAATCGCCCAAGAAATCAAAGACCGTAAAGGAGAGGGTCAATCACTGGGTAATCTTGGTAATGCCTATAGTAGTATGGGAGACTACCCCAAAGCTATCCAGTTTTATGAGCAAAGCTTGAAAATCTTCCAAGAAATAAAAGACCGTAACGGAGAGGGTAATGCACTGGGTAATCTTGGTGGTGCCTACTTGAATATGGGAGACTACCCAAAAGCGATTGATTACCAAGAGCGAAGCTTGAAAATTTCCCAAGAAATAAAAGACCGTTTGGGGGAGGGTCAATCACTGGGAAATCTTGGTAATGTCTACCGAGCGTTGGGAGACTACCCCAAAGCCATTGATTACCAAGAGCGAAGGTTAAAAATCGCCCGAGAAATAAAAGACCGTAACGGAGAGGGTGCTGGACTGGGTAATCTCGGTGTTGCGTACAGTAATATGGGAGACTACCCCAAAGCTATTGAGTACCATGAGCGTCACTTGAAAATCGCCCAAGAAATAAAAGACCGTCAGGGAGAGAGTGATGCACTAGGTAATCTCGGAGCCGAGTACTGGAGTATAGGAGACTACCTCAAAGCTATTGAGTACCACAAGCGTCAATTGAAAATCACCCAAGAAATAAAAGACCGTAAAGGAGAGAGTAATGCACTGAGTAATCTCGGTGTTACCTACAGCACTATAGGAGACCACCTCAAAGCCATTGATTACCACAAGCGAAGTTTGAAAATCACCCAAGAAATAAAATACCCTGAGGGAGAGAGTATTACACTAAATAATTTAGGACTTGCTTACTATAAAACCGGAAATCTTCAGTTAGCAGAAAGCATCTTTTTTGATTCCATAAAAGTTAAGGAATCTCTACGAGGAGGGTTAAAAGACAACAATAAAATCACAATTTTTGATACACAAAGAAACACCTACAGCAATTTACAAAAAGCCCTCATCGCTCAAAATAAAACTGATGCTGCGCTATTAATAGCCGAACGCGGTCGAGCTAGAGCTTTTGTGGAACTACTTGCGAATAAACTATCGGACAACCCCAACGAACAATTAGCAACTCCACCCAACATTGAGCAAATCAAACAAATTGCCTCCGTGCAAAACGCTACTCTCGTACAATACTCAATTATGTATGATGATTTCAAAGTCGAAGGTAAAACACAAGTAGAAGAATCAGAGCTTTATATCTGGGTGATTAAATCAACAGGAGAAGTAACTTTTCGTAAATCCGACCTCAAACAATTATGGCAAAAAGAAAATACTTCACTCGCACCATTAGTAATTAATAGCCGCTCATCAATTGGTGCTAGAGGTCGAGGTATTGATGTCACTTATAATCCTGATAATAATAATGCATCTAAAACAAAAAACAACCTCAAACGTCTCCACAAGTTATTAATTGAACCCATCGCTGATTTATTACCCACTTCTGAAAATGATAAAGTCATATTTATCCCTCAAAGGTCACTATTTTTAGTCCCTTTCCCGGCTTTACTCGACTCCAACAACAAATACTTAATTGAAAAACACACAATTCTCACATCCCCTGCAATTCAAGTTTTAGACCTCACCCACAAACAAAAACAGAAAGTTACGGGTAATGGTGCTTTAGTTGTCGGTAATCCCACAATGTCAGCAGAAGTAATTCAAAATTTTCGCTTATCTCCACTCCCAGGTGCGGAAAAAGAAGCAATAGAAATTGCTAGAATATTAAAGACTCAACCGTTGCTTACTAACAAAGCAACAAAGGCTAAAATAATACAAAAAATGTCCACTGCAAGAATAATTCACCTTGCGACTCACGGATTAATTGATGATATCAAAAACTTTGGTGTTACCGGTGCTGTTGTTCTCGCTCCTGATGGAAAAGATAATGGTTTACTCACATCTGGTGAAATATTAGATTTAAAATTAAGTGCGGAATTAGTAGTCTTAAGCGCTTGCGATACAGGTACTGGTAAACTGACTGGTGATGGCGTAATTGGCTTATCCCGCTCTTTAATTACTGCTGGGACACCCAGCGTTATCGTCACTTTGTGGAAAATACCCGATGCTAGCAGCAAGATTTTAATGACCGATTTTTATGGCAATTTATCGCAAAATCCAGACAAAGCATTAGCTTTAAGAAAAGCGATGTTAAATACCATGAAAAAGTATCCTGACCCTGTTGATTGGGCTGCTTTTACGCTCATTGGCGAAGCTAAATAATCAAAGTTTAGCACGTCGCTTAGCTCTGAATTAAAAATTCAAAATTTACCCTGTTTTCTTTCTATTTCAAGTTACTAAAATACAAGCGGAAGGGGCTTGCGATGCCCACCCCACAAGAGTTTGGTATTAAACCTATGTACCTCATTCACCTGCAAACAGCTGTATATCGCTCTCTTGATGTCTAGAATTATCTGCACGCTCGCTTACGACGGTTTTTCATCGTCAATTCCTTATCCACAGGCAAGTAGTAGGATACATAATATTATGCATTATCTGGGGAAGGCAGAGGGCAGAGGGCAGAAGGCACAAGGGAGGAATAAGTATAGATTGATTTATGACAACCAATAAAAAATAATCTCGAACCCAATACTGGAAATTACAAACGGACAGTAAAATGGGAAAAGGCAAAACACCTCTAGTTGTCTAATACTTTTGAGCTATGTCACTAATCGAATATTTAGAAGATACAAATTGGCGTGCAGCTCTTCGTAGGAGTTTTGAGGGAGCTATTAATTTATTGCAAACAGACCGACATGGCAGATGTTCGAGTGCCGTAGATGATGTCAGAAGCTGGTTGGCTAATGGTGGCGTTAGTCGTGTTAAGCTTCAACTTGACCGGGAAATGAAGCGATGCCGTTTCTCCGAGAATCACCAAATAGAGATTCTTGATTTTTTAGAGCAATTGGTGCAAGAAAACCAGCGTCCTCTCATGCAACTAATGGCTGATAGAATCATTCCCTGGAACCAAGCTGATTTTTTAGTGACGATGGGTGTTTCTGAATCAGACTTTGATACAATGTTGCAACAAATTTTAACAGGTGTCAATCCGCTTGAAACTTGGATGTTGACGAATGGCTATTCCCAGGAAGTGGTAGATAAAATTTATGAAGTTATTGATAGCTGGCTTGTCAGAAAAGGATTACGTTCTCCTACAACCCAGAAGAAAGAGCCGAGTTGAGAGAACCATCATACGTTTTTACCCCCGCGATGCTAAAATTAGGGTTTGAATGAAGAATTTTCGCGGGCAATTTTTTACGTTACTTTAATTTTAAAAATATTATTGATAACAAATAATTATATAATATTCGGTGATCGCGGGATTTTCACTTATATGAGTTCTGATAACAACCCTTGCGAAGCCGATAGTTCTTGAGTATTCATACACAAGAGTTTAATTTACGGCAGACAGACGTTATTACTTGCCCATATGCGCTAAACTGGTTCGTGTTACAGCAAGTTTAGGCTCTATTGTTATGCCTCGTTGGTTCAACATCTCAGGCCCGTGTAGACCTGAAAAGCACTACATGTTATCGGCTACTGTTCGGTTGCCTAACTTAACGCGGTTAATTCGACAAGAAAGTTATTTTGTAATTCATGCTCCACGTCAAACTGGCAAAACTACGGCAATGTTAGCTTTAGCTGAACAGATAACTAACATGGGAGAATACTGTGCTGCGACTTTATCAGTAGAAGTAGGAAACGCTTTTAAAGATGATATCGGAGCTGCCGAATCAGCGATTTTGGCAGCATGGCGTAATAAAATACAAGATAGATTACCACCCGACTTACAACCTCCTGATTGGGTAGAAGGACCACCCGGACAGAGAATTCTAGCTAACCTTAGGCTGTGGGCACAAAATTGTCCGCGACCGTTAGTACTATTTATTGACGAAATCGATTCTTTAGAAAATCAAGTATTAATTTCTATTTTACGGCAATTACGTGATAGTTATCCTGAACGTCCCAAAAACTTTCCTTCATCTATCGGGTTAGTTGGGATGCGGGATGTACGAGATTATAAAGTTGCTTCTGGTGGTAAAGAAAGGCTAAACACAGCGAGTCCTTTTAATATTAAAGACCGCTCATTAACAATGAGATATTTTAATGAGAAAGAAGTTGCTGAATTATATCAAGAGCATACAAAAGATACAGTACAAGCTTTTACTGCGGAAGCTTCGCAAATGGCTTATGATTTAACTTATGGACAACCTTGGTTAGTGAATGCTTTAGCAAAAGAAATTGTTGAAGAATTGGTAACTGACACACAAGAAACTATTACAGTAGAGCATATTAATCAAGCTAAAGAAAGACTGATTGCACGTAAAGATACTCACCTTGATTCTCTTGCAGATAGACTGGCTGAAACAAGAATAAAAGCAATAATGGAACCAATGTTAGCTGGAGATACATTAGGTAATACACCTGATGATGACCGACAATATTTGGTTGATTTAGGGTTATTACGTCGAGAACCAAATGGTGGATTGGTAATTGCAAATCCTATTTATCGAGAAGTTATTCCCCGTATTTTAACTCAAGGTGCTTCTGATAGTTTACCCAGTATTACTCCTAGCTGGTTAAATAAAGATGGTGAATTAAATGTTGATGCTTTACAAGAGGCTTTTATGGATTTTTGGCGTCAGCATGGAGAACCACTACTTAGCACTACATCATATCAGGAAATTGCACCCCATATAGTATTAATGTCCTTTTTACATCGTGTTGTAAATGGGGGAGGAACATTAGAGCGGGAATATGCGATTGGGAAGGGTCGTATGGATTTATGCTTGAAATATAAAAAAGTAACGTTGGGAATTGAAGTTAAAACTTGGCGAGATAAAATTAAAGACCCTGAAGAAAAAGGGTTAGACCAATTAGAAGCTTATTTAGCGCGGATAAAAGCAGATTACGGATGGTTGTGTATCTTCGATAGACGTAAAGATGCACCTGCTTTTCTTGACCGTTTGTCAACGAGAAATGTCACAACAAAAAAAGGACGTGATGTAGTTATTATACGTGCGTAATTGTAATAAACCTCACGCAGAGACGCAAAGACGCAAAGAATTTAAGAGTATTTTATTATGGTCATACTACCGAACATGATGTTACTTATCGTTTATTATTACCGTAAATTATCCCAGCTAAGAACCCATTTTTAAAGTTAAAAATCTTATCTCCATTCACCCAAAAAAGTAAAAGCAGCCCAATAATTAGGATTGCGCCACTTTTATTGCTGCCACATTTTCAACTGTGCTGCACGCAAAGCCGCATTGGGAGACTTCCCATTTTGTAACATCTCCTTATAAAACTCTTGCATAAACGCTGACGTACCTTTATCATCAACTTGCCATAACGACACTACTAAACGCTCTGCACCTGCGTACATCAGTCCCCGTGTCAAACCTACTAGCCCTTCACCTTTAATATCTTTACCCAATCCAGTTTCGCAAGCACTCAAAACAATTAAATCTGCTGGATAGTCGAGGTTAAATAAATCTCCTAGCCGCAAATAGCCTCTGATATCTTTGCCTTGTTTATCAACCAGAGAAAGAACAATACCTGATAAATCAGGATTTTCGTCATTTACAAAACCGTGGGTGGCAAAATGTAAGATGCGGAATTGATTTAAAGCGTTGCTGGTAGGGGCAAATATAGCGAAGCTGTCACCAGGGGCAAACTAAACAGTTTAGTTTAGATTATAAAGCTTATTATAACTGGATTCTCTCAGCATTCAAGCCGCAGTTTCAATCGGCAACCTTTCATTCAG
>JAESGU010000070.1_pt1 | contig 76275 bp, 72 predicted proteins | sample 9266271 | NCBI WGS metagenome assembly JAESGU01 (sample SAMN15740544, study PRJNA653495) | algae metagenome | isolation source: Scytonematopsis contorta HA4267-MV1 and co-occurring heterotrophs from mud... | place: USA: Palolo Valley Trail, Honolulu, Hawaii | collected 2009-07-25
CGGCCGCGCCTGGGCCAGGCCTTCGTGGCGGTCGATCCCGGCGCGCTCGCGGGCGTCGATGCCTATCTGGACCGCATCGAGGCGCTGGTCGCGGCAAGCGAGGGCGCGCGCCTGCCAGGTGCGCGGCGGGACGCGCTGGCCGCGCGCGCCGCCGCGGATGGGGTGGTGGTGGGCGACGCACTTTGGGCCGAAATCACGACACTGGGTGGCGGCTGAAGAACGCCGCTACGGCGCGGTCCGCCCAGGTGCCGTCGCGCGACGCATCGTGGAAGCCCACATGCCCGCCGCCGCGCGCGACCAGCGGGCGCACCGCTTCGGTCCATCGCACCGCGGCATAGGTGGCGGCCGGGACCCACGGGTCATCCGCGGCGGCCAGGCACAGCGTGGGCGTGCGGATCGCGCCGATCACCGGGGCCAGGCTGCAGCACACGTAGTAGTCGTCGGCGTCAGCGAAGCCGTTGGCGGGTGCGACGTAGGTGTCGTCGAAATCGTACACCGTCTCGGCATCCATCGCCGCTTCCAGCAGCGCGGGCGGCAGGTAATTGGCCAGCGCCATCGCCTCGGCCTGCATGCCGCGCAGGATGACGCGGTGATAGAGCGCATTGCGCCATGCCATCATGCGAAGGCTGGTCGGCAGCAGGTCCACCGGCGCGCATACCGTGGCCGCCGCCGCCAGGCGCGGCATGGCGGGATGGGCCAGCGCGTGGAACAGCTGCGTGCCGCCCAGCGAAACCGCCACCGCGTAGCCGGGCGGGCGCGGCAGCCCGGCCAGCGCATGCGCGATGTCGCCGCCGGCGCCGGCGTGATAGCTGCGGCGCGAGCGTTCTCGCGACGGTCCGGCGCCCCGCAGATTGAGCCGTGCCACGGCGTGGCCGCGCTTCACGAAGAAGGCCGCGGTGCGGCGCGTGTGCGCGGACTCCTCGCTGCCGGTCAGGCCATGCACCAGCACCACCGGCGGGCCCGCGCCCTCGTGCCAGGCGCAGGCCAGCGCATCGCCATCCGGCAATGGCAGCCACAGGCGCTGGAATTTTCCGGGGTCGGGCGCGTCGCGGCGCAGCGTGTTGCGCAGCGTCTGCAAATCGCCGGTCAGCCAGGGAAAGCGCGGCCGGAACTCTGCGGGATCAGCCATCCAGAAAGGTGCTGACGCGCGCGATCTGGTGCCAGTCCATCAGCGCGGGCGCGTGGCCGCAGCCGGCGACCACCTCGGTCTCGACGCCCGGGCGCCCAGCCATGCGGGCGAGCGTTTCGGGCAACAGCAGGTCGGAAGATTCGCCGCGCAGCACCAGCGTGGGTGTGGTGATCGCATCCCACACCGGCCAGAACTCCATGGCACCGGCGTCGCCCTGGCGCAGCGGCAGCGCAATGCCGGGATCGTAGTGCAGCGCCACGCGCCCATCCGGCAGGCTGCGCGAGGACGTGCTGGCCAGGTGCCACCACTCGGCGTCGGACAGCGCACCGAACGGCGCATGCACGCGGCGCAGATGCGCCTCCAGCGACGCAAGATCGGGGAAGGCCGGCTCGGTGCCGACATAGCCGCGGATGCGCGCCATCGCCTCGGCCGGGATCATCGGCCCCACGTCGTTCAGCACCAGGCGCGTGATGGGCGTGCCCGGCATGGCGGCCGCCAGCATGCCGCAGATGCCGCCCAGGGACGTGCCGACCCACGCCACGCTGCGCCAGCCGAGGGCTGCCAGCAGATGCGCACACGCGCCGACATAGACGGGCGGCGCATACAGCATCTTGTCGATCATCCAGTCGCTGACGCCGCGGCCCGGCAAATCGGGGCACGCCACCTGCCAGCCATGCAGCACCAGCTGGCGGGCCAGCGCGTCGAAATCGCGCCCGGTCCGCGTCAGGCCATGCACGCAGATCGCGGTGCGCGCGAGCGATGGTGAGCCCCAGTGCGTCCAGGCCAGGTCGTGGAACCCGTCCGGGGCCGCCCAGCGCACGCGGTGCCGGCGGGGTTCCATGCTAGATGATTCCCCGCGCGCGAAGGTCCGTGAGCCGTGCCGCCTCGATGCCCAGCATGCCGCCAAGCACGGCATCGGTGTGCTGGCCCAGCGTGGGCGGGGCCAGCGGATAGTCGGCCGGCGTGGCGGAGAGTTTCACGGGGTTGGCCACCACCTTCACCGGGCCCGTGGCGTGCGCCAGTTCCAGCACGGCGCCGCGCGCCCGCACGTGCGGGTCGCCGAAGGCCTGGGCCAGCGTGTTGATCGGCCCGCAGCCGATCTTCTCCGCCTCCAGCTTCGTGATCCAGTCGGCGGTGGTGAAGCGCTGCATCACCGGCGCCAGCGTGTCGGTGACCAGCTTGCGGTTTTCCACGCGCGCGGCGTTGGTGGCGAATTTCGCGTCGTCCAGCAGATGCGCAATGCCAAACGCAGTGCAGAAGCGCACGAAGGTGGAATCGTTGCCGATGGACAGCATGATGTGGCCATCGGCGGTGGCGAAGACCTGGTAGGGCACGATGTTCGGGTGGTCGTTGCCCAGGCGCTGCGGGTTCTCGCCGGTGGCCAAAAAGTTCATGGCCTGGTTGGCAAGCCAGGCCAGGTGCGTATCGATCATGCCGATGTCGATGTGCTGGCCCTGCCCGGTCGCTTCCTTGTGGCGCAGCGCCGCCAGCACGCCGATGCAGCCATAGAGGCCCGCGAACACATCGGCCACCGGCACGCCCACCTTCATCGGCGCTCCATCGGGCTCGCCGGTCAGGCTCATGATGCCGCCCATGCCCTGGATCAGGCCGTCATAGCCCGGGCGGGGCGCATAGGGGCCGGTCTGGCCGAAGCCGGTGATCGAGCAGTAGATCAGGCCGGGAAAATCCTTGGAAAGCTGGTCGTAGCCCAGGCCGTATTTGGCCAAGGCGCCGACCTTGAAGTTCTCGACCAGGATGTCGCTTTTCGCGATCAGCTGCCGCGCGATGGCCTGGCCCTCGGGCTGCGCGATATCCAGCGTGACCGACTGCTTGTTGCGGTTCACGCCGATGAAATAGGCGCTTTCCCTGGTGCCCGGCATGAAGGGGGGCGCGAAGCCGCGCGTGTCGTCGCCGCTGCCGGGCTTCTCGATCTTGATCACGCTGGCGCCGAGATCGCCCAGCATCTGCACGCAGGTCGGGCCGGCCAGCACACGCGTGAGATCGAACACGGTGAGGCCCGCCAAAGGTCCGCTGCGTGGGGTTTCGCTCAAGCCCTGCTCCTCTTGTCCCGGTCGCGCCTGCGGCGCATCTTCGGCGTCAGAGTGGACCCGTGCGTCCCGGAGGAAAACCCCATGCTCGACGCCCCAACCATGCCGCAAGCACGGGCCACGCCCAGCGCGCCCACGACCGACGAGCGGGCGCTGGCCAACGCGCTGTCCGGCAGGCATCTGATCGGCGGCCAGCTGGTGCCCGCGCTGTCCGGCAAGGTGTTCCCCGTGGTCAACCCCGCCACCGGCGAGCAGGTCGGCACCGCGGCCGAGGGCGACGCGAAGGACGTGGATGCGGCGGTGCAGGCGGCCGCTGCCGCGCAGAAGGACTGGGCAAAAGTGCCGGCGCGCAAGCGCGGCGCCTTGGTTGCGAAATGCGCCGAGATCATCACCCAGCATGTGGAAGAACTGGGTCGCCTGATCGCGCTGGAAACCGGCAAGGCGCTGCGCACCGAAAGCCGCGTGGAAGCCAACGTGGTGGCCGACATTTTTTCGTTCTACGGGGGCCTGGGTTCGGAACTGAAGGGCGAGAGCGTGCCCTTCAACCCCGACGTGCTGAGCGTGACCGTGCGCGAGCCGCTGGGCGTGGTGGGCGCCATCATCCCGTGGAACGTGCCGATGCTGCTGATGGCGCTGAAGGTGGCGCCCGCGCTGGTCGCCGGCAACGCCGTGGTGGTGAAGTCGGCCGAGGAAGCGCCCCTTGCCGTGCTGCGCATCTGCGAGTTGCTGAACCGCGTGCTGCCGCCTGGCCTGTTCAACATGCTGTCCGGCTTCGGCCCGGAATGCGGGGCACCACTGGTCGAGCATCCGCGCGTGCGCAAGGTGACCTTCACCGGGTCGGTCGAGGTGGGACGCATCGTCGGCACGATGGCGGCGAGGAAGCTCATTCCGGTCACGCTGGAGCTTGGCGGCAAGTCGCCGATGATCGTGTTCGACGACATCGACCTGGGCCGCGCGGTGGACGGCGCCATCACCAGCATGCGCTTCACCCGCCAGGGGCAGTCATGCACCGCCGCCTCGCGCATCTACGTGCACGAGCGCGTGTTCGACCAGTTCGCCGATGCCCTGGCCAAGCGCGTGGACGCGATGGTGATGGGCGATCCGCTGGACGAAAAGACCGATATCGGCACGATCATCAGCAAGGACCAGTTCGACAAGGTCCAGGGCTTCATCGCCGAGGGCAAGGCAACCGCGGGCGCCACGGGCCGTGCGTGTTCGGCGATGCCAAGCGATGCGAGACTGGCCAAGGGGCTGTTCGTGCAGCCACACATCTTCTCGGGCCTGTCGAAATCGTCGCGCCTGGTGCGCGAGGAGATTTTTGGCCCCGTGACCTGCCTGTTCCGCTTCTCGGAATGGGAGGCGGTGCTGGCTGAGGCGAACGACTCCGAATATGGCCTGGCCGCTTCGGTCTGGACCAACAATTTGAAGGTGGGCCTGCGCATGGCGCACGCGCTGGAGGCCGGGCTGGTGCAGATCAACCAGAACCTGGTGGTGCAGGCCAATCTGAGTTACGGCGGCGTGAAAAGCTCCGGCCTGGGCAAGGAAGCGTCGCTGGAAGCGATGCTGGAGCACTTCATGCACAAGAAGACGATCATGGTGAACATGGCGTAGCGGCCCTGGCCTGCCTCGTGCCTTCGTCGCGCGGACTGCATGGAATCGCCAACCCCACGGTGCCCCGCGGTTGACGAAGGGCCACGCGACCCCGCCAGGCAAGCCGGCACCGCGCGCATCCGGCCGGATTGCGCTATACCGGCTGCCCACCACCAGAACGAAGGGACCGCCATGACCCGCCCCGCCGTCCACCTGGCCGCGCTCGCGCTGCTTCCGCTGCTGACCCTGCCGGCGGCGGCCCAGTCGCCCCGCCGCGGCCAGCCGCCGGCGCCCACCGCCGCGGTGTCCGAGCGCATCGCCGAGGTCACCGCGGTGGTCGAGAACGTTGACACCACGACCCGCCAGGTGCTGCTGCGCGGGGCTGACAACTCGCTGGCCACGGTCAAGGTCGGCCCCCAGGTCCGCAACCTCAACCAGCTGCGCGCCGGCGATACCGTGCGCATCGGCTATATCGAGGCCCTGGTGGCCGAGCTCGTGCCGCCATCGGGCAACCTGACCGCCGACCAGCGCGCCGGTGCCGTTCGCGCCCGCCCCGGCCAGCGGCCTGGCGGCGCCGCGGCCGAGCAAATTCGCGTGCGCGTGCGCATCACCAATGTCGATCAGGGCAGCGGCACGGTGAACTTCGTCGGACCCAATGGCCAGCCCCGCATGGCCGTGGTGAAGGATCCCGCCATGCTGGCGCTGCTGCCGCAGGTGAAGGCCGGCGATGAAGTGCAGCTGACCTACGTCGAGGCCGTGGCGGTGCGCATCACCCCGATGCGCTGAGTCTGCGCGCGGGCGTTCCGCCACGGCCGGAATGCCCGTATAGAGACCGCCATGCGGAGTTTCTGGCGATGGAGCGTCCGGCTGGCCGCCGGGCTGCTGGTGATCGTGTTGCTGCTGGCCGGCGGTGTGGTTGCGCTGATCCGCTACACCATTCCGCCGCAGGCAGGGTCGGCCGGCATTCCGGGCCTGACCGCCAGCACACAGGTCCGCTTCGACGCGAACGGCGTGCCCACCATCCAGGCCGCCAACGAAGCCGATGCCGCCGCCGCGCTGGGCTACCTGCATGCACGCGAAAGACTGTTCCAGATGGAGCTGATGCGCCGCGGCGCCTCCGGCCGGCTATCGGAAGTGCTGGGCAGCGCCACGCTGCGCGCCGACCGGCTGAGCGTGGCGCTCGATCTGCGCCGGCGCGCCGAGGCCGATTATCCGCAACTGCCCGCCGAGACCCGCGCGCTGCTTGATGCCTATGCGCGCGGCGTGAACGCGTGGATCAGCGAACGCGGGTCGCTGGCCGCGGTCGAGTTCACGCTGCTGGGCACGCCCGAACCCTGGACGCCAACCGACAGCCTGCTGTGGGGCAAGGTGATGGGCCTGTTCCTGTCGGGCAATTTCCGCACCGAGATCGCCCGCTACGCCCTGGCCGAGCGGCTGGAGCGCGCCAGGGTCGAGGAACTCTGGCCGCGCGACCGCACCGCGGGCCAGCCAGGTGCTGCGCTGCCCACGCCCGGCCCGTCGGGCGCGCATGTCACGCGCCTGCTGGCAGCGCTTCCGGAATTCCCGACCGACGCGCCGCTGCCCAGCCACGCCAGCAACGCCTGGGTGGTCGCCGGGCGGCACAGCGAAACCGGGGCCCCGCTGCTGGCCAACGATCCGCATCTGGCCTTCACCTTCCCGGCGCTGTGGTACCTGGTGCGCATCGAACTGCCGCAGCGCTCGCTCGTGGGCGCCACCTCGCCCGGCGTGCCGTTCCTGGTGCTGGGGCAAAGCACCGGTCCCAATGGCGGCATCGCCTGGGGCTTCACCACCACGCACGCCGACACGCAGGACGTGTTCGTCGAAAGCATCACACCAGGCCGCCCCGACCACTACGACACGCCCGACGGCCCGCGCCCCTTCACGGTGCGCACCGCCACCATCCCGGTGCGCAACGGCGACACCATTGCGCTGCGCATCCGCGAAACCCGGCACGGCCCCGTGCTGTCCGACATCGACCCCGAGATCGGCGCGGTCGTGACGGAGCCCTATGTGCTGGCCGTGGCGGCGGCGTCGCTGGCGCCGAACGACACCTCGGCGGCCGGGCTGCATGCGCTGAACCGCGCGCAGACGATCGACCAGGCGGAAGCGGCGCTGCGCCAGGTCACGGCGCCCATCCAGAACGTGATGGTGGCCGACCGCACCGGCCGCATCGCCATGTTCGTGCCCGGGCGCCTGCCCGTGCGCCGCCAGGGCGATGGCGCCTGGCCGGTGCCGGGCTGGGACGGCACGTACGACTGGCAGGGTTTCGCCGCGTGGGAGCAGATGCCGCATGTGCGCGACCCGGAGTCGGGCCGCATCGCCAATGCCAACAACCGCATCGTGCCCGAGGGGTTCACACCGCTGATCAGCCGCGACTGGTTCGGCGATGGCCGCTACCGGCGCATCCAGGAACGCCTGGCCGAGCGCCCGCGCCACACGCCGGAAAGTTTTGCCGCGATCCAGACCGATGCGCTCAGCATCCCGGCGCGCGAGTTGCGCGACCGCATGCTGGCGGGACTGACGCCGGCGACGGATGCGGAACGCCGCGCCGTGGCGCTGCTGGCCGCATGGGACGGCACCATGGCGGCGGATCGGCCGGAACCGCTTATCTGGAACGCCCTGGTCCGCGCCTTCACCGACACGCTGCTGCGTGAACAGGGCATCCCGCCCGGCACCTGGCGCGAATCGGGCCCGGAGTTCCTGGGCTTCCTGCTGGGCCCTGGTGCGCATTGGTGCGGCGGCGACTGCACCGCGCGGCGCGATGCCGCGCTGGACAAGGCGGTGGCGCAACTGATCGAACTCCAGGGCAGCGACCCCGCCGCCTGGCGCTGGGGCGACTCGCACCAGGTGCGGCTGCTGCACCCGATCCTGCGCTTCGTGCCGGCCATGAGCCGCATCGCCGGCGCGGCGGCCCCCGTGGCCGGCGACGCCACCACGGTTCTGCGCGCGGCACCGCGGGCCGGCGGTGGCTACTGGGCGTGGGAGGCGGTGCACGGCGCCGGCTATCGCGCGGTGTATGACCTGGCCAACCCCGATGCCTCGCGCTTCGCGCTGGCCGGCGGGCAGTCGGGCCATCCCTTCGCGGCCAGCGCCAAGAACCTGCTGGCGGCCTGGGCGCGCGGCGAAACCTTCACCCTGACCGATCCCGGGGCCGGTGCGCCGACGCTGACCCTGTTGCCGGCAGGCGGGTCGCCCGTCACAGTTGCGCCATCCAATTGACCCCGGCCCCCGCCATCCCCGACACTGCCGCGGCGAGGGAAGACCATTCCATGGCCCATATCCGCGGCCGCGCCAGGCCGCAGTATTTCTACACGACCGCACCGCTGCCCTGCCCCTATCTGGCCGGCCGCACCGAGCGCAAGCTGGTGACGGAACTGGCCGGGCCGGAAGCCGAGCCGATGCACGACCGGCTGAGCCGCGCCGGCTTCCGCCGCAGCCACAATATCGCCTATGCCCCGGTATGCCCCGGCTGCCAAGCCTGCGTTCCGGTGCGCGTGGGCACGCTTCTGTTCACGCACAACCGGGCGCAGCGCAAGTGCCTGGCGCGCAACGCCGGCGTGGAAGCCTTCGAGGTACCGGCCCGCGCCACCACCGAGCAGTTCGCGCTGTTCCAGCGCTACCAGGGCGCCCGCCACGGCGATGGCGACATGGCGGGGATGGGCTTCTACGACTACCGCGCCATGGTCGAGGATACGCCGATCGAGACCATGCTGGTCGAGTTCCGCGACGCCGACGACACGCTGGTGGCCGCCTGCCTGGCCGACCGGCTGAGCGACGGGCTTTCGGCCGTCTATTCGTTCTTCGACCCCGGCCAGTCGCGCCGCAGCCTGGGCACCATGATCGTGCTGTGGCTGATCGCGCGCGCGCGGCAACTGGCCCTGCCGTATGTGTATCTGGGCTATTGGGTCGAGGCGAGCCGCAAGATGGCCTACAAGGCGCGCTTCCAGGATTCGGAAATCCTGGTCGGCGGCGCCTGGCGCCCGCTGGTGCTGGAGCACGCCGCCGACGCGCTCGACCCGATCGAGGCGATCCCTGCGAGTTCGGAAACCGACCTGATCGGGTAGAGAATGCTTCTATCAGGCGGAATGGCCTGGCGGGTTGGAGGACGCGGTCAAGCTTTTGCCGCGACCCGCTTCACTGCTCTTTTGTTCGGCAAAACGGCTCTGGGCAAGTTGGTAGCGATGACCGATATGTTTGCGTCATGACCAGATTTTTGCTTCATCGAAGGGAAATCCTTCCAATCATCTGGGGAGGTTATTTTAGTTCCTGCGCTTCAGCGGCAGGACAAGAGACACTTGCAGCGGATTTATACGCCCTCATCACATGTGAAAAATCGGAGGCGGCGAAACTTGTACAAGATTTAGAAACCGTTCTCAGGTCCTTGAATTTTCGTATTAGTTATAACTTACTACATGAAAGAAATTATCCTCGTTTTACTGCCCTGCATGAAGATGCAATAATAGATTTGACAAGATTTCCAATGACACCAGACCGATACGCTCTCGCTTTGATAACAAAGCCCCCGACACACCGACAGAATAGTATCGAAGATCTGTTGCTTAAACTATTCAATAGAAGTGATAACTGTCTTGTCACCAGTGAAGTGCGTCATCATAATGACGAGACCAAACTTCGAGCATTTCAAATGTTTTGGCGCATTCTGTCTAGATAGCAATGGTTCTGACTATGCCGCGGCAAGGCAAGCGCCCCCCTCCCTGTCCCTCTCCCAAGGGAGAGGCAACGCAACGGCACCGTCCGTCGGGGGTTCCCTCTCCCTTGGGAGAGGGACAGGGTGAGGGGCGCTTCGCCGTTTCCAGTCAGCGCGACAATGGACTGAATGGAAATAATGTGATTGCCGAACCGGTCAAGGCCCAACACCTTACTGCGTTGCGCAAGATTGCAGCGTTTTCAAGTCAGGTGAGTCGGGCCTGACTTGAATGCGACCTACCCCTCGTCGCCCTCGCTGCCGGCGGCCGCGCTGTTCAGCTGGATGTAGTTCTGCAGGCCGATCCGCTCGATCAGCTCGAACTGGGTTTCCACGAAGTCCACGTGGTGTTCCTCGTCCGACAGGATCTTGGCCAGCAGGTCGCGGGTCGGGAAATCACGCACCGCCTCGCAGTGCTGGATGCCGGCGCGCAGATCGGCGATCGCCTTCTCCTCAAGCTTGAGGTCGCATTTCAAGATTTCCTCGACGCTTTCGCCGACCAGCAGCTTGTTCAGCTTCTGCAAATTGGGCACGCCATCCAGGAACAGGATGCGCTTGATCAGCGTATCGGCGTGCTGCATCTCCTCGATGCTTTCCTTGTATTCGTACTTGCCGAGCTTCACGACGCCCCAGTGGTCCAGCATGCGGGCGTGGATCACGTACTGATTGATCGCGGTCAGCTCGTTGCACAGCACCGTGTTCAGGAACTCGATGACCTTCGTGTCGCCCTTCATCGCCGGAACCCCTTTCGCGCGTTCCGGCGAAGGAACGCCGCGCACGCCTGAAAATCAAGCGGAATCAGCGGGTTCGCGAATGCTTCGCAGTCACTCGGCAGCGATGATCGCGGGCGGCCTGGGGGCTTCGCGGATCAGGTCGCGCATCATGCCGGCGCACTTGCCGCAATCGGGGCGGCAGTTGCAGTCGCGATAGACCTGGCTGGGCCGGCAGGCGCCGCGGGCGGCAGCATCGCGCACATCGCGGTCGGACAGGGCGTTGCAGAGGCAGACGATCATGCGATGCCGCCGGGGCTGTTGCTGCGAAGCATTCGCAACCTAGCACGGCGCCGCGCGAATGCAACTGCTTCGCAACTGGTGCGGAGCTGCGCCGCGTCGGGCGCATGCCGGCCTGCGTCTACTCCCCGATGCGGATTTCCACCCGCCGGCTTTCCACCATGGCCAGCGTCGGCTGCGTGGCGCCGCGCGCGCTCTGCACAAATCGCCGGGGCGCCACGCCGCGCGCCGCCAGCGCCTGCGCCACGGCATCGGCGCGCGCGCGGGAAAGCTGGCGGTTCGCCTCGGTGCTGCCTTCCGGATCGGCAAAACCGATCAGATAGACCTTCTCGTTCGAGAACCGGGTCGCGGCCTCGGCCGCATCGTCCAGCACCCGCCTGGCGTCGTCGGGCGGTTCCGCCGAGTCAGGGGCGAAGAACACGATGAAGGCCCGCTTCGGCGGCTGGAACAGGGCGCAGCCGCCCGGCACGGCGGCAAGCGCGGGCACTGCAACAAGCTGGCGGCGGCGGAGTGTCATGCTGGCAAGGTCCCTTCGATTCCCTTGCCTGATCTTCTAGAGCGTTTTCAAGTCAGGCGGAATCGCCTGACGACAGGGACAAACGCGACCAGGCAAAGACATAGAGCCGTTTCACCGCACGCGCTTGCGGTGAAACGGCTCTAGCGAAGCCTACCCCGCTGCGCGAGCCGCCTCAGCGCGAGCAGGCAGCGCCGCCCAGCACGCAGAAGGTGGCGCAGTGCGGGTGGTTCAGCGCCACGGGGCCCGCGGCGTCGGCCAGCGTGGCGCCCAGCTCGAACTGCGGGTCGTACGGCAGCAGCGTGCAGGCCAGCACCGCCGGCCGCGCCGCACCCTTGCGCTTCACCACCATCCTGGCGCTCGCGCACATCACGCTGTCCGGTGATTTGTGCAGGATGCCCCAGCAGGCTTCGGTGATTTCCGGCACGTCGCGCGCGGCATCCATTTCCGGGAACAGCATCAGCCGCACGGGGTCCTGGGCATCCACCGGAATGCCGTGGGCGGCGAACAAGCGGCCGTAGCCGTGGCGCAGCTCGGCTTCGGTTTCGCTGCCGAAGCGCCGGCCGGCCACATCGATCGAAAAACCCTCGCGCGCCAGCCACACCAGGCCCGCCAGCGTGGGCTGGAAGGTGTTGCGGCCGCGCTCGGCCTCGTGCAGCGGAGCAGCGTGGTGATCAAGGCTCACGCGGAGCTTCAGCCGCGCGCCGTGCGCCGCCTGCAGCGCCAGCAGCGCGGATTTCTGCCGCTGCATCGACCGCATCGCGTTGGTCAGCACCAGGGCATCGAAGCCGCGGCCCAGCGCATCGCCCAGCATGGCGATGAAGTCGCGGTTCAGGAACGGTTCGCCGCCGGTGAAGCCGATGGTGCGCGTGGGCAGGTTTTCACGCGCGATCTCGTCCAGGTACTGGGCCACCTCGGCCGCCGCAATATAGGCCAGGCGATCGTTGCGCGGCGTGCTTTCGATGTAGCAGTTGGCGCAGGCGATGTTGCAGCGCGTGCCGGTGTTGATCCACAGCGTGTCCAGCGCCCGCAAGGCCACGCGCGCCCGCCGCTCGCCCTTGGCGGTGACCTGGGGATCGCGGAACTTTTCCGGGGCCAGCGGGCGCAGGCTGTCAAGCGGGGCCATCATCCCTCCTTCCTGCGGTCCGGCAGGGCCGCGCGACCGGCTACTGCGCCGCCTGTGCTTCGGGCGCGCTGGCGTGCCCCAGCGGCACGAGTTGGCCGTCAATCAGCCGGAACGCCTGGTCCAGCCGCTCGGCGCCCGTCAGCCGATGCAGCAGCAATACCAAGGTGCGGCCTTGCCGCGCCGAATCAAGCCCCGCCAGCACGGCTGCCTCGGTATCGCCGTCCAGGCCGGTGCAGGGTTCGTCAAGCAACAGGATCTCGCCAGGCGCCAGCAGCGTGCGGGCCAACGCCACGCGGCGCGCCTGGCCGCCGGACAGCGCAACGCCCGCCTCGCCCACCCAGCTATCCAGGCCCAATGGCAGCCCGCGCACGAAATCCTCAAGCCGCACGGCCGCCAGCGCCTGCCACAGCGCTGCCTCGGTCGCCTCCGGCGCGGCCAGCAGCAGGTTGTCGCGCAGCGTGGCGCCGAACAGATGCGCACCCTGCGGCAGCGCCGCGATCGCCTGCCGCGCCTCTGCCCCCGTCAGCAGGGCCAGGTCCACGCCGCCGATCCGGGCCTGGCCGGTGCAGGGTGCCAGCTTCAGCAGCGCCGCCAGCAACGAGGACTTGCCCGCCCCGCTCTCCGCCACGATCGCCACGCGGGCGCCTTCCGGCACCACCAGGTCCAGGCCGCGCAGCACCGGCCGGTCGGCCCGCCAGGCAAAGCCAAGGCCGCGCAGGTCGAGCGACCCGTCGCGCGGCGCGGGGCCCGGAATCGCGGGGTCGGGCACGGCAGGCAGGGCTTCGGTGGCGGTGCGCAGGCGGGCGGCGGCGGCGGCCGCGGTGGCCAGCGCCTGGCCGGCGCGCGGCAGGGCGCCCAGCGGCTCCAGCGCCGCCACCGCCAGCATCAGCGCGGCGGCGACATAGGGCGCGCTGAGCGCCGCCGCCTCCGCGTGCCAGCCCAGGCCGGCATGCGCGATCGCCGCCAGCAGCGCGCCCTGCCCTGCCGCCAGGCCCGCGGCACTGGCCAGGCCGGAAAGCCGCGCGACCCGCGATTGCGCCGCGATCAGCGCGGCATCCTCCGCGCCGAAGCGCCGTGCCGCGAGGTCTGCGCCGCCGAATGCGGCGAGTGCCCGCAGGCCGGTCACCGCCTCGACCGCGGCGCCGCGCAGCGCGCCCGATGCGGCGGCGAGCGTTTCGCCTGCCCGCGCGCCGGCCGCGGCGAAGGCGATGGGGGCCGCCACCGCCAGCAGCATCAGCAGCAGCGCCGCCAGCCCCGCCACCGGCGCCACCGGCCACAGCGCCACCGCCGAGGCCACGCCGGCCGCCACGCCCAGCACGATCGGCACGAGGCCCCGCAGATAAAGTCCGTCCAGCGCCTCCACGTCCGACGTCAGGCGCGAAAGCCACTCGCCGGCGCGCACGAAGCCCGGCCCCAACGGCGCGCGCTGCGCCAGCGCCGCGAACACCGACACGCGGAGCTCGGCAAGTGCCCGGAACATCGCCTCGTGCGTGGCCAGCCGCTCCAGGTAGCGGGTGGCGATGCGGGCGATGGCAAGGCCGCGCAGCCACCAGAACAGCAGCAGGCCGCCGGCCGCGGCACCCGCCGCCGCCATCAGCGACAGGCCGGCGGCCAGGCTCAGCAGCGACGCGGCCACGCCCAGCCAAAGCCAGCCCGCGCGCGGCCGGAATCGTCCCAGCGCCCACGCCAGCGCGCCGATCATGCGCGCGGTGCCGCAAGGCGCACGACGCGGCCGGTCAGCGCCGCGGCCATGCTGTGGCTTGCCATGATCACGGTGCGGCCCGCGGCCAGCCGGCGCAGCGCCAGCAGCAGCGCGCCCTCGGTTGCGGGATCGAGCGACGCGGTGGGCTCGTCCAGCAGCAGCAGCGGCGCGTTCTTCAGGAAGGCGCGCGCCAGCGCGATGCGCTGCGCCTGGCCGCCGGAAACGCCGAACCCGCCCTCGCCGATCCGCGTGTCGATGCCGTCCGGCAGCGCGGCCGCGAACTGGGTGACCTGCGCGGCATCAAGTGCCTGGCCGAGCTCAGCTTCGGTGGCAGCGGGCCGCGCCAGCATGACGTTGTCGCGGATCGTGCCGGCGATGATCGCCGTGCGCTGGCCGACCCAGGCGATTTTTTCACGCAGCGCCTCGGGCGGCACGGTGGCGATGTCGATGCCGTTCAGTCGCACCATGCCCGCATCGGCCTGCCGGAACCCCATCAGCAGGTCGATCGCGGTCGATTTGCCCGCACCACTTTCGCCGACCAGCACCACGGTTTCGCCGGGGGCCACGCTCAGCGAGAAATTCGCCAGCGCCGGTTTGTCGCGGCCGGCATGGGTGAAGCCGACCTGGTCGAACACCACGCCGGCGGCGCCGTCGGGCAGGTGCGCGCTGCCCCGTGCCGGCGCCTCGGCCGAGAACAGTTCCGCCAGGCCCTGGGCGGCGCCGGTGGCGGCCTGGCGGTCGTGGTAGGCGCCGGCCAGGCCGCGGATCGGCGTGAACATTTCCGGCACCAGCAGCAGCAGGAACAGGCCTTCGCGCAGCGGCAATTCACCGGCCAGCAGCGCCATGCCGGCCTTCAGCGATACCAGCGCGGTCGCGGTCACGAACACCGCCTCCAGCAGCGCGGCCGACAGGAAGGCGATGCGCAGCACGCGCATGATGCTGATGCGGAATGCCTCGGCGACGCCCGCGATGCGGCGGGTTTCGTCGGCCTCGCGGTTCAGCAGCACCAGGCTGGGCAGGCCGCGCATGCGATCCAGGAAGTGCCCGCCCATGCGCGCGAGTGCGGCGAACTGTGACGCACTGGCCCGCGCAGCACCAATGCCGGCACCCGCCATCGCCACCACCGACAGCACAGGGGCGGCAAGGAAGCCGGCGGCGATCCAGCCATCGATCGGAAAGGCGGCCAGTGCGGCGGCGACCGGCAGCAGCGCCGCCAGCGAAACGGCAGGGATCCAGCGCGCGAAAAAACCCTCCAGCGCCTCGGTGCGCTCAACCAGCGTGGTGGCAAGCTGGCCGGCGGGGCGTGCCTCGGCCCAGGCGGGGCCCAGCGCGTGCAGCCTGGCCATCAGCGCCTGGCGCAGTTCCAGGCGCATCACCGCACCCGCCTTGAACGCGGCCGCCTCCTGCAGCGCGGCCAGCACCGTGCGCAGCGCCACCAGCAGGCCGGCCGCGATCAGCGGCATCGCGGCCACGCCGGCCCCGGCCAGCACGCCTGCCAGCGCCGTGGCCACGAACCAGGCCTGTGCGATCGCGGCCAGCCCGCCCGCCAGGCCCAGCAGCGTGGGCAGCACGGCGTGCGGGCGCGCCATGCGGCCCAGCCGCGCCAGGGTGCGGCGCGACAGCGCAAGGGTTGCGGCGTCGTTCACGCAGCCGCGTCGGGTGTTTGACAGCGCATGCGGGCGGTTCCTAACGTCCCTCCGGCCCGCAGAAAAGCACTCCCGGCGGCAGACGCCAATGCGCCGATGGCGGGGGCGAGGGGGACCAGGACGCGCCGCGTTGGTACGCCTGCCGAAGACCGAAAGAATTGGGGAGACAACGACCATGACCGCACGCATCACCCGCCGAATCGCATTGGCCACGGGGGCCGCCACGCTGGCCGCGCCGAGCGTGCTGCGCGCCCAGCCGCGCGTGGCCCGTGTGTGGGGCGAGCCCGGCCCCTATGTCGGCAACTATGTCGGCGCGATGAACGAGTGGGCGACGCGCAGCAACGCCAATATCCGCTTCGAGGCCGAGCAGATCCCCTGGGACGGCGTGTACGTGAAGCTGACCACCGACCTGGCCGCCCGCCGCCCACCCGCCCTGATCAGCGTGGAAAGCCCGATCGCCTACCAGCTTGCCGCCGAAGGATTGCTGGAGCCGGTGGCCGACGTGAACCGCGCCATCAACGCCGAAGCCCGCATGATCGACGGCCTGAAGGTCGATGATTTCGGCACCTGGAAGGGCACGCAATACGCCGTGCCGCTGCATCACCAGGGCTGCCTGCTGGTGGTGCAGAAGCCGATCATCGACGAGCTTGGCCTGGGCGACCCCGCGACCTGGAACTGGGACAGCTTTGCCAACGCGGCGAAGACCATCACCGAGAAGAAGCCCGGCATGGCCGGCTACACCATGGCGCTGGGCCGCAACCTGTGCACCGACTACCAGCTGATGCAGTTCGTCTGGCAGGCCGGGGGGCTGACCTGGGATGCGTCGGCCAATTTCCGCACCGCCTTCAGCAGCGATGCCACGGTGGAGGCACTGGATTTCGTGAAGCGCCTGTATGCGTACATGCCACGCAGCGCCGTGGAGTTCAGCTTCCTGCAGGTGGTGGACCAGCACGCCACCGGCCGCACCGGCATGAGCGCCTATTGGGGCCGCACCATGGGCCGCGTGGCAGAGGAGAACCGCGCTGTCTTCGACGGCATGGAATACTACCTGAACCCGGCGCATCCGCGCACCGGGGCGCGCTGGAGCTGGACCGACATCAATGGCTGGGTGGTCCCGCGCCGCGACAACCCCTTCATCCGCGAGGTCAAGGCGGCGGTCGAGGCGGTCAGCAAGGACACCGAGCTGCTGGTGAAATACTCGCAGTCGCTGATGCCGAATGTGGGGCCGGTGTTCAAGGACGTGGCCGATGCGCCCAGCATGAAGGCGCACCCGTTCTATGCCAGCAAGGCGCGCAGCCTGGACGTGATCTTCAAGGGCTTCCTGCCGCATGCCTGCAATTCGGGCTTCGAGCTGCGCCGCGGCATCAACCCGCTGGCCGGCATCGCGCATGGCAGTTCCGTGTGGTCGCAGGTGATCCAGCGCGTGATCCTGAACAACGAAACCCCCAAAGCCGCCGCCGACTGGGGCCAGCGCCAGTTCGAGGAAATCCGCAAGGACAATGTGCGGCTGCTGGGCTAGAGGCAAGTTTGCTAGGGACAAGTGAAAGGAAAGATACAGGTGATCGATCCAAAGAAGATGATTGTCCTTTGGGACACAGGTGGAAATTTCAAGATCATTAAATTGAAGGTTGTTGATATCCGCAATCAAACATCTCAAACAGATAAACTACCGGCATCCGCAGGAGCTTGTGACGCTGGTTGGATGGAAGGTGATGTGTTGCAAACGCCGTTCGGCTTATACGCTTGGCTAAGTCTTACTTATGGATTTCCAAATCGCAAAGCGGCTATGGAAGCAGCGTTAGAATTCGCGAAGGTCGAGGGACAAACCTGGGTTCAGGAGCTACAGCGGCGGCAATTCGGCGAGTGAAGACAGAAATAGCAACGCAACCTGCTCTGTACCATCGGCTCTAATGCGCCTCTCCGACCGCCAGGTCGGCATCCTGTTCATGCTGCCCTTCCTGGTCACCGCCGGCGCCTTCATGGTGTGGCCGGTGATCGAGGCGGTGCGCATGGCCTTCCTGGCCTATAACCCGCTGCGGCCGGACGACATACGCTTCGTGGGCCTGCGCAATTTCGAGCGCATCCTGGCCGACCCGCTGTTCTACGAAAGCTTCTGGCAGGCGCTGGTCTGGACCGGCTGGAGCATCGTGCTGCAGACCGTGCTGGGCGTGGGCCTGGCCCTGCTGCTGCACGTGCCGCTGCCCGGCATCAGCGCGTTCCGCGGCCTGCTGCTGTTCCCCTATATCGTGCCGACCATCGTGGTGGCGCTGAACTGGCGCTGGATCTTCAACAGCGAAATCGGCGTGGTGAACTACGCGCTGCTGTCCGCCGGCGTGATCGACCAGAACATCGCCTGGCTGTCCACGCCCACCATGGCGATGGGCAGCGCGATTGCGCTGAACGTGTGGAAATACACGCCCTTCGTGGTGATCTGCGTGCTGGCGCGGCTGCAGACCATCCCCACCGAACTCTATGACGCGGCCCGCGTCGATGGCGCCGGCTGGCTGCGTCGGCTGTTCGACATCACGCTGCCGATGCTGAAGGAAGTGCTGGTGGTGGTGATCGTGTTCCGCACCATCTGGACCTTCAACAAGTTCGAGGAGATTTTTCTGCTGACCCGGGGCGGGCCGGGCACATCCACGTTCAACCTGGCCGTCTATGCCTACGAACAGGGCATGGCCAATCTGCGCCTGGGCGTGGCGGCGGCCACCGGCGTGGTGATGATCGTGCTGCTGATGCTGGGCAGCGTGATCTATGTGCGCGTGTCGGGCTTCGGGCAGGACGATCGGCCGGCATGACCCGCAACGAGATGCTGGGCCGCGTCGCGCTGTACGCCCTGCTGTGCGCCATCACCTTCGTGGTCTGCTTCCCGCTGGTCTGGGCGTTCTTCACCAGCGTGAAGCCCAAGGACGAGATCTTCCTGTGGCCGCCCACGCTGTGGCCGCGGACCTGGACCTTCGAGCACTACCGGGCGCTGCTGTTCGGCCGCGAGCAGTATTTCCAGGCCGGCGGTGCCGCTTCCGGCACGCCGCCCGCCTCGGCCTATTTCCTGACCTGGTTCGCCAACAGCGTGATCGTGGCGATCGGCACCACCATCATCAGCACGGTGGTGTCCACGCTGGCGGCCTACAGCCTCACGCGGTTCCGCTTTCCGGGGCAGCGCGCGGTGCCGTACCTGGCGCTGGTCGGCTACATGATCCCCAGCATCATCTTCGTCTTCCCGATGTTCCTGGTGATGGTCGATCTGCGGCTGACCGACACGCTGTTCGCGCTGATCCTGGGCTATGTGTGCATCACGCTGCCGTTCTGCATGTGGCTGATGTGGGCCTTCTTCCGCGGCGTGCCGGTGGAGATCGAGGAAGCCGCCCTGGTCGATGGCGCCAGCAGGCTGCGCGTGTTCTGGGAAATCGTGCTGCCCACCGCCTGGCCCGGCATCGTGGCTGCCGCCATCTTCACGCTGATCGTTTCCTGGAACGACTACCTGTTCGGCCGCGTGTTCATGAACGCCATGGAGAACCTGCCGCTGACCGTGGGCGTGATGCATTTCTTCGACGGCACGCATGTCGATTGGGGGCTGATGATGGCAAGCTCGGTGCTGATGACGCTGCCCATGGCGGTGCTGTTCATGGCGCTGCAGAAGCACCTGGTGGCCGGCTTTGGCGCCGGCGCGGTGAAGGGCTAGGACGATGGACGTCACCCTGGCCGGCCTGAGCAAATCCTTCGGCAGCAACACGGTGCTGAAGGCGCTGGACCTCAAGATCCCCAGCCGGAAGTTCGTGACGCTGCTGGGCCCGTCGGGCTGCGGCAAGACCACGCTGCTGCGCCTGGTGGCGGGGCTGGAGCGTGCCACCGGCGGGTCGATCGCCTTCGGCGAAAAGCGCGTCGATCACCTTTCGCCCGGCGAGCGCGACATCGCCATGGTGTTCCAGAGCTACGCGCTCTACCCCACGATGGACGTGGCGCAGAACATCTCCTACGGCCTCAAGGTGCGCGGCATCGACAAGGAAACGCGCACCGCGAAAACCGGCATCGTCGCGAAGGTGCTGGAGATACCTCATCTGCTGGCGCGCAAGCCGAAGGCGCTGTCCGGCGGCCAGCGGCAGCGCGTGGCACTTGGCCGCGCCATGGCGCGCAGCCCAAAGATCTTCCTGATGGACGAGCCGCTGTCGAACCTGGATGCGAAACTGCGCCAGACCATGCGGGGGGAGTTGAAGCGCTTCCACCTCGACCTGGAAACCACCAGCATCTACGTCACCCACGACCAGCTGGAAGCCATGACCATGAGCGACCTGGTGGCGGTGATGGATGCGGGCGTGATCCAGCAGTTCGGCACGCCGGAGGACATCTACGACCGGCCGGAAAACCTGTTCGTGGCGGGCTTCATCGGCAGCCCGCCGATGAATTTCTGCGACGGCACGGTGTCGGCCCAGGACGGCGCCCCGGTGCTGCGCGTCGATCGCCATGCGGTGCCGCTGCCTTCGCACCTGCCGCGCGCGCTGCACGGCCGGCGCCTGGTGCTCGGCGTGCGGCCGCAGGACGTGGTGCTGGCGGACTTGGGCGATGCGGGCGCCATTCCCGGCACGGTCTGGATGGTGGAACTGACCGGCAGCGAACGGCTGGTGGACGTCGAGATCGCACCGAAACTCCGCATCACCGCGGAGGTGAAAAGCGACGTGAAGCCGCCGATCGATGCTGCCGCGGCGGTGATCTTTCCGCCGGCCCGCATGCATCTGTTCGACCCCGTGACGGGCCAGGCCTTGCGGCGCGACGCTACCTGACGGTCAGGAACAGCCGCACCCGGCACGGCGGCACCGCGCCCAGCACGATCGGCCCCTGGTCTCGGAAGCGCGCGTCGGTCGCCATGTGCGCCAGCACGGATGCGTTGAAGCGGTTCGGCAGCTGCGGCGGGAACACCTCGCGCTCGCGCCGCGCCGGGCTTTCCACGTCCAGCACCAGCACCGCGTCCTGGCTGGCCAGCGTATCCATCACCTGCGGCCAATCCGGCTCCGGCGGCAGGGTTTCGTGCAGCGGCAGCACCATCACGTTGCGCCCGGCGCGGTACCAGGGATAGGCGATCTGCACGTGGTTGAAGCCGAAATCGCCGCCGACCTGGGCGATGCGGGGCACCGCAAGGCCCAGCGCGTCCAGCCGCGCCATCACGGCATCGTAGCGGCACATCGGATTGTAGCGGCCCGAGATCGCGGCCAGGCCGCGCGTGATGTCCGGCCCCGCCCATTCGTCGCGCAACGGGATGAAGGCCGCGATGCCGGCGGCCTGGCCCAGCAGCAGCACGGCCACCAGCAGGTTCAGCAGGCGCGATGCGGCCAGGTGCAGCAGCACCGCGAACAGCACCGCCATCGGCACCATGGCGGGCGCCAGCAGGCGCGGGTTCTGGTTGCGGCCGAGCAGGTGCGCGCCCAGCAGCGGTCCCACCACCAGCAGGCACAGCCCGATGCCGATCAGCGGCGGCGCCAGCCTGGCCGTGCCACCGCCGGCCGCACGACCACGCGGCAGTGCGATCACCGCGGCCAGCCCGGCCAGCGCGAATGCCAGCAGCAGCAGCGGCCCCACCACCCATTCCGCCTGCAGCCGCACCCATTGCAGCAGGAAATCGACCGGCCCGTCATGCAGCAGCCCATGCGCGGTCCAGTCCACCGCGGCGAGCTGCGCGTAGCTGAGGTAGCGCGCGCCGTTGAACAGATAGAGCGGCCAGGCCACCAGGGCGGCCACCAGCAGCGCCTGCACCATGTGGCCAAGCCGCCCCTGCGGCATGCGGCCCAGCAGGGCGGCGAGCATGACCGCGCCGAAGCTCGGCCCCGCCATCGCCAGGAAGCTGAATTTTGCGGCGAGCCCCCCGCCCAGGCCCAGGCCCAGCATCACCGCGTTGGGCCAGCCCACCACCGGCAGGATGGCGGCCCGCAGCAGGAAGCACAGATAGATCGCACCGGCGGGCAGCAGCGCCGCCTCGCTCATGAATTCCTGGCCGGCCATCAGGCTGACCGGGGCCAGCACCCAGAATGCCACGGCGGCCCAGGCCGTGCGCGCATCCCCGGCCACCCGCGCGCCCCACCACAGGAAGGGCAGGCAGGCAAGCCAGCACAGCGCGCCAAAAATCCTCAGTGAGGTCTGGCCAAGGCCGGCCACCAGGCCCCAGGGAATGGCGATGATGCGCAGCAGCGGCGGCTGCCAGCGGTCGTCCAGCAGCACGCTGTCGCGGAAGGCACCCCAGCCGCCATTGGCCAGCGCGTTGAAGTCGCGCTGCACGCGGTTCACGTAGCCAAGCTCGTCCCAGCCGGCGATGTGCGGGTTGTGGACCAGCCAGCTTGCGATCGCCGCCAGCGCCACCAGCAGCGCCAGCAGCGCCGCCCCGGTCAGCCAGGCACCGCCAGGTGCCGGGTCAGCGTGGCGCTCAGCGTGGCGGGGCGGCATGGTGCGTGGGGGTTCGTGGCGTCATTCGGCGAGTCGGGGCCTGACCGTGCTGCGTGGCTGCCCCTTAGCGGAAATACCTCTAGGCTTCCAACCATGAAGCCAACCTTCCCGCTGGCCACGCACGGCCGTTTCGCCTACCGCGCCATCACCGACCGGCCCGACTGGTCGTGGCCGAACAATGCGCGGCTTGCGGTCTATCTCGGCCTCAACCTGGAACATTTCGCCTTCGGCGAAGGGCTGGGTGCCGAACTGGCCCCGGGCGGACCGCAACCCGACGTGCTGAACCATGCCTGGCGCGACTACGGCAACCGCGTCGGCGCCTGGCGGCTGATCGAGATGTTCGACGCGCTGGCGCTGCCGTGTTCGGTGCTGCTGAACAGTGCCATGTACGACCACGCGCCCACGCTGGTGGCCGCACATCGCCGCCGTGGCGACGAGATCCTGGGCCATGGCCGCAGCAACAGCGAACGCCAGTCGGTGCTGTCGGAAACCGACGAAGCCCGCCTGATCGCCGAAGCCACCGACGCGATCGTGGCCAATGAGGGCAAGCACCCGCGCGGCTGGCTTTCGCCCTGGATCGCGGAAAGCAGCGTGACGCCCGACCTGCTGGCCGAGGCGGGCTACAGCTTCACGCTCAACTGGTGCGCCGACGACCAGCCGATCTGGATGACCTGCCGTGGCGGCCGGCGGCTGCTTGCGGTGCCCTACCCGATGGAGGTGAACGACATTCCGTCCATCGCCGTGCGCAAGGATTCGGCCGAGCAGTTCGCCGGGATGATCGTGGAGAATTTCGAGGAGATGGTGGCGCAATCCGCCGCGCAGCCGCTGGTCATGGGGGTGGCGCTGCATCCCTACCTGGTGGGCCAGCCCTATCGGCTGCGGGCGCTGCGCCGCGCGCTGGCGCACCTGGCCGAGCAGCGCGACCGCGTGTGGTTCACCACCGCGGGCGCCATCGCCGACTACGCCATGGCGCTGCCGGACGGCACGCTGGCCTGATCAGCGCCCGCCCCCGACATCGACGATCGCGCCGGTGACGTAGCTGGCCGCATCCGACAGCAGCCAGGCAATCACATCCGCCACCTCCTCGGCGGTGCCGGCGCGCTGCATGGGGATGGTGGGGGCGGCCTGCGCGAGCCGATCTGCGGCGCCGGCGGTGGCGTGGATTTCGGTGTCGATCAGCCCGGGCGCCACGGCGTTCACGCGAATGCCCTGCCCCGCCACCTCGCGCGCCAGGCCCAGCGTGAAACTGTCGATCGCGCCCTTGGTCGCGGCATAGGGCACCCAGGCATTCGCGCCACCCAGCCGGGCCGCGACCGACGAGACGTTGACGATGCCGCCGCCCCGCCCGCCGCGCGCGGTGGACATGCGCGCCACCGCCAGCTGCCCCGCCACCAGGCATCCCAGCACGTTGATGTCGAGCAGTCTTCGCATGGCCTTGACGCTGAAATCGCCAAGCCGGCCCATGCGGCCACCGACGATGCCGGCGTTGTTCACCAGCGCGGCGAGCGGCCCCAGCGCATCAGCGGCAGCGAACAGGGCTTCGATCGCCGCCGGGTCGCCGGTATCGGCCTGCACGGCCTGCGCGGCACCGCCGGCCTGGCTGATGCGGGCCACCACGCGCTGGGCGGCCTCGGCGTTGCTGGCGTAGTTCACCACCACGGTGTAGCCGGCATCCGCCAGCTTGACGCAGGTGGCGGCACCAATGCCGCGCGACCCGCCGGTCACGATCGCCACGCGCGTCATTGCAGCGTCTCCCTTGCGTTCAGGATCGGGCGCAGTTTCAACATCGCCAGCGCCCCCAGCGCCGGGCCGATCGCCAGCACGGCGAAGGCGCCCTGCCAGCCGACCCAGCCGGCCAGCGCGGGCACGGCGCGGATCATCACCACCGTCAGCAGGAAGCCCAGGCAGGTCTGCACGGTCAGCATGGTGCCTGTCAGTTCCGGCGGCGACAGGCGCACCACCGAAGCCGAGAACTGCGCGCTGTCCGCGACCACGCTGATGCCCCACACCAGCGCCACCAGCAGCCCCAGCGCGGGGGCCAGGTGCGAAGCCGGCACCGCCAGCATGGCGCAACTGCCGGACACCAGCATGCAGAACGCCGCGGTGCCGGCGCGGTCCCAGCGATCGGCCAGCACGCCCGCCGCCACGCACCCCACGGCGCCGATCGCCACCACGGCGAAGGTGGCCATGCCGCCGTACCCGATGCCGGCCAGCCACAGGCCGATCCAGGTCCACATGGCATACAGCTCCCACATGTGGCCAAGGTAGCCGAGGTTCGCGAGCCGAAGTCCCGGATCGCGGAACGCCAGCAGCGCCTGGGCGGGGCGGAAGGGCGGGCGGCGCGCGTCGATCGGGCCGGGGCGGAAGACGAAGATCAGCGCGGCCCCCAGCAGCGCCAGCGTGCCTGCCACGAAGAACAGCACCTGCCAGTCAGCCTGGCCCAGCAGCGGCGGGATCGCGTGCGGCATGGCACTGCCAAGCGTCAGCGCGCCGACCACCAGGCCGATCAGCAGCCCCAGGTCGCCGGAGGCCCAGCCGGAGGCGAGCTTCATCGCCACCGGATAGACCCCCGCCATCGCGGCGCCGGCGACGAAGCGCAGCGCCAATGCCCACGGCCCGGCCGGATCAACCAAGGGCAGCGCCAGCGTGGCCAGGCCCGCATCGGCGGCGCAGGCGGCGAACAGGATGCGGTTGTCCATGCGGTCGGGCAGCGCGGCAAAGGCCGAGGCCAGCGTGCCGGCCACGAAGCCCAGCTGCACCGCGCCGGTCAGCCAGCCCGCGCGCGCCTGGGTGATGCGGGCTTCCAGCAGCAGCGCCGGCACCGCGGCGGTCGCGGCGAACCAGGTGGCCAGTACCGCGACCACGGCGGCGCACAGGATCGCGATGTTGCGCCCCTTGCCCGCGGGCGCGATGACGGTGCCGTCAAACGTCGGCCGTCTCCACCGAGCGCAGCCAGCCGAGCCAGCCCGGCGACAGCAGGTCGGACGCCTGGAAGAAATGATAGAGGTAGAAGCGCGGCGGCTTCAGCCCCGGCGCGCAGTGCCTTGGGTTCGCGGCGTAGGTCAGGCTTTCCACGCGCCGCCCATCGGTCAGCCGCAGCGTCACGTGCTTGCGCTGGTAATGCTCCGGCACACCTTCATGCCGGTCCATGGCGTCAAGCTGGGCTTCGGTCACGCGGTACACCGTGCCTTCGGTGCGCGCGTCGGGGTCGGCGATGATGGTGGCGAAGGCGGCGTCGGGCACGTCCGTGGCGGTGGCGCGCTTGGCGAAGTCGATGCGGTAGTTTTCCAGCACGGCCCAGGCGCGCGATTCAAAGTCGCCGACCCGCGCGCGCATGCGCCGCGCATCCATGTTGGAGCCGTAGCTGAAGTAGAGCGGCATCAGCCATCACCCCGCTGGCCGCGCGGCATCACCTGCATGCGATGAATGGTGACCGGCCCTGCGCGCAGCAGATTCATTGCGGACACGATCATCTCAGCCAGCCGCGCGGGCGCGACCGTGTCGCCAGGAATATCCAGCAGGAAATCCTCGCCCTGCACGTGCCCACCATTGGTGAAATCGACGCGGAAGGCAAAGTTGACGCGGTACAGGCTGGCCGGATCGGCGACATAGGGTGGCGCGTCGGGCGACGGCTCAAATGTCGCCGGCAAGCGGATCACGCTACCGGCACGCGCCCACGGCGCGTGCCGAGGCCGCGAACGCGGCCCGCGCCCCGTGGCGCGAGCCAAGGCCGCGGAGCGGCCGCCCGGCGCTTGAGGGCATGCTAATGCCCCATCGACTTCACCATGCCGTCCGTCACCTTCTTCGCGTCGCCGAACACCATCATGGTGTTGGGGCGGAAGAACAGCTCGTTGTCCACGCCGGCATAGCCGCTGGCCATGCCGCGCTTCACGAAGATCACGGTCTTGGCCTTGTCCACGTCCAGGATCGGCATGCCGAAAATGGGCGACTTGGGGTCGGTCTTGGCGGCCGGGTTGGTCACGTCGTTGGCGCCGATCACGTAGGCGACGTCGGCGGTGGCGAATTCGTTGTTGATGTCCTCCAGCTCGAACACCTCGTCGTACGGCACGTTGGCCTCGGCCAGCAGCACGTTCATGTGGCCGGGCATGCGGCCGGCCACCGGGTGGATGGCGTACGAAACCTGCACGCCTTCCTTCTTCAGCGTGTCCGCCAGCTCGCGCAGCGAATGCTGCGCCTGCGCCACCGCCATGCCGTAGCCGGGCACGATGATCACCTTCGACGCGTTCTGCATGATGTAGCCGGCATCCTCCGGGCTGCCGCTGCGCACCGTGCGGTCGCCTTGCGGGCCGGCCACTGCCGCCGCACTTGAATCAGTACCGAAGCCGCCCAGCAGCACGTTGATGATGCTGCGGTTCATGCCCTTGCACATGATGTAGGACAGGATCGCGCCCGAGGCGCCCACAAGGGCTCCGGTCACGATCAGCAGCAGGTTGCCGATGGTGAAGCCGATGCCCGCCGCCGCCCAGCCGGAATAGCTGTTCAGCATGGACACGACCACGGGCATGTCGGCACCACCGATCGGGATGATCAGCAGGAAGCCCAGCGCGAAGGACAGGATCGCGATCATCCAGAACAGCAGCGGGCTGCCGGTGGCGCAGAAGGCGATCACCAGCACCACCATGATCGCCGCCAGCGCCGCATTCAGCGTGTGCTGCTGCGCGAACTGGATCGGCGCCCCGCTCATGCGCCCATCCAGCTTGGCGAACGCGATCACCGAGCCTGAGAAGGTGATGGCGCCGATCGCCAGGCCCAGCGACATCTCGAACAGGCTGGCACCCTTGATGTTGCCCGGCGTGCCGATGCCAAAACTTTGCGGCGAATAGAGCGCCGCGGCGGCCACCAGCACGGCGGCCATGCCGACCAGGCTGTGGAACGCCGCCACCAGCTGCGGCAGCGCCGTCATGGCGATCTTGCGGGCGATATAGGCGCCGATCGCTCCGCCAATGGCGATCGCCAGGATGATGCCGGCATAGCCGCCCATGCCGGGCTTCAGCAGCGTGACGAAGATCGCCACCGCCATGCCGGCCATGCCCAGCAGGTTGCCGTTGCGGCTGGTTTCCGGATGCGACAGCCCGCGCAACGCCAGGATGAAGCACACGGACGCCACCAGGTAGGCGACGGCGGAAAGGTTCGCGCTCATGACCTGCTGCCCCGCGCCCCGCTCACTTGGCTTTCTTCTTGAACATCGAGAGCATTCTCTGCGCGACCAGGAAGCCGCCGAAAATGTTGACGCTGGCCAGCACCACGGCAAGCCAGCCGACCGTGGCGGCAAAGCCCGATTCCGCCAGGCCCGCGCCCAGGATGGCGCCGACGATGATCACGGAGCTGATCGCGTTGGTCACCGCCATCAGCGGGCTGTGCAGCGCGGGCGTCACCGACCACACCACGTAGTAGCCGACGAAACACGCCATCAGGAAGATCGCCAGCAGGAACACGAAGGGCTCGATCGATCCTTGCGTGCCTGCGACCTCGTTGAAGCGGGCGGCGAAGGCGCTTGCCTGGTTGGCCAGCGCCTGCGCGGCGGTGGCCAGTTTGCCGGCCTCGTCGGCGGCCTGCGTGGGGTTCATGCGGGGCGTCTCCTCAGGCAGCCTGGGCAGGCTTGGGCTGGAACATCGCGTGCACCACGCTGCCACCGCGGGTGAGCTGAACGCCGGCCACGATCTCGTCCTCGGGCGGCAGTTTCGGTGCCTTGGACTCCTTGTCCCAGAAGGTGGACAGGAAGGTCAGCAGGTTCTTGGCGTACAGCGCCGAGCTTGCCGCCGGCAGCCGCGCCGGCCAGTTGCGCCAGCCCAGGATGATCACGCCGTTCTCGGTCACCACCTTCTCGCCGGGCCTGGTGAGCTCGCAGTTGCCGCCGGCCTCGGCCGCGATATCCACGATCACGCTGCCGGGCCGCATGCCGGCCACCGCTGCGGCGGTGATCAGTTTCGGCGCGCCACGGCCGAAAGTGAGTGCCGTGCAGACCGCGACATCGGTCTTCTTCAACTGCTCGGCCGTGCTTTCCGCCTGGCGCGCCAGAAATTCCGCGCTCAGCGCCTTGGCATAGCCGCCCGCCGTGGCCGCATCGGCATCGGGCTCGGCGCCGACGAAGGCCGCGCCGAGGCTCTTGATTTCCTCCTTGGCGGCGGCGCGCACGTCGGTGGCACTGACCCTGGCGCCAAGGCGACGCGCGGTGGCGATCGCCTGCAGCCCGGCCACGCCCGCGCCCAGCACGAAGACGTTCGCCGCCGGGATGGTGCCGGCCGCGGTCATCAGCATGGGGAAGGCACGGCCATAGGCGGTGGACCCCTCCAGCACCGCGCGATAGCCGGCCAGGTTCGCCTGGCTCGACAGCACGTCCATGCTTTGCGCGCGCGTGATGCGCGGCAGCAGCTCCATGGCGCAGGCGTCGATGCCCAGGCCGGCATAGGTCTGCACCACGGCCGCATCGCCCCACACGTTCATGGTCGAAAGCAGCAGGGCGCCGCGCGGGATCAGCGCCAGCTCGTCGATCGCGCCCTCGCCGGTGCCCAGCGGGCGGGCCACTTTCAGCACGATGCCGGCGCCGGCCAGGGTGGCGGCCGCGTCGGGGAAGATCTCGGCGCCGGCGGCGGCGTAGTCGGCATCGGTGATGCCGGCACTCACGCCCGCGCCGCTTTCCACCGCCACCGAAAGCCCAAGCCCCGCGAACTTCTTCACGGTCTCCGGCGTGGCGGCGACGCGCGCCTCATCCGGGCGGCGTTCCTTCAGGACACTGAGGCGCATGGGCTGGCTCGCAGGCAGGGGGGAAGGACGAAGACACGGCACAATGCCCGCGCCCTGCCCGACTGGGCAAGCGGGGCACCTCCATCGTTGCGCCGGCACTGTTGCGCGCCCGCACTTTTGCACGCCCGCACTTTTGCACACCCGCAATAGCCAGAACCGCGCCGTCAGGCAAACATCGCGCCATGACCCGCATCGCCGAGCCGCTTGAGCGCATCATCGCGGACCTGCCGCAGCGCTACCCCGGACCCGGCGGCGCCGTGGCCGTGCTGCGCCATGGCGAGGTGCTGGTGCGCCATGCCTGGGGCTGGGCCAATGCCGAGCAGCGCATCCGCTTCACGCCCGCCACGCTGTTCCGGGTGTGCTCCATCACGAAGCAGTTCACCTGCGCGGTGACGCTGGAGCTGTTCCCGGACCCCTCGGTGCTGGATGCCGAGGTGCGGGCGCGGCTGCCGGGCCTTGCCGGCGCGGCGCCGACCGCGCTGCAGCTGTGCCACAACCAGTCGGGGCTGCGCGACTACTGGGCGGTGGCCATGCTGCATGGTGCGCCGGCCGAATCATCCTTCGGCGACAGCGAGGCAGAGGCCGTGATCCGCGGCACGCAAAGCCTGCACTTCGCGCCGGGCGCGTCATACTCCTACGTCAACCAGAATTTTCGCCTGCTGTCCGACATCGTGCAGGCGCGCTCCGGGCGCGGCTTTGCCGAGCTTCTGCGAACGCGCGTGTTCGACCGTGCCGGCATGGGTTCCGCCCAGCTGGTCGCCGACACGCGCGCCATGCCGGACGGCACCGAGGGCTACGAGGGCAGCGACGCCACCGGCTTCCGGCCCGCGGAAAATCGCATCCTGTGGACCGGCGATGCCGGCATGGCCGCCTCGCTCGACGACATGATCGCCTGGGAGCGGGCGATCGATGCCGCGCGGGACAATTTTGGCGCGGTCTATGCGCGCATGGCCGCGCCCGTGACCTTCGCGGATGGCACGCCCGCCGCGTACGGCTTCGGCCTGGCCCGCGGCGAGGCGTTTGGCCGCCAGGTGATCGGCCATGGCGGGGGCCTGCGCGGCTGGCGCAGCCAGCGCCTGTACGTGCCGGCGGATCGCGTTTCGGTGGTGCTGATGTTCAACCACCTGGCCGATGCGCACACCGCCGCCGAGAAGGTGCTGGGCGCCGCACTCGGCGTGCCGGAGCCGCCGCAGCGGGCACCCTATCCGTCGCCACCCTGGCTGGGCCGCTACCTGGACCCCGATACCGGGCTTGCCGCCCGCGCCGAGCTGCATGACGGCCAGGTGCGGCTGCATTACGGCACGCATCCCGACCTGCTGGACGTGATGCAGGACGGCAGTGCCGCGCAGGGGCCGGTGCGGCTCCGCCACGCCGGCGACGGGCTGTGGCTGGAGCGCGCACAGGAAAATCGCCGCGCGCGGCTGCGCCCGGTGCCCGGCGAAGCCCGCCCGCAGGGCGTGGCCGGCAGCTATCGCTGCGCCGAGCTTGATGCCGTGCTGACCTTGGTCGATGCGGGCGGCGCGCTGTACGGCGCGTTCTCGGGCTTCCTGGGCCAGGGCCGCATGGAGCTGCTGGCCAGCGCGGGCCGGGACATCTGGCTTCTGCCCTGCCGCCGGGCGCTCGACTACGCGCCGCCCGGCACCTGGACGCTGGTGGTCGAGCGCGATGCGGCGGGCGCGGTGCAGGCCGTCCAGGTGGGATGCTGGCTGGCGCGGAAGCTGCGATACGAAAGGGTGAGTGGCGGCTGAACGGCCAGCGCTCAGCCCGCCCGCAGCCGCGCCGAGGCAAAGATCCGCTCGGCCTCCGGCAGTTGCCGCCCGAAATGCAGCAACTGCGTGCCCTCGAACGCGATCATGTACAGCCTGCCGTCGCGCACCGCGCCGATCGCGGTGCCGCGGCGATCCACCTCGTCGGTGCCGCTGTAGGTGTAGTCGAAGCGGAAGCCCTGCGTTTCCAGGAATGGCGCGGGGCGGATGTTCTGCGTCACCACCGCGGGCGTGCGGCCGGTGCGCACGATGCTGGCGGCGAACAGCTCCACGATGTCGCCGGCCGGCATGGCGGCGCGGAACAGCGGCATGGGCTCGGCCCTGTCCTGCTGCGCCACGGGCAGCTTCAGCACCGCATTGCCGTCGGCCACGCCGCCGATGAACAGCATGTGGTCCAGGATCTGGCCGTCGATCGTCCACAGCTCCACGCGGTCCGGCAGATTGGCGATGTGCGCGCCCATGCGGTTATGCGCGATCCCCGGCTGCACGGTCAGGCCCGGCACTGACTGCTGCGTGTTGGCGGGCACCAGCGTGAACGGCGCGCAGGCGCCGGCCAGCAGCAGCACGAACAGGGCGAACATGGCGCGCATGGCGGTCAGGCTCCGGAAAGGTAGCCGCGCACCAGCGCGGCATCGGGCGCATCGGGCGCCAGTTGCAGATAGCGGCGGAACGCCACCGCGGCGGCATCGGGTTCGTTGGCGCGGCGATGCACCAGGCCCAGGCCGCGCCAGGCATCGGGCGGCGGGTTGCGGCTGGCCAGCGCCTGGCTGAATTTCTCCCGCGCCGCCTGGGCATCGCCGGGATTGTCGCGGATACGCAGCACCTCGGCCCAGGCGGTATAGAGCGGCCCATCGGCCAGGCCCGCGCGCTCGGCAATGCCGAACACGGCGATCGACCGGCCGGGCTGGCGCTGGCGCACCTCGTCCTCCAGCAGCATGCGGCGAAGCGGCGCGAGGGTGGCCACCAGGCGATCGGGGCCGCGCACGCCGCCATCGCTTGGCAGCGCGCGCGCCGCCTCGGCCAGCGCCGCCTCGCGCTCCTCGATGGCGGGGTGGGTGGCGGTGAACAGGTCGCGTTCGACCGGCACCGCGCCGGCCTGGCGCTCGGTGCCCAGTTGCGCCCACACCCGCGACGCCTCGATCGGCGCGTAGCCGGCCTTGTGCATGGCCGAAAGACCCAGCGCATCGGCCTCGCGCTCCTGGTCGCGGCTGTACGACAGCAGTGCCGCCAGCGCCGCCAGGTTGCCGACGGCACCGACGATGCCCACGCCCACGCCCATGGTGGCGATGCCGAAGAACGCCATGGCATCGGCGGTGCTGCGCACCGTGCGCAGGCGCTGCAGCGAATGGCGCTGGCGATAGTGGCCGATCTCGTGCCCGATCACCGCGGCCAGCTGATCCTCGTTGTGCACGCGCAGCAGCAGGCCCGACCACACCTGCATCATGCCGTTCGGCGCCATCGAGGCATTGAACTGCGGGTTGCGCACCAGATAGACGCGCATGTCGTTCGCCAGGTCGGGCGCGAGGCGGCGCGTCATGTCGTTGAGCAGGGCGTTGCAGGCCGTGTCGTGCAGCACGAAGCGGCTTTGCTTCAGCCGCGCCTCGGCCCGGTCCATGGCGTCCCACAATCCGCCCTCGTCGCTGGCGCGATCGGGGCGCTCGCCGGCGGCGATCGCCGGGGTGGGCGGCGGGGTGCAGGCCGCAAGCGCCAGCGTGGCGCAGCAGGCGCAGCCCCGGAACAGGGCGCGCCGCGCGATCACGTGGGAAAGCCGGTCAGCAGCACGCGCGCGGTTTCCGCCGCCGCCTCGCCGGTGCGCAGGTCGCCGGTGGTGCGGGCCAGGCGGTTGAACCAGATGATCTCGCCATCGCCGAGATCGACCAGCGAGGCGAAGCCCACCTGCTGGCCGCCCGGGATCACCATGGCCACGCCGACCATGGCGGCGGCGATGGTGCCCAGCACCTGCACCGCGCGCCGCCCGGCGCTGGCATAGCTGTCGCGCACCCAGACGAACAGCGCGTAGTCGGCGCCGGTGGCCTGCTTCAGCGGGCGCACGGCGGGACCAAGCGTCCAGTCGAACTTGCCCTGCTTGGTGGGCAGCGGCTGGCCGCCCGGCTGGAAGTGGTGGCGCAGCACCGCGCGCCCCACGGCGCCATGCAGCTGCTGCACCTGCTCCAGCTCGTTCTGCCGGTCGGACGGCACGGCGTCCTTGCGGAAGCGGCGCATGGCCAGGTTGCGGGACCGGTTCTCCTGGTCGAGCGCCGCGCCCAGATGCAGCTCGGCCGCCTGCGTCCAGTCGGCCTTGGGTTCCAGCACGCCGCCGGCGGATACCTCGCTGAGCTCGATGTCGGGCGGCATCAGCAGCACGCCGCCCTGGCCGCGCGGCAAGGTCTGCGCGCGCTGGTGGAAGCTGGGCTGCACACAGCCGGCCAGCAGCAGGGCGGGCGCGCCACACACCAGGGCGCGGCGCGAGGGGCCACGGCGCGGCGGGTCGCGGCGCAGCGGCGCGCGCCGATCAGGCGATATCGTTGCGGTCATGCGTCAGTCTCCCGCCACCAGTTAGACTGATCTTCGCCCAGTCATCAACCGCGAAGCGGTACGTTCGCGCACACCGCGCGCGGCCGCCTGCCATGGCATGCCAGGGCGTCGCCCCCACGTCTGGACAGCCGTGCTGCATCGCCGCACAACCCACGGCAGAGATGGAGAAACGAATGGCGCGGATTGCGGTGGATGGCGGCAGGCTGCTGGTGGAGCCGGTACTGCACGAATTCCTGGTGCACGAAGCCCTGCCCGGCACCGACGTGACGCAGGATGCCTTCTTCGCGGGCCTGGCGCGCGTCGTGGCCCAGCTTGGCCCGCGCAACGCCGCGTTGCTGGCCAGGCGCGACGCGCTGCAGGCCGAACTCGACACCTGGCACCTTGCGCATCGCGGCCAGCAGCAGGACCTGGCCGACTATACACGCTTCCTGCGCGGCATCGGCTATCTGCAGCCCGATCCCGGCCCGGTGCAGGCGGCGACGCGCAACGTCGATCCCGAGATCGCGCAGATCGCCGGGCCGCAGCTGGTGGTGCCGGTGACCAACGCGCGCTACGCGCTGAACGCCGCCAATGCGCGCTGGGGCAGCCTGTACGACGCGCTGTACGGCACCGATGCGCTGGGCAGCGCGCCGCCCGGCGGCGCCTATGACAAGGCGCGCGGGGCCGCAGTGATGGCGCGCGCCAAGGCGATCCTGGACGAGGTGGCGCCGCTGGAGAACGGCAGCCACGCCGACGCCACCGGCTACGCGGTGCGCCAGGGCAGGCTTGTGGTCCGGCTGGGCGACGCCAGCCTGGGCCTGAAGCAGCCGGAAAAGTTCGCGGGCTATCGCGGTGCCCATGCCGCGCCCGACAGCATCCTGCTGCAGAACAACGGGCTGCACGTGGAAATCCGTATTGCGCGCAAGGGCATGATCGGCGCCGCCGACCCCGCCGGTATCGCCGACGTGGTGCTGGAAAGCGCCATCAGCACCATCATGGACTGCGAGGACTCGGTCGCCTGCGTCGATGCCGAGGACAAGGTGCTGGCGTACCATAACTGGCTGGGGCTGATGACCGGCACGCTGGCCGCCACCGTGGAGAAATCAGGCCGCCCGTTCGAACGCCGCCTGCACCCCGACGTGACCTGGCTGAAGCCCAGCGGCGGGCGGCTGACCCTGTCCGGGCGCAGCCTGATGCTGGTGCGCAATGTGGGCCACCACATGCTGACCGATGCGGTGACCACGGCGGATGGCGCGCCGATCTTTGAGACCATCCTGGACGCGCTGGTCACCAGCATGATCGCCAAGCACGACCTGCTGGGCCATGGCGGGGCGATCCGCAACAGCCGCGCCGGCAGCGTCTACATCGTCAAGCCCAAGATGCACGGGCCCGAGGAAGTGGCCTGGGCCAATGACCTGTTCGCGGCCGTGGAAGACGTGCTGGACCTGCCGCGCTTCACGCTGAAGATGGGCATCATGGACGAGGAGCGCCGCACATCCGTGAACCTGCGCGCCTGCATCGCCGCTGCGCGGGACAGGGTGGCGTTCATCAACACCGGCTTCCTGGACCGCACCGGCGACGAGATCCATTCCGCGATGGAAGCCGGCCCCATGCTGCGCAAGGCGGCGATGCGCACCGCCGCCTGGCTGGCCGCGTACGAGGAAAACAACGTCGATGCGGGCCTGGCCTGTGGCCTCGCGGGGCGGGCGCAGATCGGCAAGGGCATGTGGGCGGCGCCCGACCGCATGGCGGAGATGCTGGCGCAGAAGATTGCCCACCCGCGCGCCGCCGCCAGCACCGCCTGGGTGCCCAGTCCCACCGCGGCCACGTTGCATGCGCTGCACTACCACCAGGTCGATGTGTTTCAGCGGCAGCGCGAAGCGGCCGGCCGCGACCCTGCCAGGGTGGAAACCATCCTGACGCTGCCGGTTGCAGACCGGCCGAATTGGCAACCCCAGGATGTTCAACAGGAGCTTGAGAACAACTGCCAGTCCATATTGGGCTATGTGGTTCGCTGGATCGACCAGGGGGTCGGCTGCTCCAAGGTGCCCGACATCCACGACATTGGGCTGATGGAGGATCGCGCCACGCTGCGCATCAGCAGCCAGCACATCGCCAACTGGCTGCACCACGGCGTGGTCACCGAATCGGAGGTGATGGCGGCGCTGAAGCGCATGGCCGCGGTGGTGGATCGGCAGAATGCCAACGACCCGGTGTATCGGCCGATGGCGCCGGGCTTCGCCGGCCCGGCCTGGCAGGCGGCCTGCGACCTGGTGTTCCAGGGCCGGGTACAGCCCAACGGCTATACCGAGTTCATCCTGCATGCCCGCCGCCGCGAGGCGAAGGCGGCGGCCTAGCCGGCCGCCAGCCTATCGGCTCAGATTGGCCAGCATCAGCCGCCGGCGCGCCTGGGCCTGCCAGGCCTGCTGGGGTGCCACGCCGCACAGCGCGTCCAGCAGCGTGTCGCGCAGCGTCTCCAGCATGGCGTCCTCGGCCCGCATCCTGACCTGGCCGTCATGCATCAGGTGCTCGACCGCGCGGCCATAGCGGCACAGCGCGTCGCGGTGCTGGGTCAGCAGCGCGGAGAAGATCGCGCCGCCCAGCACATCGTGCAGCCGGCCCAGCTCGCTGAGGCCAAGCCAGACCCGCAGCGACAGCCGTTCCTGCGGCGTATCCAGGATCGCCTGCAGCTTCTGGCGGTAGTACATGGCGTGGTCATAGGCGATCCGGCCCTCGGCATCGCGGCCCGGGGCCAGGATCAGCCGGCCAAGCGCGATCGCCTCGGCGCAGGCCTCGGTCACGTTGGCCGGGCCGCGCGCCGCCCGGCTTTCCTGGGCATGCAGCAGGTGGTGCAGCCGATCGACGCCGACCGGCGTGTCCGCCAGCGCGGCATTGATTGCAGCGCGGAGGTGCCGTTCGTGGTCCAGCGCCTCGCCACGCGCGTCGCCGTGCCTTGGGCCGGGCGACGGCGCGGGGGGCGGCAGGCGCGCCGGTTCGCGCGCACCGAAGGCCAGCAGCCCGGCATCGCCGGCCAGCACGCAGCCGACCAGGAACAGCGACAGCAGCAGGAACCAGTCCTCGGGCGAGCCTGGCATGGCCTGAACCCCCGCCTGCCCGGCTCAGCCGTGCACCTGGTCCAGGTCCATGATGATGCTGGCGACCAGCGCCAGCGTGGTGGCCTCGCCCGGCACCTCGGGGTCGAGGATTTCCTCCAGGCGGGTGCGCAGCACCACGGCCTTGCCGCGCACCTCGTCGAGTTCGCTGGCCTCGGCACGGGCCAGGCAGGTGGTGACCGCCTCGATCTCGTCGGTCAGGCGCTCGACCTCGGGTTCGGCGCGGGCGGTGCGCAGCGCGATGGTCAGGCGGGTCAGCGTGCCGGTGAGCGCGCGCACGCGGCGGGACTTTTCGGGGGATTGGGGGAACGGGACGATCACGGCACTTTGCCTCCGGCTGGGGGGATCAGGTCGCGGGGCGTTTTGTCCGGAGGCGGCGTTGGGACAACTCAAATTACACGACCAAAGTTATTTTTTAGACACCCCATTCTGACAAAAAAACAGATTTCAGAGTGTTGCTAGAATTGCAGCATACATATGCATCCGTTGCAGGGCTGGACCATTCCGGTCTCCAGCCCCGTAACGGCGCACTACAGGATCAGCTTTTCACCATACGCGCGTATTCAGCCGCGCGATGCACGCCCCGACCCAGACTTCGCGCGCTTCGCCCGCGGCGGCATCGGCGCCGCCGGCGCGTCATCCGCGAACGCCATGGGCGCCCATTCCGCCATGTCCGGTCCCGCGGCGCGCCAGCTGCGCCCCGTGGCCGTGTCCAGCAGGATCGCCACCACGCCCTCATCCTCGCCGCCGATCGCGACCTGGAACCGTTCCGTCTCTGCCATGACCCGCCCCCGCTATGCCGCCTGGGGCACGCCTGCCGCGCCCAGTGCCGCCGCCTGCCGGCTGGCCAGCGCCTCGGCCGAGAAATTCTCGATCAGCTCATGGAACAGCCGGTGCCAGTTCAGCTCGGCATTGAGCCGCAGGAACACGCTGCCCAGCCCGATCGCGGCGCGGTCCATCAGCACGAATTCGCGGGGCGGCTTCACGCCGCCGATCCGCTTCAGCCCGGCGTGCACGCCCTCGGCCACCTTGCGGCCGAACTGCGGGTCACCGTTCTCCTGGATTTTTCGCACCCGGTCCTGCATCAGGGGTTCGTACAGGAACGCCGCCCACTGGTTCAGCACGTCCAGCGCCTCGCGCGTAAGCCCGGTGAAGCCCCAGATGGAATAGGCGTGGTGCGCGCGGTCGGTGTCGTTGTCGCGCACCGCTTCGTAAAGCTCGATCACGCCCTGGATGAAACGCGCGGGAAACACCCTTATGCAGCCGAAATCCAGCAGGTTCAGGTGGTCATCCGCGCGCACCTGGTAGTTGCCCAGATGCGGATCGCCATGGATCACGCCATAGCCGTACAGCGGCCGGTACCAGGCATGGAACAGGTTGGTGGCGATGCGGTTGCGGCTGTCCTGGCTGGGCTGTTCCTCCAGCCGACGCAGCAGCGCCTGGCCGTCCAGCCACTTCATGGTCAACAGCCGCCCGGTGCTGAGATGCTCGATCGGCGTCGGCACCGACACACCCTCGGTATCCGCCAGCATCGCGGCGTAAAGCCGCTGCTGCGCGGCCTCGCGCCGGTAGTCCAGCTCCTCGCGCAGCCGCTCGCGGAGCTCGGTGTAGATGTCCTCCTGGTGGATCGCGTTGTCCATGCGCCGATAGACCGCCATGGCCAGCTTCAACTGCCGCAAATCGGCTTCCACCACCGATGCCATGTCGGGGTACTGCAGCTTGCAGGCCACGTCGGTGCCGTCCTGCAGCCGGCCGCGATGCACCTGGCCCAGCGACGCCGCGGCGGCGGCCTCGTGCCCGAATTCGGCGAAATGCTTCTGCCAGTCGGCGCCCAGTTCGCTCGCCATGCGGCGCTTCACGAAGGCGTAGCCCATGCTGGGCGCATTGGCCTGCAGGGTGGCCAGTTCGGCCGCGTATTCCGCCGGCAGCGCATCGGGGATGGTGGACAGGAACTGCGCCACCTTCATCAGCGGGCCCTTCAGCCCGCCCAGCACCAGCTTCAGCTCCTCGGCATGCGCGCCGCGATCGTTCTTGATGCCGAACAGTCTTTGCCCCGCCACGCGCGCGGCAATGCCGCCCACCGCGCCCGAGGTCCGCGCCATGCGCGAGACCTGGCCCAGGATGGTGGCCGCGCCGTCCGTCCGCTCGGCCATGGTCAGCTGCGCTCCAGCTCGTCGATGAAGCCCGCGATCACATCAAGCCCCCGGTTCCAGAACGCGGGGTCGGTGGCATCCAGGCCGAACGGCGCCAGCAGGTCCTTGTGGCGCAGCGTGCCGCCGGCGCGCAGCATGGCCAGGTACTTCTCCTGGAATTTCGGGTGCCCGTCCTTGAACACCCCGTACAGCGCGTTCACCAGGCAATCGCCGAAGGCATAGGCATACACATAGAACGGGCTGTGCACGAAGTGCGGGATGTACGCCCAGTACACGCTGTATTCGGGGTCGAAGCGGAACACCGGACCCAGGCTTTGGGTCTGCACCGAAAGCCAGATCGCGCCGATGCGCTCGGGCGTGATCTCGCCGTCGCGGCGCTCGTCGTGCAGCGCTGTTTCGAACATGTAGAAGGCGATCTGGCGCACCACGGTGTTCAGCATGTCCTCGACCTTGCCAGCCAGCAGGGTCTTGCGCCGCTTCGGGTCGGTCTCCGCATCCAGCATGGCACGGAAGGTCAGCATCTCGCCGAACACGCTGGCGGTCTCGGCCAGCGTCAGCGGCGTGCTGCTCATCAAATAGCCCTGCTGGCCCGCCAGCACCTGGTGCACGCCGTGGCCGAGTTCGTGCGCCAAGGTCATCACGTCGCGCGCGCGGCCATGGTAGTTCAGCAGCAGGTAGGGATGCGCCGACGGCACGGTGGGATGCGCGAAGGCACCACCCGCCTTGCCGGGGCGCAGCGCCGCATCGATCCAGGGCCCCCTGAAGAACTTCTCGCCCACCTGCGCCAGTTCCGGACTGAACCCGCGATACGCCGCATCGACGCGCGACACCGCATCGGGCCAGGCGATCAGCGCATCCGCATCGTCCGGCAGCGGCGCGTTGCGGTCCCAGTGATCAAGCTTCTCCTGGCCCAGCCAGCGCGCCTTCAGCGCGTAGTAGCGGTGCGACAGTTTCGGAAAACTCTGCGTCACCGCCGCGACCAAGGCGGCCACCACCTCGTCCTCGACCATGTTGCCGCGGTTGCGCGCGCTGCCCGGCTTCGGATAGCGCCGCCAGGTGTCGGCAATCTCCTTGTCCTTGGCCAGCGTGTTGGTGATCAGCGCGAACAGTTTCTCGCGCTCCTTGAAGGCGGCCCCGATCGCCTTCGCGGCATCGCGGCGCTTCGCCTGGTCGCGGTCCGACAGCAGGTTCAGCGCGGCCGAGACGGTCAGCGCCTCGCCGCGCACGGACACGCGCATGCCGGCCACGGTTTCGTCGAACAGCCGATTCCAGGCGGCCCGCCCGGTCACGTCCTTTTCGTGGAAGATCTTCTCCGCCTCGTCGGACAGCTGGTGCGGGCGGAACACGCGCAGGTCGCGCAGCCACGGCCGCCAGCGGGCCAGCTGCGGGGCGGCGAACTTGGCCTCCAGCGCGGCATCCTCCAGCCGGTTCAGCTCCAGCGTGAAGAACAGCGTGTCGCTGCTGATCGCGGTCACGCGCTCCTGCACCGACTGGTAGAATTTTGCGATCCCCGCATCGGTGGAATCGCCGGCGAACAGCAGCTGCGCATAGCTCATCAGCCGGCCGAGCGTTTCCTCGATCGCCTCGTATTCGGCGATGGCGGCGGCCAGGCCAGCGCCGTCGATCGCGGCGATCCTGCCCTTGAGCCGGGCGGCGAAGGCCTTGGCATCGGCCTCGGCGCGGGCGAAATCAGCCTTCACCTGGGCGCTGTCGGCGCCGGGATACAGGTCGGTCAGGTCCCAGCTTGGCAAATCGGTAGCTGGCAGGTTTTCGGCGGTCTGGCTCACGTCGATACGGGTCCCTGTGGTGCGCGGCGGCTGATGCCGATATGGGAAAGCGGCGGCGCCGGGCAAGCGGCCACGGCACCTGATCACGATGGGGACATGATGCAACCGGACGCTGCCTTCGCCTATCCGGCCTGGCCCAGCCTGGCCGCCATGCTGTTCGACCGCGCTGCCCAGTGGCCCGACCGCCCGGCGCTGTCCGCCCGCCGCGGCAAGGCCTGGCAGGCAACCAACTGGGCCACGCTGGCCCAGGGCGTCGCCACCATCGCGCGGCTGCTGCGCGCCGCCGGCGTGGGCCAGGGCGACCGCGTGCTGATCCTCAGCGAAAACCGCCCCGAATGGCCGATGGCCGATTTCGCCATCATGACCCTGGGCGCCGTCACCGTGCCCGCCTTCACCACCTGGACGGCCGAGGATCTGGGCCATGTGCTGCGCGACTGTGGTGCCCGCCACGTGATCGTTTCCGGCGGCGCTTTGCTGAAACGCCTGGCCGCCGCTGCCGGCGACGCGCCCCCCGATTACGTGCTGCTGTTCGACCCAATGCTTGAAGGGGGGGCCGACGCCCTGTTCGGCAAGCGCACCGAGGTGCTGCCCGCCGCCGACCGCTTCGACACGGAGACCGCGCCCTGGGCCGCCGAGGCCAAGAAGATCGACCGCGAGGCGCTGGCCTGCCTGATCTACACCAGCGGCACCGGTGGCGCGCCCAAGGGGGTGATGCTGCCGCACCGCGCCATGCTGTCGAACGGCGCCGGCGCGCATGCGCTGTTCGGCGACATCATCCGGCCGGGCGAGATCTATCTTTCGTTCCTGCCGCTGTCGCACAGCTTCGAACGCACCGTGGGCCAGTGCTACCTGCTGTCGATCGGCACGCATATCCACTACTCGCGTGGCATCGAGCACCTGCCGGCGGAACTTTCCGACGTGCGGCCCACCATCCTGACCGTGGTGCCGCGCCTGCTGGAGGTGATCCGCGCCCGCATCCTGGCCGGCATCGCCAAGGAAGGTGGCCTGAAGCAGGCGCTGTTCGACCGCACGCTGGCCGCCGGCATGCGCAAGGAAGCGGGCCAGGCCAGCCTGCTGGACCGGCTGCTCGATCCGCTGCTGGACCGCCTGGTGCGTGAGAAGGTGCGCGCCCGCTTCGGCGGCAGGCTGAAGGGCATGGTGTCGGGCGGCGCGCGGCTCGACCCGGAGGTCGGGCGATTTTTCCGCGCCCTCGGCATGCCGCTGGTGCAGGGCTATGGCCAGACCGAGGCCGGCCCGGTGATCAGCTGCAACCCGCTGCACGCCACGCGCATCGACACGGTCGGGCCACCCTTGCAGGGCGTTGACCTGCGCATCACCGAGGATGGCGAGATCCAGGTGAAGGGCGACCTGGTGATGCAGGGCTACTGGAACAATCCCGCCGCCAGCCAGGCCGCGATGGATGGCGCGTGGCTGCGCACCGGCGATATCGGCGCGCAGGATGCCGATGGCTACATCCGCATCACCGATCGCAAGAAGGACATCCTGGTGCTGTCCGGCGGCGACAACGTCGCACCCGCCCGCATCGAAGGCGCGCTGCTGGGCGACCCCGCGATCGCGCAGGCCGCGGTGTTCGGCGACGGCCGGCCCTATCTGGTCGCGGTGATCGTGCCCAGCGAGGAGGCGCGCCGCGCCAACCCCACCATCGCGGCGCTGGCCCGCGCGCTGTCGGCTGCGGTCGAGCGCGCCAACGCGCAGCTTTCCATCACCGAGCGCGTGCGCCGCTTCCACGTCGCCGACCAGGGTTTCACGATCGAGAACGGCATGCTGACGCCGACCCAGAAGGTACGCCGGCACAAGGTGCGCGACGCGCACCAGGCCGCGATCACGGGGCTGTACGGATAGGGCGCTTGCCGCCGATCAGGTATCGCCGCGAATGCCCAGCGCCTGCACCAGCGCCACGATGCGCGCCTGTTCGCTGCGCATGAGCCCGCCGAACTTCTCCGGTGAGCCGCCCGCCACCTCGGCGCCCATCAGCGCCAGGCGCTCGCGCACGGCGGGCAGCGCCAGGATGGCGTTGATCTCGGCATTGAGGCGCGCGATCACCGGCGCGGGCGTGGCGGCGGGGGCGATCACGCCGCCCCAGCTGGTGGCGCCGTAGCCGGGAAAGCCCTGCTCGGCCACGGTCGGCAGGTCGGGCAGCAGGGCGCTGCGCACGGGGCCCGCCAGCGCCAGCATGCGCAGCCGCCCCTCCTGCACGTGGCCGGCCACGGCGGCATAGGCGTCGAACATCATCTGCGTGCGCCCGGCCAGCAGGTCGGCATGCGCGGCTGTGCTGCCGCGATACGGCACGAATTCCATGCTGATGCCGGCCTGGCGCAGGAAGGCGGCGGCGAACAGATGCGGGTTCGACCCGCTGCCGCTGGTGGCATAGGTCATGCTGGCGGCATGCCGGCGCGCATGCGCCACGAACTCGGGCAGCGTCGCCACACCAAGGCTGGGCGGCACCACCATCACCAGCTGGGTTTCGGCGGTCATCACCACCGGCGCGAAATCGGCGATCGGGTCGTAGCTGATGGTCGGATAGAGCGCCCGGTTGACCACGTGGCTGCTGGCCACCAGCGCCAGCGTGTGCCCATCGGGGGCGGCGCGCGCCACCACCTCGGTGCCGATCATGCCGTTGGCGCCGGAGCGGTTCTCGACCGCGACCGGCTGGCCCTGCAGCACCGCATCGACGCGACCGAGGCGTTCCATCGGCACGCGCTGTGGGGCGGCCTGTTCCGCGCCCGCATCGACCTGGCCGGCTATATCCTGGAAGGCACGCAAGAGGCCGCCGCGGCCAGTGCCGCCTGGTTCCGCGACGAAGGCTATCGCAGCTTCAAGGTGAAGATCGGCATGGGCGAGGCGAGCGACATTGCGCTGGTGCGCGCGGTGCGCGACACGGTGGGGGCCCTGCCGCTGCGCGCCGACGTGAACGGCGCCTGGACCCCCGGCACCGCGCGGCGGCAACTGGCGAAGCTTGTGGATTTCGACCTGAGCTGGGTCGAACAGCCGCTGGAGCTCGACGACCTGATCGGCCGTGCGGAACTGCGCCGCTGCCAGCACGTGCCGGTGGCACTCGACGAAAGCGCCTATACCCTGGCCGATGTCAGCAACATCGTGCGCATGGGCGCGGCCGACGTGGTGCTGCTGGACCCGCACGAGGCGGGCGGCTGCTGGCAGGTGATCAAGCAGGCCGCGATCTGCGAAGCGGCCGGCATTCCCGTGACGCTGCATTCCGGTGGCGAGCTGGCGCTCAGCCAGGCCGCCTACCTGCATCTGGCGGCCAGCATTCCCAACATGACGCCGTCGATCGACACCGAATTCGCCAACCTGGATGGCGACATCGTGACCGAGCGATTCACCGTGGCGGATGGCGCCATCGCGGTGCCATCGGGGCCAGGGCTTGGCGTGACGCCCGAGCCTGCCCTGCTGGAACGCTGGCGCGTCGATCGCGTGCAGGGGGCGTATCTCGATCCGGCGCGGCCGGGCTGGTTTCCGGTGAAGCCGGCCTATTGAACGAACGGGGCTTTGCTGCACCGCAACCATTGGCCTGCCCGAGCGTTTCCAGTTCATGCGCGCTGCCCTCATCGTCAATCCCCGCGCCCGCACCCTGGCCGCGATCGACGACCCGGCTGCCCGCCTGCACCAGGCGGCACTCGATGCCGGCATCACCTTGGTGGGCGGCGCGCCGCCCGAAGCGCCGCTGGACGAGGCGATCGAAGCGGCCCTGGCGGCGCAGCCGGATGCCGTGCTGGTCGCCGGCGGCGATGGCACGCTGCGCGCCGTCGCCGGCCGCCTGGTCGATACCGGGATCGCGCTGGGCATCATCCCGGGCGGCACCATGAACCGCCTGGCCGCGCGGCTTGGCCTGCCGGCCGATCCCTTTGCCGCCATCACCACGCTTGCCACGGCGACGTCACGGCAGATCGCGGTGGGCGCGGTCGGCGACGAAATCTTCCTGTACCAGTCGCTGGTCGGCCGCCAGGCGCGCCTGGTGCGGCATCGTGAATCGGCGCGCGACCTGGGGCCGCGCGCCTGGGCCCGGCTGCTGCTGGGCGCGCTGCGCGCCGCCCGCAGGCCGATGCGCCGCCGCCTGTTCCTGGTCGGCCCTGGCGGCCAACGCAGCCGCGCCGGCGCGCTTGTGCTCACGCTGCCCGAACCCGACGCGGCCCTGCAGGCGATCCAGGCCGATGCCGTGCAACCCGCCGGCATTGCCCGCCGCCTGGCGCAGGTCTGGGCCTGGGCACGCGGCCGCCTGCATGACCGCGATGACGTGCTGACCCGGACAGCGGAGCGTTTCGTGGTGCACAGCACGCGCGAGCGAATTCGCATGACGCTCGATGGCGAGATGCTGCTGTTGCCCGGCCCGCTCGCCTTCCGGGTGCGCCCCGCGGCATTGCGCGTGCTGGTCCCCGGCGTCGCCCAGGCCGAAGCCATGCCCGGTCCGGCTGTCGCCACCGCGGCACGGGCACAGCCCAAGGCACGCGTCTTGCCTCTCAAGGCCGCATGACACAGCCCGCCAAAGCCGTGCGCCGCATCGCCGTGCTGGCCGACCTGCATTTCGGCACCGTCAACCCCGACGCGATCGAGGCGCTGCTGGCCGACCTGGAGGCCGCCGAGCCGCATGCCGTGGCCATTGCAGGCGACCTGACGCTGCGTGCCGCGCGCGGCGAATACGAGGCCGCCGCGGGCTTCCTTGCCCGGCTGCGCAAGCCGGTGCTGTCGGTTCCAGGCAACCACGACATCCCCGCCTACAACCTGCTGCATCGGTTCGCCGATCCGTTCGGCCCGTGGCGCCGCTACATCTCGCCCGAGACCGAGCCCGTGTGGCACGACGACCAGGTGGCGCTGCTGGGGCTCAACACCGTGCGGCGCATGGCGCTGCACCTGGATTGGTCAGCCGGGCGGGTTTCGCGCCCGCAACTTGACCGGCTGGCCGCGCGCGCGCGCGACCTGGCCGGGCGGACCCTGATCGTGGTGGCGCATCATCCGCCGCGCCACCCGCCCGAACTCGACCGAGCCTACCCGCTGGCGCGCGGCGACCTGGCGATCGAGACGTTCCTCGACGCCGGCATCGCCGCCGTCGTCACCGGCCACCTGCACCGGCACGACGCCTACCACGACCGCGGCATGCTGTTCGTGCAGGCCGGCACGGCGCTGTCATCGCGCCTGGTGGGTGGCCAGCCGAACGGCTGGACGATGGTGACGGTGGCGGGCGGATCGGTCCGCGCCCAGGCGCGTGCGCTGATCGACGGCACCTGGCAGGACGCGCCGCGGCCCGACCAGCCTAGACCTCCAGCGCGCGGCGATAGAGTTCGATCAGCGTATCCTGTTCCTGCAATGCCGCCTGGTCGAGCTTCCGCAGCCGAATGACCTGACGCAGCACCTTCACGTCGAAGCCGGCCGACTTGGCTTCGGCGAAGATGTCCTTGATGTCGCTGGACAGCGCCTTTTTCTCCTCCTCCAGCCGCTCCACACGCTCGACGATGCTGCGCAGCCGGTCGGCGGCGATGCCGCCCACATCCTTCATCTTTGCCGCCATTGGGGGGTCCTTCCCGGAAAGCGGCGGACGCTAGCCTTGCGGTCGCATGCGGGCAAGGCGGGGGCCACCCGGCGCCGCAGCCGAGATCAGCGCGCCGGCGCCACGGCAGCCTGTGCGGACCGGATCACGAACCGCTTCAAGGCATCGACGATCTTGACGTTGGCGTCAGCGGCTCGGCCAGCGAACGCCACGCTGCATCAACGCGGCCAAACCTCGCCGACTTTTGGTATTTCTACGTAGCGGCCAGGCAACCGCTCGTTCATCGCGGCCCGCTAGAAGCAACGCAGAACATATTCCAGGAGGTTGAGCCGTGCTGAACGCTGCCGCGCGCCTGAACGGGCGCTTCAAGGTTGCCACCCGCGTGACCGCGGGTTTCGTCCTGGTGCTGGCCCTGCTGGCCACGCTGGGCGGCGTGGCCATCACCAGCCTGGACGCCATCAAGACCGATTTCTCCCGGTACTCCGCCATTTCGGGCACCGCGCTGCGCGTTTCCGACATCGATTCTACCTTCTCCGACATGCGCCTTGCCGCGCGGGCCTATGCCACCAGCGGCGCCCCCGCGCTCCGCGAACGGGTGCTGGCCGCGGACCGCGACCTGCAGGCCAAGTTCGACGCCGCAATCCCGCGCTTCGTAGCCGAGGCCAGGCGCAAGATGGCGCAGGACGCCAAGGCGCTGCTCGGTGAATACATGCAGAACTTCCATCGCCTGAGCGAAGCCCGCGTCGCGCGCGACAAGATCATCAACGAGCGCATGAACGTGCAGGGCCAGCAGACCCGCGAAATTCTCACGGGCGTGATGGATCAAGCCGTCGCGCGGCAGGATTTCCGTACCGCCGCTCTTGCCGGCCAGGCGCAGGAGGCGCTGGCCCTGCTGCGGATCGACGCGCTGCGCTACCTCGCTGCCCCCGATCCCGCCCTGGCCACCCGCGCGCTGGACCGTGCCGCCGAGGTGAGCAAGCGCGCCGAGGCCGCGCTGGCCGCGGCCACGCTGCCCGCCGACCAGGCGGCGCTGCGCCGGGCGAACGAAGGTGCGGCCGCCTATGTCGCCGCCTTCCGTGACGCCTCGGTCGCGATCGCCGAGGTGGACCGCCTGGTGAACACGGTGAACGCCGCCATCGCGCAGCGCCTGAGCGAGGGGCTGGATGCGCTGGTCAAGGTCCAGAGCGAGGCGACCGCGACGATCAGCACCACGATGACCAGCACGATCAACAGCACCACCCAGAGTCTGCTGGTCACCGCCGGCATAGCGCTTGCGCTTGGCCTGCTGCTGGCCTGGCTGATCGGCCGCGGCGTGGCCGGCCCGGTGAAGGCCATGACCGGCGCCATGACCGAGCTTGCCGCCGGCAAGCTGGAAACCGACATCCCCGCGCGCGACAACCGTGACGAGATCGGCGCCATGGCAAAGGCGGTGCAGGTGTTCAAGGACAATGCCATCGCCGTGCGCCGCATGGAGGAGGAAGCCAAGGCCGCCGCGATCCAGGCCGACGCCGAGAAGAAGGCCGCCATGCGCAAGCTGGCCGATGACTTCCAGTCGGCCGTGGGCGGCGTGGTGAACGGCGTGGCCTCGGCCGCGACCGAGATGCAGGGTTCCGCGCAGGCACTGACCACCACCGCCGAACAGACCAGCCGCCAGGCCAGCGCGGTCAGTGCCGCGACCGAGGAAGCCAGCACCAACGTGCAGACCGTGGCCGCCGCGTCCGAGGAACTGGCCGCCAGCGTGACCGAAATCTCGCGCCAGGTCACCACCAGCAGCGGCATCGCCAACAAGGCGGTCGAGCAGGCGCGCGCCACCGACGCCAAGGTGCAGGGCCTGTCCGCCGCCGCCAGCCAGATCGGCGACGTGGTGCGGCTGATCGCCGACATCGCCGGGCGCACCAACCTGCTGGCGCTGAACGCCACGATCGAGGCCGCCCGCGCCGGCGAAGCCGGCAAGGGTTTTGCCGTGGTCGCGAGCGAAGTGAAGAACCTGGCCACGCAGACCGCCAAGGCGACCGAGGAGATCGGCGCCAAGGTGACCGAGATGCAGTCGGCGACCGCGGATTCGGTCGAGGCGATCCGTTCGATCGGCGAGACCATCGCGGAGATGAGCGCGATCGCCGCCGGCATCGCCTCGGCGGTCGAGGAGCAGGGTGCCGCGACGCAGGAAATCGCGCGCAACGTGCAGGAAGCCGCCAAGGGCACGCAGGAGGTTTCGTCGAACATCGGCGGCGTCACCCAGGCATCGGGCGAAACCGGGGCCGCGGCCGGCCAGATGCTGGGCGCGGCGAAGGAACTCTCGGTGCAGGCCGAAACGCTGCGCCGCGAGGTCGATGGCTTCCTGGCCACCGTCCGCGCGGCGTAGCCAACCAGGGAAGGACGGCCGGCGCGTTCCCTGGCGCGCCGGCCGGCGCCTGCCTGTGCTGCGGCAGAGCGCGCAGCCTGATCGCGTGCTGCCGCGGCCCTGCGCTCGACGGCAAGCGAAGCCCCAATACCGGCCTTCACTGCAACTGACCGCTGGCATACGCAATCCTACGCAGATGCAACGAAGCGCTTCCTCAAGGTCTCGGTGCAACCCTTCACAGCCAACAACGGAGGTCGTGCCATGGCACTGTTCCGCAGACTGAGGCTCGGGCTGCTGATCGGGCTGATTCCCGCCCTGGCGGCACTGGGCATGGCGACCCTCGGGGCGCTCTATGCGGCGTCCAGTGCGCACCAGGCACGACTTGGCGCACAGGAAAGCGCCATGGTCGAGTTGCATCGCGACGTTTCCGCCTATCGCCTGCTGCTGCTGGAGGCGCGGCGATCCGAGAAGGACTTCCTGTTGCGCCAACGCGCCGATCTTGCGCAGCAACACGCGCAGAAGATCCAGGCAGCCGAAACCGCGTCCAACGCCATCGCCGCCGGCTTCACCACACTCGGCCAACCGGCGCTGGCCGACCGCATCAACCAGATGCGCCGGCAGGTGCAGGGCTACGCCGCCACATTCACCCAGGTGGTGGAAGATTCCACGCGCATCGGGCTCAACGAGAATGCCGGGCTGCAGGGTAGCCTACGCCAATCCGTGCAGGCCGCCGAGGCATTGCTGGACCAGTTGGCGCTTGATCCACTCACCGTGCTGATCCTGCAGATGCGACGGGCCGAGAAGGACTTCCAGCTGCGGCGCCAGGAGAGCCTGGTGCAGCGGCAGGCGGCGCTGCAGCAGCGCTTCACGCAGGCGCTGGCCGCCCAATCCCTGCCGGCGGAACAGCAGCAGCGCCTGACGGCGCTGGTTGCTGCCTATCATCGCGACTTCAACAACCTGGCCCAGGCCACGCTGCAACTTGCGCGCAACACCAGCCTGATGTCCGAAGCCTATCGCCAGGTCGAACCATTGTTGGAGGCGCTGGCAGCCGAGGCAGACAAGCTGGCCGAGCAAACCGCGGTCAGCATGGCGGCTGAGCGCGACAGCAGCAGGCAGCAGATGGCCCTCGGCTTCGCCGTTGTGTTGGGCATCGTGATCCTGCTGTCGTGGCTGATCGCCCGAGGCATCATCCGGCCGCTCACACAGATGACGGGCGCGATGTCGCGCCTGGCCACCAACGACGTAACGGTGACGGTGCCGGCACAGGACCATGGCCACGAGATCGGCGCGATGGCGAAGGCGGTGCAGGTGTTCAAGGACAACGCCATCGCCGTGCAGCGCATGGAGCAGGACGGCAAGGCCGCGGCCCTGGCAGCCCAGGCCGAGAAGCAGGCCGCGATGCGCAAGCTGGCCGACGACTTCCAGGCGGCCGTGGGCGGCGTGGTGAACGGCGTGGCCTCGGCCGCGACCGAGATGCAGGGTTCCGCGCAGGCACTGACCACCACCGCCGAACAGACCAGCCGCCAGGCCAGCGCGGTCAGTGCCGCGACCGAGGAAGCCAGCACCAACGTGCAGACCGTGGCCGCCGCGTCCGAGGAACTGGCCGCCAGCGTGACCGAAATCTCGCGCCAGGTCACCACCAGCAGCGGCATCGCCAACAAGGCGGTCGAGCAGGCGCGCGCCACCGACGCCAAGGTGCAGGGCCTGTCCGCCGCCGCCAGCCAGATCGGCGACGTGGTGCGGCTGATCGCCGACATCGCCGGGCGCACCAACCTGCTGGCGCTGAACGCCACGATCGAGGCCGCCCGCGCCGGCGAAGCCGGCAAGGGCTTCGCGGTGGTCGCCAGCGAAGTGAAGAACCTGGCGACCCAGACCGCCAAGGCGACCGAGGAGATCGGCGCCAAGGTGACCGAGATGCAGTCGGCGACCGCGGACTCGGTCGAGGCGATCCGCTCGATCGGCGAGACCATCGCGGAGATGAGCGCGATTGCCGCCGGCATCGCCTCGGCGGTCGAGGAGCAGGGTGCGGCGACGCAGGAAATCGCGCGCAACGTGCAGGAAGCCGCCAAGGGCACGCAGGAAGTTTCGTCGAACATCGGCGGTGTGACCCAGGCATCGGGCGAAACCGGGGCCGCGGCCGGCCAGATGCTGGACGCCGCCAAGGAGCTCTCGGTGCAGGCCGAAACCCTGCGCCGCGAGGTCGATGGTTTCCTCGCCACCGTGCGCGCGGCGTAGCCCATGCTGGCGGCGGAATGGCTGGCGCAGGTCGGCGCCAGCTACCTTGGGGCGGCGCGCATCCCGGATACCGCCGCTCTGATCCGTGCGTTCGAGGACGCACCGGTCTGCATCACGATCGCCGACATGACGCTGCCGGGGCGCCCGCTGATGTTCGCCAACCGCGCCTTCGAGTCGCTGACCGGCTATCGGCGCTACATGGCGATCGGGCAGAACTGCAGCTTCCTGCAGGGGCCGGACACCGACCCGAACGCGCTGCTTGAAATACGCCGTGCCTTTGCGGCCGCGCAGGTGCTGGACATCGTGCTGCTGAACTACCGCAAGGATGGCAGCGCCTTCCGCAACGCGCTCAGGCTGCACCCGCTGCGCAACGCCGCCGGCGCGCTGGTGGCCTATGCGGGATCGCAGGCGCTGGCGGCTGGCTGAAGCCGCGACTGCCTACCCATTCAAGGATTAATTTCCTTGATTTGGCGCCATGCCACGGCTACAGAACGCGCCCCCTCCGCCACCGCCGGAGCCCGCGCATGCAGATCGCCTATCCCCGCCAGAGCTTCCCCAGCCGCCCCTGGCAGCCGCTGACCGACGCGGAGTATGCCGCGCTTGCCAGGTTCCTGCCGTCGCATGACGGCACCGGCATGCAGCGCCGCGGCCGGCCGCCGGAAGACCGCCGGCGTACGCTGGACGCAATCTTCTGGGTGGCCTGCTCGAAACTGCCCTGGTCGGCGCTGCCACCCGGGCTGGGCAAGCCCGACACGGCGCACCGCACACTGCGGCGCTGGGCACATGCGGGGGTGCTGGACCGGCTGCTGGTGGCGATCTCGCCGCATCCGCTGGCGGGCGGGTCCGACGTGCTGCGGGGCATGGCATTCTGGATCTGCCGCGCCTGGCGGCGAATGGCGCGGCTGCTGCCGCTGTCGTCACTGCTGGTTGCCAAGAATTTCGGGCTGATGTCGGCCTGGCCGGCGCGGTACTTCCTGCTGCCCGATCCGAATTTGTCCGAAACCGCGAAAGCCCTGGGCCGCGCCGCAATCGTGCATGACTCCGACGTGGCCGGCAGTGGCAGAAGCCTGTTCAGCCACGCCGGCCAGCTGGCACGCGCCTGCCAGCGCCTGCTGCGTATCGCCGCCCACGGCAACCGCCGGGACTGGCGCGTGAAGTGACGCTGCTCAGTGGTCTTTCGGCACGGCGGCGAAGGCCGCCTGCTGTTGCGGCGATGCCTCGCGCTGGTGTTTCGCCTGCCATTCCTTGTACGGCATGCCATACACGATCTCGCGCGCGTCGGGGTCGGACAGCGGCACGCCCTTCGCCTCGGCCTCGGCGCGGTACCATTTGCTCAGGCAGTTGCGGCAGAAGCCGGCCAGGTTCATCAGGTCGATGTTCTGCACGTCGGTGCGCTCGCGCAGGTGCTGCACCAGCCGGCGGAACGCGGCGGCTTCCAGTTCGGTGCGGGTGGCGGTGTCGATCTCGGGGGCGGGCATCGCAAATCTCCTTCCGGTGCGGGGTAGATGGCATCGCGCGCGGCGCTTCGCCATACTCGGCCCGCAATCGGGGCGGGAGAATGCGCTTGCTGATCGACGATGCCGCAGCACGGAAGCTGCTGCGGAAAATGTTCGATGCGGCGATCGACGCCGCCGATCCGCGGAAAATGCTGCCGCCGCACCTGCCGGAACCGCCGCGCGGCCGCACCGTGGTGGTGGGCGCCGGCAAGTCCGCGGCACTCATGGCGCAGGTCACCGAGGCGCATTTCCGGGCCCCCCTCTCCGGCGTGGTGGTGACGCGCTACGGCCACGCCGTGCCGACCGACAGGATCGAGGTGATCGAGGCCAGCCACCCCGTGCCCGACGCGGCCGGCGAGGCGGGGGCGCGGAAAATCCTGGAAGCGGTGCGGGGCCTGACCCAGGACGACCTGGTGCTCGCGCTGATCTCGGGCGGCGGATCGGCGCTGCTGGCACTCGCGGCGCCGGGGCTGACCTTGGCCGACAAGCAGGCGGTGAACCGGGCGCTGCTGGCCAGTGGCGCCACCATCACCGAGATGAACGCAGTGCGCAAACACCTGTCGGCGATCAAGGGCGGCAGGCTTGCGGCGGCCGCCTATCCGGCGCGCGTGCTGACGCTGGCGATCAGCGACGTGCCGGGCGACGATCTTTCGGTGATCGCCTCCGGCCCCACCGTGCCGGACGCCACCAGCTTCCAGGAAGCGCGCGAGATCATCGCGCGCCGCGGCATCCTGCTGCCGCCGGCCGTGGCCGCGCACCTGGCGGCGGCGGCGGATGAAACCCCCAAGCCCGGCGATGCCCGCCTGGCGCGCGCCAGCGCCGTGCTGATCACGCGCCCCATGCAGGCGCTGGAGGCCGCCGCCCGCATCGCGCGCGACGCCGGCGTGGCGCCGCTGATCCTGTCCGACTGCATCGAGGGCGAGGCGCGCGAGGCCGGCACCGTGCTGGCCGGCATTGCCCGCAGCGTGCGCGCGCACGGCCACCCTGCCCGCCCGCCTTGCGTGCTGCTGAGCGGCGGCGAGACCACGGTCACCGTGACCGGCGCCGCCGGGCGCGGCGGGCGCAACACCGAAACCCTGCTGGCATTGGCGGTCGCGCTGGATGGCGCGGGAAAGATCTGGGCGATCGCCGGCGACACGGATGGCATCGACGGCACCGAACAGGCCGCCGGCGCGATCATTGCGCCCGACACGCTTCTGCGCGCACGGCTGAAGGCGCTGGACCCGAAGGCGATGCTGGCGGGCCACGACAGCTGCACCCTGTTCGCCGCACTGGACGACCTGGTGGTGACCGGGCCGACGCTCACCAACGTCAACGACTTCCGCGCGATTCTGGTGGCATAACGAAACATGCCCGCGAAAATCCCCCGCCGCGCCCGCCGCACCAAGATCATCGCCACGCTGGGTCCCGCAAGCAGCGACGAAGCCACGATCGAGGCGCTGTTCCAGGCAGGTGCCGACGTGTTCCGGCTGAACTTCTCGCACGGCAGCCACGAGGACCACGCGGCGCGCATCACCATGATCCGCAATGTGGAGCGGAAGTATGGCCGGCCCATCGGCATCCTGGCCGACGTGCAGGGGCCAAAACTGCGCATCGGCCGGTTCGGCGGCGGGCGCGTGCAGTTGCAGACGGGGCGGCCCTTCCGGCTCGACCTCAACCCCACGCCCGGCGACGTCTCGCGCGTGAACCTGCCGCATCCGGAAATCATCGAGGCGGCGCGGATCGGCACCAGCCTGCTGCTGGACGACGGCAAGCTGCGGCTGCGCGTGGAAAAATGCCGCGGCGACCATCTGGAAACCACCGTGGTGGTGGGCGGCCCGCTGTCCGACCGCAAGGGCGTGAACGTGCCGGATGTGCCGCTGGCGATCCCGGCGCTGACCGAGAAGGACCGCGCCGACCTTGAATTCGTCCTCCCCCTCGGGATCGAGTATGTCGGGCTTTCCTTCGTGCAGCGGGCCGAGGACGTGGCGGAGGCGAAGGCGATCGCCAATGGCCGCGCCTGGATCATGTGCAAGCTGGAAAAGCCGCAGGCAGTGGCGAACCTGGATGCCATCGTGCGCGCCGCCGATTGCGTGATGGTGGCGCGCGGCGACCTGGGCGTGGAACTGCCGACCGAGGACGTGCCGCTGGTGCAGAAGCGCATCGTGGCGCTGTGCCGGCAGCTGGGGCGCCCCGTGGTGGTGGCAACCCAGATGCTGGAAAGCATGATCACGGCACCCGCGCCCACCCGGGCCGAGGCCAGCGACGTGGCCACCGCCGTGTTCGACGGCGCCGATGCGGTGATGCTGAGTGCCGAGACCGCCGCCGGCCAGTATCCGCGGGAAGCCGTCATGATGATGGACCGCATCGCGACAAGGGTCGAGCAGGATGACGGCTGGCGCACGCTGATCGATGCGCGCCGGCCCGAGCCCGAGAACACCGCCGCCGATGCCGTGACCGCCGCCGCCCGCCAGGTGGCGCACACGATCGGCGCGGCCGCGATCGTGACCTACACCACCACCGGCAGCACCACGCTGCGCGCGGCGCGCGAACGCCCCGACGTGCCGGTGATCAGCGCCACCGCGATCTACGGCACGGCGCGCCGCATGGCCGTGGTGTGGGGCGTGCACGCCGCCGAAACCCCCGAGGTGCACAGCATGACCGAGATGGTCACGCGCGCCTGCCGCCTGGCCGCGACCGAGGGTTTTGCCAGGCCCGGCGAGAGCATCGTCATCACCGCCGGCACGCCGTTCGGCACGCCGGGCCAGACCAACGCGCTGCGCATCGCGCAGGTGACGTAAGGAAAGGACCCGACCATGCGGAAGTCTTTGTTTGCCGTTGCCCTGCTGCTGCCGCTTGCCGCGCAGGCACAGCCCGCCCAGGGCATCTACACCGTCGCCGGCACCAACCCGGATGGCACGCCCTATGTCGGCCAACTGGCGCTGGCGCCGCGCGGCGGCGGCACGTTCCAGGTGGAGTGGAACGTGGCCGGCCAGCGCATCTCCGGCTGGGGCATGGGCCAGGGCGATGCCTTCGCCGCGTCCTACGTGCTGGACGGCCAGGTGGGCGTGGTGCTGTACCAGCGCCAGGGCGACACCTGGCGCGGCATCTGGAGCGTGGTGAACGGGCCGCTGGGGCGGGAAGACCTGACGCCGCGATGACCAGGGCTAATCCACCGGTTCCAGCGCACCTTCCTTCGCCAGCAGCGTGCGCTTGCGGGCCACGCCCCATTCGTAGCCGGTCAGCATACCGTTGCTGCCGATCACCCGGTGGCACGGCACCGCCACGGAAACCGGATTGGCGCCGATCGCCGCCCCTACCGCGCGCGACGCCGAAGGCTTGCCGATGGCGGCCGCGACCTGGCCATAGGTCATGGTCCGGCCGGCGGGGATTTTCCGCAGCACCTCCCACACGCGGCGCTGGAACACCGTGCCGCGCAGATCGAGCGGCAGGGTTTTCGCCACCCCCGGTTCCTCGATCATGGCGACCAGCGTGGCGAGTTGCGATTGCAGCACGGCCGGCGCCGGTTCGAAGGCGGCGTTGCGGAAGCGGGCGCGCATATTGGCCAGCAGCGCGGCATCATCCTCGCCGAAGCCGGTGAAGCAAACGCCCAGGTCGGTGGCCGCCAGCAGCGTGCGACCCAGCGGGCCATCGGCGAAGGCGTAGCGGATCACTTCGCCCGCGCCGCCCTGGCGCGCCGAGCGTGCACGCATGCCAAGGTCGCGGGGTGCGTTGGCATGCGCGCGGGCCTCGCTGCCGAAGCCCGCGTCGTACGCGGCGTCGGCCACCCGCGCGGCGCCGCCGATGGCGTCGGCCAGGCGCTTGCCGCGCACGGTCTCGGCGAAGGCGCGCGGCGTGAGCCCCGTGTGTGCGCGGAACACCCGCAGGAAGTGCCAGGGCGAGTAGCCAGCACGCCCGGCCAGCACCGCCAGCGTCGGCGCCGCGTCGCTGGCCGCGATGAAGCGGCAGGCTTCCGCGACCACCTGGCCGGCCAGGTCGTTGGTTGCGGCATCGGGGGCGCAGCGCTGGCAGGCGCGGTAGCCATCGGCGCGGGCCTCGGCGGCGGTGGCGAAGAAGCGCGCATTGGCGCGATTCGGCGTGCGGGCGGGGCAGCCTGGGGCGCAATAGATGCCGGTGCTGACCACGCCGAAGACGAATTTTCCGCGGAGCGACTTGTCGCGGTGCGCCACGGCATGCCAGCGCGCGTCGGCGACGGCATCGGCGAAGGGCAACATGGCGTTCATGGTGACGTTCATGGTGGCGTTCATGGGGGGCAATCTCCTGTGCTGGCGCCACCATGCCAGGGCGCGGGCCGCATCACGCGCCGGGTGTTGCGCTCAAAGTGCCTCGCCCAGGGCACGCCGGCGCAGTTCGCGCAGGCGGTTGTCGCCGTTCGCCATCTTCGGGTGGATCTCCAGCGCGGCTTCCCAGCTGGCCAGCGCCGCCTTCAGGTCGCCCTGGCGTTCCTGGATCAGGGAAAGGCCCGACAGCGCACCGAAATGCCGCTTCTCGCGCGCGAGCGTTTCCTGGATGTCGCGCAGCGAATTCGCATCATCACCCATCAGGTAATACACGGTGGCGCGCTTGTTCCAGCCTTCCGCCATGTCGGGCGCCAGCGCGATCACGGCATCGAAATCCTCCAGCGCATCGGGCAGCGCGCGGGCTTCGATGTTGCGGGCGCCCCTGCGCATCAGCAGTTGCACGGCCGGCGTGGAGGACAGGGCCCAGGCCTGCCAGATGCGGGCTTCGACCTGCGCGGCCGAGGCCTCGTCTGGCGCCTGCTTCAGCAGCGCGAACAGCGCGTCCAGCGCCTCGTTGAGCCCCGCGCCCTGGGGGCGCGGCGCCTGGGCCAGCGCGGGGGCTGCCAGCAGACCGAGCAGAAGGGCGCGCCGGATCATGCCGACAGACTAGCAGGCCCCCAGACTGGCGGGACAGAGGCTGGCTGGCATGGGGCCGCCATGCATCCAGTCCAGCAGCTCCACCGTGTGCACCACAGGGGTGCCACCGCCGGCAAGCTGGGTCATGCAGCCGATATTGCCGGTGGCGATCACGTCGGGTTTCACGCGCGCGATGTTGCCGAGCTTTCTTGCGCGCAACTGGTCCGCGATCTCGGGCTGCAGGATGTTGTAGGTGCCGGCGCTGCCGCAGCACAGATGCGCCTCGGCCGCTTCCTTCACCGTGAAGCCGGCGGCCTTCAGCAGCGCCTTAGGTTCGGCGGTGATCTTCTGGCCGTGCTGCAACGAGCAGGCGGCGTGGTAGGCCACCGTGAGCGTCTCCGGCGGGCGGGTCGGCGTGTAGCCGATGCGCGTGAGGAACTCCGAGATGTCGCAGGCCAGCGCGGAGATGTTCGCCGCCTTCGCGGCCCATTCGGGATCGTCGCGCAGCATGAAGCCGTAATCCTTCACCGTGGTGCCGCAGCCCGAGGCGTTGATCACCACCGCGTCCAGCCCGCCCTGGTCCAGTTCGCGCGTCCAGGCCGCCACGTTGTTCTTCACGGCGGCCACGGCGGGGTCGTGCCGGCCCATGTGGTGCACCAGCGCGCCGCAGCAGCCGGCGGCTTTCGGCACCACCACCTCGACACCCAGGCGGGTCAGCAGGCGGATCGTCGCTTCGTTGATGGCCGGCGCCAGCACCTGCTGGGCGCAGCCGGCCAGCAGCGCCACGCGGTATCTCCGCTCGCCCTGCGCGGCGTGCGTGCCCGGCCGGTCGAGCGCCGACGGCGCGGGGATTTTTGCGGGCGCCAGCGCCAGCATCGCGCGCGTGCGGCCCAGCAGGCTGGTGCCCTGCGGCAGCAGCCGCGCCACCGGCTTCGCAAGCCAGGCGCCCAGCAGCGCCAGCCTAAAGCGGCCTGGATAGGGCAGCACCATCGCCAGCACGCGGCGCATGAATTTCTCGCCAGCCGGCCGGTCGTAGGTTTCCTCGATATGCCGTCGCGCGTGATCCACCAGGTGCATGTAGTGCACGCCGGACGGGCAGGTCGTCATGCAGGACAGGCAGCTGAGGCACCGATCCACGTGCCGCACCACCTCTTCGGTGGCCGGCCGCGAATTCTCCAGCATGTCCTTGATCAGGTAGATCCGTCCGCGCGGCGAATCGAGTTCGTCGCCCAGCAGCACGAAGGTCGGGCAGGTCGCGGTGCACATGCCGCAATGCACGCAGGTGCGCAGGATGTCGTTGGCGACCTTGATCTCCGGGTCGCGCAGCTGGGTTTCGGAGAAGTTGGTCTGCATCAGGATCCCGCCCGCATGCGCCCGGGGTTGAGGATGCCGCGCGGGTCCATCGCCGCCTTCACCCTGGCGCCGATCGCGGCCAGCGCCGGCGGCTCGGGCGGGATCACGTCGATCGTGGCGCTCAGCGCCTCGGGCGCGCGCAGCACCTGCCAGGTGCCGCCCACGGCGCGCACCGCCGCCACCACCGCCTGGTGGGCCTCGGCCGTGGCGGGGCCGGCCAGCCACACCAGGCCGCCGGACCAGTCGAGGAAGTACCGAAACCCGGTCAGGCGTTCCGCCACGCGCGGCCCGTCGGTGGGGCGCACGCTCGCCTTCCACACGGCCTGGTCCGGCAGGGCGGCCAGCGGCGCCGCATCGCGGATCGCGCGCCAGGCGGCGCGACTGGCAGCATCGTCGATGATCTCGCCACCCAGTTCCGCGCGCAGCCGATCGAGCCGGTATGCGACCGAGGCGGCAAACTCCTCGATCCGCAGCAGCGTGGCGGCGCGCGGGAAACCCAGGGTCGCGGCCGCGCCTTCCGGCAGGTGCGCGGCCCCCGTCACGCCATAGGGCGCGCCCATGCCGGCGCACAGCCTTGCCACGCCCGCCGTGTCGTCCAGGCCGAGGATCAGCAGCGACCCGGTGCTCTCAGGCGCCGGCAGCACCTTCAGCGTGATCTCGGTCAGCACCGCCAGCGTGCCGAAACTGCCGGTCAGCAGCTTGCACAGGTCAAGGCCGGTGACGTTCTTCAGCACACGCCCGCCGGAATGGAAGGCCTCGCCCAGCCCGTTCACGGCGCGCACGCCGATGACGTGGTCGCGCGTGGCGCCCAGCGCCACGCGGCGGGGGCCGGAGAGGTTGGCGGCCACCACGCCGCCCAGCGTCGGCGGTCCCGGCCGGCGCAGCAATGCGCACAGGTCGGGCGGCTCGCTGACCAGGTGCTGGCCGTGGCGCGCCAGCGCGGCTTCCAGCACCGGCATGGGCGTGCCGGCCTGGGCGGCGATCACCAGCTCGGCCGGAGAGTGGAGCGTGATGCCGGACAGCGCGCCTGTGCCCAGCGTGCGCGCCGCCTGCACCGGGCGAAGTGCTGCGGAAAGCGTGGCGTTGCCCGCGATGGCAAGCGGTTCGCGCGCGTCATGCGCGGCGCGGATCGCATCGGCCACGGCGGCCTCGGTGGCGGGGGTGAGGGGGTCGGCCGGCACGACCCTACTCGGCCGCCGCAAGCTGCGGGTTGGCGTCGATCGGGAACACTTTTCCGGGGTTCAGCAGCCAGTGCGGATCGAAGGCCGACTTGATGCGCCGCTGCTGGTCCAGCTCCAGCTCATTGAATTGCGCGCGCATCAGATCGCGCTTTTCCACGCCCACGCCATGCTCGCCGGTCAGGCAGCCGCCGACCTCGACGCACAGCGTCAGGATCTCCGCGCCGAATTTTTCCGCGCGCTCAAGGTCGGCGGGGTCGTTGGCGTTGAACATGATGAGGGGATGCAGATTGCCGTCGCCGGCATGGAAGATGTTGGCGACCTTGAGGTCGTACTTGGCGCTCATCTCGGCGATGCGGCGCAGCACCAGCGGCAACTGGCTGGTCGGGATGGTGCCGTCCATGCACAGGTAGTCCGGAGAAATGCGCCCGACCGCGCCGAACGCGCCCTTGCGGCCCTTCCAGATCGCGGCCGATTCCTCGGCATTGCGCGAAACCCGAAGGCTCAGCGGGTCGAAGCGGCGGCAGATCGCCGCGAGCTTCTCCAGCGTGGCGTCGATCTCGGCGTCGCTGCCCTCGACCTCGATGATCAGCATGGCTTCCGCATCCAGCGGATAGCCGGCATGGGCGAAGGCCTCGCAGGCATGGATCGCGGGGCGGTCCATGAATTCCAGTGCCACGGGAATGACGCCGCTGCCGATGATGGCATCGACGCAGGCGCCGGCGACCTCGTTGGCGGCGAAGCCCACCAGCATGGCGCGGGCCCCTTCGGGGCTGCGCAGGATGCGCACCGTGACCTCGGTGATCACGCCCAGCTGGCCCTCGCTGCCGGTGAGCAACCCCAGCCAGTCGTAGCCGGCGGCGTCCATGTGCTGGCCGCCGATCTCGATCACCTCGCCCTCGATCGTCACCAGCTTCAGGCCCAGCAGGTTGTTCGCGGTCACGCCGTATTTCAGGCAGTGCGCGCCGCCGGAATTCATGTTGACGTTGCCGCCGATCATGCAGGCCAGCTGGCTCGATGGATCGGGGGCATAGAAGAAGCCTTCGCCCTCCACCGCCTTGGTGATGCCGATGTTCGTCACGCCCGCTTCGACCACCGCAGTGCGGTTGGCGAAGTCGATGTCCAGGATGCGGTTCATGCGGGACAGGCCCAGCACCACCGCGTCCTGCATCGGCAGCGCGCCGCCGGACAGCGACGTGCCGGCGCCGCGCGGGATCACGCGCACGCCGTTGGCATGGCAGAATTTCAGGATGGCGGCGACCTGGCCCGTGGTGTCGGGCAAGGCGACCGCCAGCGGCACCTGGCGATAGGCGGACAGCCCATCGGTCTCGTAGGGTTTCAGGCGCAGCGCATCGGCGATGACGTGGCCGGGCAGCAGCGCCTTAAGGCCGGCCACGATCGCGTCGCGGCGGGCGAGCACGTCAGGCTTGGGGGCGGGCTGGGGGATCATGGCGCGGCCTCCTTCACACCCCAGTATATGGCCCAATCTAGGGGATGTGGGCGCGCCGAAAAATCAGCCCTGACGGGCCTTCATGCGCGGGTTCTTCTTGTTGATCACATAGACCCGCCCGTGGCGACGCACCACGCGGCAGTTCTTGTCCCGCGCCTTGGCGGATTTCAGCGAGTTGCGGATCTTCATGGCACCCAACCTTTGCGAGCGGCGGCTTATGCTGGCGGGGGGCGGCGGTGTCAACCTTGCCTGGCTTGTTCCCGGCCGCCCGCCAGGGCGGGAGCGATCAGGAGCACTTGTGACCAGCCTACTTCACCCTTATCGCATGCCAGCGCAGCAGCCGGATGCGGCCTTCCTGCATCAGGCGCACGCGGCGCAGCCACAGTTCCGCCTCGCGCACCAGATGCGCGGCCTGGCGGGGCGGTGGGCGGTGCGCCCGCAGCCCCGTCAGCATGCCCATCCAGCCGGTCAGCACTTGGCCGACCTGGCGGTTCGACACGTCCTCGACAATGCGGATATCCAGGCCCAGGCGGGCCAGGCGCTTGCCCATCTCGGTCTCGGTCGGCAGGTGCGGCTGGCCGCGTTCCAGCACCGCCCAGGCAGACCAGGCGGCATCGGTCGGGTCATTGCTGGCGCGCACCAGGTCGGTCAGCATCAGGTTGCCGCCCACCTTCACGGCCTGCACCATGCCGGCCAACACCTTGTCCTTATGGGAATCTTCGATCGTCCAAAGTGCTTCCTGCGACAGCGCGTGATGGAAGTAGTTGGGGCGGAAGCCGGGTGCGGCGGGATCAAGCCGGTTGATCGGCGCCTTCTTGGCCATGCCATGAAACTGCGCGGCCTCGGTCGCCATGGCGACCAGCGCGGCATCGGCCTCGTAGCCGGTCACCCAGGCGCCGGACGCCTTGGCGATGGCGCGCTGCCCGGTGCCCAGGCCGGCGCCCAGGTGCAGCACGGAATGGCTGGCGGTCAGCCCCAGCGGCTTGGCCAGCCGCAGCGCCTCGTCCTCGCCGCCGGGGCCGACGAAGCCGTCCCCCCACAGCGCGGCCAGCATGGTCAGCCGGTCGGGCGACCACGGGCCTTCGACGGCGCCCATGGCGGCAGGCTGCGGGCGCGCGGCATCGGATGCCGAATTCGCATCCTGCTGTGCGCCCCGCTTCGCCGCGGCGCCCGGTTTCCCGGACTTCGCCTTGGCGAAAGCGCTGAACGCATCAGACCAATCCAGCATCGCTTCCCTGAGCAGCGCCGCCAACACAACGGCGAAGGTATTACGCGAACTCGGTCAAGAAATACTTGACGGTGTGATCGCCAACCACGCTTGGCTTGTGGCGATGCGCCTGGCCTGCCGGGATATGCAGCATGTCGCCCGACCCGGCCTCGACCGCGTGGCTGTCGAATTCGTAGCGGATGCGGCCCGACAGGATGAACACGCTGTGGCCGGTTTCGCACCAGTCCGGCGGCGGCGCGCCCGGTTCACGTTCCTGGTAGCGGAGCGCGATGCCGAACTGGCTCGTGGCCTCGCGCAGCTTCAGATGCGGGCTGGCCTGGACCAGGGGATGGGCGGTGCCGCGGAACAGGTAGGGGCTGTCGGTCATGCGGTCTCCTTCAGCGCGAAGCGCAGTGCGGGGCCGAGTTTTCGCGAAAGCAGCTGGGGGTCGGCCGCGGCCAGGTGCGCGGCCAGGCGGGAGAAGCGCGGCAGGCGCGCGCCGGCAAGCCTTGCTCCCTTGGCCAGGATCTCGGCCGCCGTGGCCGGCGCGGCCGGTGAGCCCTTGGCACCCGCGCATTCGGCACGCAGCGTGCGCCCGTCGGCCAGGCGCAACGTGACGCGGGCGGGCCGGTCAAGTGGTGCGGGCGGAATGCGCGCCAGCCCCAGAAGCCGCACCTTGGCCCGCAGCGCCAGCACGCGCTTGTCTGTCAGGTGTGGCCGCTCACAGCGGGCGGGGCCGCAATCGCCGAACACCAGTGCCGCCGCCACCGCGTGCGGCACCGAAAACCGTGCTGCCAGCGGCGAGGCGGGGGCGCGGTCGTCAAGCATCAGCGCGAGCGGGAAGGCCGCGACCTCGATCGCGGCGACGGTGGCCGGGTCGGGCGGGCCGCCCAGCTGGGCGCGCAGCAGGGCGGCGGCCTCGACCGCGGCGTGGGCGTAATGGCAGGCGCTGGTGAATTTGTGGTACGCGGCCTCGACCGCCCAGGGGCGGCCCAGGTTGGCGGCCAGCCGGTCGCTGCCGTCGCGGCCCGCGAACAGACCGGCGAACACTTTGGCTGGCGCATCCGGCAGGCCGGTGAACCCGGCCTGGGCCAGGTCGCACGCGGCAAGACCCGCGGCGGCGCCCACGCCGGCCCAGGCATTGCGCACGCTGGCCCCGGCATTGGCATGGGTGAAGGGGCCGGCCAGCGCGAAGGTGGCGGCCATGGCCAGCGCCTGGGCAAAGCGTGCCGGCGGAAAGCGGCGCAGCCGCGCGATCGCGGCCGCGGCACCAATCGCCGCGAACTGGGCGTGCGGGTGTACCGCGATGGGCGTGGCCGGATACTGCATGCCCATGCGTGCGGCGACCTCGTAGGCCACCGCGATCGCCACCAGGGCCTCGTGCACGGTGGCGCCGCACGCCTCGGCCTCGGCCAGCGCGGCCGGGATCGCCATCAGGTTGGGGTGGCTGCGCGCGGGGGCGTTGCCACCATCCAGCTCACCCCAGCACGCCGCGGCGGCGTTCAGCAGCAGCGCATCGCGCGGCGCCGCGCGGGGCGCGTTGGGTGCCACCACCGTCACGCCGCGCGCCACCACCAGCCCGGCACGCAGGCGCACCAGTTCCGGCACGGCGCGGAAGGCCAGCATGGCGGCCAGGTCGTCGGCCACGATCAGGCCGGCGCGGCGCAGGATGTCGCGGGGCGGCCTGGCGCGCGCCGCCCAGGCAGCCAGGGTCGCGAGCGGGCCGGCTGGCCCCTCACCCCGGCCCTCTCCCTGAGGGAGAGGGAGAAGTCTGCTCAGAAGGTGATCCCCTTCAGCCGCCGGAACAGCAGCAGCGCGTAGCGATCGGTCATGCCGCCGACGAAGTCGATGGCGCAGCGTATGTGCTCGTTCAGCGCCGTGCCCTCGGGCGGGCCGTATTCGCCGATCAGGCCCAGCACCTGCTTGTCCTTGTACGACAGCGGCGCCAGCTTGCGGCGCGACTTCCACAGCCGGATCGCGCTGGCGACGAAGTGCGCCAGCAGGCCGCCCAGCATGTCGTAGGCGGCGATCTCGACCTCGACCTTGCGGCGGTCGGAATAGACGTGATCGTAGTTGAACTTCTGGATGCCCTTCAGCGCCGCGGCATAGGGCGCCTTGGACGCCATCAGCCGATCGAGCAGCGACGGCGGATCAAGCTGGCCCGCGATCAGGCCGGGCGCGTCCTGGGCGAACAGCGCGTTGGCATCGTCGATCAGCGCGCCGATCGCGTTGCCGCGCAGGTAGCCCACGCGCTCCAGCGTGGTGCCGAGCGCTTCGTAGCGGGCCTGGGTGTCGCCCAGGAACTGGCGCATGAACCACTCGAACTCGCGCATCTGCACGATGTCCATTTCCTGCGCGTCTTCGAAATCTGCGATGGTGTAGCAGATATCGTCGGCGCATTCGGTGAGCCAGGCGAAGGGGTGGCGGCGGTACTGTCCGCTGTCCTCCAGGCCGGTCGTGTCGGAGACGCGCAAGCCGCAGGTTTCGAACACGCGCTGGGCCAGCTCGGCCTCGGTCAGGTAGAAGCCGAACTTGCCGCCGGCGGCGCGCGCATCGGTGCTGGGCCAGGGGTATTTCACGAAGCTCGCCAGGGTGGCGCAGGTCAGTTGCAGGCCACCACGGAACCGGTTGTTGTCGAGCTTGGTGAGAATCCGGAAGCCCTGCGCGTTGCCCTCGAAAGTTTGCAGGTCGGCAAGCTCGGCCTGGGTCAGCGCGGTATCCAGCCCCTCGGCAGAAATGATCTCGCCCAGGTTGCGGTTCAGCCACTCGGCAATGGCGGCCTCGCCGGTATGGCCGAAGGTGGGGTTGCCGATGTCGTGGCCGAAGCAGGCGGCCTGCACCAGGTGGCCGATCTCGGCCGCCTCCATGCCAAGCGCCGCCAGCGCCGGCCCCAGCGTGGCGCCATAGCGCGTGCCCAGGCTGCGGCCCACGCTGGCCACCTCCAGCGTGTGGATCAGGCGGTTCCGGATATGGTCGTTGGTCGGCAGCGGATGCACCTGGGTCTTCGCCTGCAGCCGCCGGAAGGGGCGGCTGAAGATGATGCGGTCCTGGTCGATCTGGAAGGCGCTGCGTTCGCTGCGCTGGCGGGCCGCCGGGCCCCGCGGGCGTTCGGGAACCAGCCGCTCGCGCGACAGCAGTTTCGGCAGCGCGTCCGGCAGGCTCGCCCTGTCGTTCACTCGGCGGCCCGGGCCATGGCGGCGAGTGCCGCGTAGCCGTCGCGCGTCTGCGGCAGCTTCATGCCCAGCACGTGGCTGGCCACCAGGTTGCGCAGCACCTGGGCGGTACCGCCGGCGATGGTGAACATGCGCGCGTCGCGCACGTAGCGCTCGACCGCGTTGTTGCGCGAATAGCCGGCGCTGCCGAACACCTGGAGTGCCGCGTTGGTCACGCGCACCGCCATTTCGCTGGCGAAGATCTTTGCCTGCGCGGCGGCCAGCGGGCACGGGAAGCCGGCCGCGCCCTCGCGATCGACCGAGCGCGCAGCGCGGTGGATCAGCGCGCGGGCGGCCTCGATCTCGATGGCGGCATCGGCCAGCATCCATTGCAGGCCCTGGAACTCCGCGATCGGGCGGCCGAACTGCTCGCGGTTCTTGGCATAGGCCACGGCATGCGCGTGCGCCCCCGCAGCCAGGCCCAGCGCCACGGTCGCAGCCCCCACGCGCTGCGCGTTGTAGGCGTCGATCAGTTTGCCGAAGCCCCGCGCAAAGCCGCCGGGCGGGCGCAGCACCATGGCATCGGACACCTCCAGGCCGTCGAACTCCAGCACCGTTTCGGGGATGCCGCGCAGACCCATGGCGGGTTCGCGGGCACCGACCAGGAAGCCCCTCGGCCCGACGTCCTCGCGCACCACCAGGAAGCCGCCGATGCCGCGATCCTGGCCGTCCTCGATCGCGCGCGCGAACACCAGGTGCAGGCGCGAAACCCCACCGCCGGTGATCCAATGCTTGCGGCCGTGCAGCACCCAGCGGTCGTCATGGCGCACGGCCCGCGTGGTCATTTCGGTGGCAGCGCTGCCGGCATCGGGTTCGGTGATGCAGATGGCGGGCTTGTCGCCGGCCAGCACCAGGCGCGCGGCCAACTGCTTCTGTTCGTCGGTGCCATAGGCCATGATGGCGCCGATCGCGCCCATGTTGGCTTCCACAACGATGCGCGAGGCCACGCCGCAATGCCGCGCCATGGCCTCGATCACCAGCACCGCATCCTGGTAGCTGGCGCCCTGCCCGCCCCATTGCCGCGGCATGGTCATGCCCATGAAGCCCGCTTCGGTCAGCCGCGCCACGTGGTCCCAGGGGTATTGCTCGGTGCGGTCGATCTCGGCGGCGCGCGCGGCCATGTGGGTTTCGGCCAGGCGCGAGGCACGGGCCTGAAGCGCACGCTGCGCCGGGGTGAGATCCCATTCGCTCATTGCGGAATTCCGCTCAAGACAGTCTGGCCTGGATGGCGGCGGCGGCCTCTGGCGTGAGGCGCAGTTTCGCGGCGAGCTGTTCCAGGTACACGCGCTCGGCCGGGCTGGCCTCGCCCACCGCGATGACGCTGGCGGCATACACCTGCGCGGCTGCCACAGGGTCCTGCGCCTGCGCGGCCAGCGCCTCGATCGGCATGGGGTTCTGGAATTCGGCCAGCACCAGGTCGCGCTGCGCGGCATCCAGGCCGGCGCTGTCCAGGCGCTCGGCGATGGCGCGGCGTTCGGCCTGGTCGATCTGGCCGTCGGCGCGGGCGGCGGCGATCATGGCGCGCACCAGCAGCATGGCTTCGTCGGCTTCGGCATCCGTCTCAGGCTCGGGTTCCGGCGGCGGCTTGGCGGCGGCCGGTGCGGTTGGCGGCGCCCAGGGCGCGCCCTTCACGTCGGGCATGCGCCGCGCCGGCGCGGGCGCGGGCGCTTGTTGCTGCGTGGATCGTTGGTTCATGCCGCGGATCACCTCCACCGCGATGCCGCCCAGCACGCCGATGGCGGCACGCGCCAGCATGGTGCCGCCGCTGCCGCGGCCGCCGCCCATGGGAATGCCCATCAGGCTGGCCGGCGCCGCGCGCCGCCGGCGGGCCGGGCGCACCCCGGTACCGCCGCCCAGCAGCGCTCCCAGCAAGGCGGTCGCGTCGGATTTCCGCATGCTGCTCCCTCGTGGCGCTGGACTATGCGGCGGCGGGCGTGGTCAGGCCAAGCCCGCCGCGCTCGATTCCGCCGGCCGCACCCGATCAAGGCCGCGCCACGGCCCATCTTACATCCGCGTTAAGCCCGGCCCGCTATCGTGCGTACGATCCGCGGAACGTGCGTGAAGGCTGCCGCCATGGACATCATCGAATCGACAACGCCCGAATTCGCGCAGGGCGCGATCATCTCGGTCGATCCCCAGGCTGCCCTGGTTGATCGGCGCATGCTGATCTTCCGCGCCCGCACGCTGTGCGCCGCGATCGAACAGGTGGGGCGCGGGCGCATCGCGCTGCCGCGCCCGGAAGTCTCGGACGCCGAGATGCTGCCGGGCGACCAGGCCGTGCGCTTCGTGTTCGGGCGTGGCGACCTGGCCGAGCGGCGGTCGGTGGCGGGCGCGGAACTGGCCGCCTTGCTGATCGGCTACTGCCTGGCGGCGAAGATTCCGGTGCCCAACAAGGCCACCAAGACCGTCAGCGTCACCAGCCATGGCGTGCTGCTGGATTTCGTCATGACCTTCGCGCAGCCGCCGGTGGCGCAGCCGGCGCAGACCCGGCCGGCGGGCTGGAGCGGGGTGGAGCGGCGCCGTCCGTAGCGTGGCCGCGCGGCGGCAGGATTCTCGCCCTGCCGTTACCGTGGCTTAACCGGCAGCGCGCAGGCTGCGGTCGCATCAGGCAGGGTATCGGATCTTGAACGCCATCTCACCGCGCGCCGCCACGCTGGAACGATACGTCGCCTTCGCCTTCGCCGGCGCCGACCTGCTGGTGGAAACCAACGAGGCCGGGCGCGTGGTGTTCGCCGAAGGCGCGTTCAAGGCGCGCTTCGGGCGGCCCGCGGAAAGCTTCCTGGGCCAGACGGCCGCCAGCCTGGTGGCGGCCGACGAAACCGCCGCGCTGGAAGGTGCCATCGCGGTGCTGCGAACGCGCGGGCGGCTGGCACCGCTGATGGTGCGCCTGGCCGATGCCGGGCGCACCGCCATGCTGTGCGCCGGCATCGCGCGCGGCGGCGGCGGCGTGGCACTGACCTTTGGCCCGCTGCCCGTGGGCCTGGCCCCGCCGCCATCATCAAGCCCGCCCGACCTGCTGCGCGTGGCCGAGGCGCGGCTGCGCAGCGGCGAGGCCGGCGTGCTGACGCTGGTCTCGGTCGATGGCGCCGGCGGCGACGCCGCGGCCGCCGTCTCTGCCGCCCTTGCCTCGGCCGCGCCCGCCGCGGTCGCGGGCGAACTGGCCGATGGCCGCTTCGGCGTGCTCAGCAGCAGCCCCGTGGATGCCGAGGCGGCGGCGCAGACCGTGCGCGCGGCGCTGCAGGCCCAGGGGCTGGACGGCACGGTCGATGCCGCGTCGCTGACCCTGGGCGATACCGGCCTGTCGCCGCTGCAGGCGGTGCGCGCGGTGCGTTTCGCGCTGGGCCGGTTCGTTGCCGGCGGCACGGATGCGTTGAGCGAGATCGGCGGCGACACCGGCCTGCCGGGCGTGATCGCGGCGGCCACGCAGCGCGCCGCCGGGCTGCGCGGCGCGATCAGTGCCCGCCGCTTCAGCATGGCGTTCCAGCCCATCGTCGGCATGGCCGACCGCAAGGCGCACCACCACGAGGCGCTGCTGCGCCCGGAAGGCGATGGCGTGCCCGGCCCCGGCGAATTCGCAGCCCTGGCCGAGGCCACCGGCCTGGTCGAGGAGCTCGACATGGCGGTGGTCACCACGGTGGTCGAGGCGATGATGCGCGCCAGCCGCGCCTCGGTCGCCGCCAACATCTCGGGCCTGTCGATGCAGTCGCCGCGCTTCATGGACCGGCTGTACCGGCTGCTGGCAAGCCAGAAGGGCCTGGCCGGAAGGCTGATGTTCGAGCTGACCGAATCCGCCGAGATCGAGGACGAGGCCGCCGCCGCCGAGGCGATCGCCGGGCTGCGCGCCAAGGGCTATGCCGTGTGCCTGGACGATTTCGGCGCCGGCGCCGCGAGCTTCCGCTACATCCGCCAGTTCCCGTGCGACTTCGTGAAGATCGATGGCCACTACATCCGCCAGATGGAGTCGCCACGCGAGAAGGCGATCCTTGGCTCGATGCTGGACCTGGCCAAGGCGCTGTCCTGCGCCACCATCGCCGAGCATGTCGAGACCGAGGCGCAGGCCACGGCGCTGGCCGGCATGGGCGTGGCCTATGGCCAGGGCTGGCTGTTCGGCAAGGGCGCCAAGCTGCCGGGGCTGTAGCGGGCGGCGCTATGCCACCATCGTGCGGCCCATGCGCGGGCGCAGCGGATTGATCGGGCGCAGCGGCCACACATGGCAGATCACCGGCGCCTTGATGCGCGTGATGCTGACCCGGTCGGACACCTTGTCCTTGATCGTGCCGGCGCCCTGGTTGCCGCCCAGGTAAAGCTTCTTGTCAGGGTTCCAGCAGAACGCGACATGGCCCAGGTCCTCGCCCCGCTTGAACACGGTGATGCAGCCGGGCACGGGGGTCTTGATCTTGCGGCCCAGCTTCCAGTTGGCCCAGCCGCGTGCCCAGGTGCTGCCGGTGCCGATATAGCCCGCCTGCGTCATCACCCAGTTCACATAGGCCGAGCACCAGGGCGTGGCATCGGATTCGAGATCGACCTTGGGGTGCTTTGCCGCGGTGGTCTTGCAGCTTTTCAGATAGGCGACGATCTGCGGGTTGTCGGTGCTGCCCTTGCCTTCCTTGGTGCCAAGCTCGTCATAGGCGATGCGCAGCCACGGCGCCTGCAGGTCGGCCCAGCGCCAGAAGATCGCCATGATCAGCGCATCGATGCGCTTGTTGAAATCACCGAAGAAGGCCTGGCCGGAAAGCGGCGGGTTCATCGTCGGGTCCTGTTGCAGCGATTGGCGCACGATGATGCGCACGCCGCGTTTCGTTCCGATTTCGACGCAGCGCTGCCAGGTTTCAGCGCCGTTTCAGCTGGGCCCGTTGCAGCATGAGGCATTCACCCCATGCGCGACGGCAGCCACAGCGCGATCCCGGGGAACGCGATCAGCAGCCCGATGCCCACTGCCAGCATGGCCATGTAGGGCCACGCGGCACGGTTCACCTCGTGCATGGGTGCCCCGGTGATCGCCTTGATCACCACCAGGTTCATCGCCACCGGCGGGCTGATCAGCGCCATCTCCAGGTTCAGCGTCAGCAGCACGCCGTACCACACCGGGTCGATGCCAAGGCTCGCCATCACCGGCTGGATCGCCGGCATGGTGATCAGGATGATCGAGAAGCTCTCCAGGATCAGCCCCAGCACGAACAGCAGCAGCATCATCGCCACGATGAAGCCGGTGCGGCCCAGGCCCAGCGCCAGCACGTCATCGACCAGCGCCTGCGGGATGCGAAGCTTGGTCAGCATGTAGCCATAGACCGCCGCCCCCACGATGATCAGGAACAGCACGGCGCTGATCCGCGTGGCTTCCTGCATGCCGTCCCACAGGTCGATCGCGCGCACGGAGCGATACACCAGCACCGCGATGGCCAGCGCATAGAGCGCCCCGGTGCCCGCCGCCTCGGTCGGCGTGAACACGCCGAAATAGATGCCGCACAGCACGAAGGGCGGCAGCGTCAGCGCCCAGATGGATTTGCGAAGTGCGGCGCCGATCTCGGGCATGGTCGCGGGCGCGAGCGGCATGCCGGTGGAATCCTGCGCGCGGGCTTCGGTGACGATGCAGTAGAGCGCGAACATCGCCGCCATCATCAGCCCCGGCAGCAGGCCGGCCGCGAACAGTTTTGGCACGCTGGTCTCGGTGACGTAGCCGTACAGCACCATCGGCGCGCTGGGCGGGATCAATATGCCCAGCGTGCCGCCGCCGGCGACCACGCCGAAGGCGCCGCGGCGCGACACGCCGTGCTTCAGCATCTGGGGGATCGCGATCCTGCCCACGGTCAGCGCGGTCGCCACCGAGCTGCCGCTGATCGCCGCAAACACCGTGCAGGCGGCCACGGTGGCCACCGCGATGCCGCCGCGCAGGTGCCGGAACAGGGCAAACGCGATGCCGTACAGGTCATCGACCACGCGGCTTCGCACCATCACATGCGCCATCAGCATGAACAGCGGGATGGCGATCAGCAGATAGGCGTTCAGGTTGCCGAACACGATCTCGCCCAGCGTGGCGATGGTGCCCTGCGTGGCCCACAACACGGCCAGCGGCAGCAGGAACAGCGCGGCGAAGATCGGCAGGCCCAGATACAGCAGGACCACCAGCACCAGCAGCAGCAGCAGGAAGGTCATTCGGGCGAGAATGCGTCCGGCTTCGCGGGCGGCTTCAGCCCGGCCAGTTGCGCCAGTGCCACCAACAGCAGCAGGGCGGCGCCGATCGGGATCAGCGCGTGCAGCCACCAGATCGGCACGCCCTCGATATTGGTGGCGATGCCGACCATGCGGCTGAATTCGACCGTCTCGATGCCCTCGTGCAGCAGGATCGCGGCGGTCGCGGCGACAGCGACCAGGCCCAGCACGCGCAGGCCCGCGCCCAGGCGGGACCCGGCCAGGCGGGGCGGCGGATCGATGCCGATATGCTCGCCGTGGCGTTGCGCCTCGGCGGCGGAGAACATCACCAGCGCCACCACCAGCCAGCCGGCGACCTCGTCGATCCAGGGCAGCGGCCGGCCGAAGCCGTAGCGCGCCACCACCGACAGCGCGACCAGCACCAGCGTGACGATGGTGGCCAGGCTGCCCAGCGCGGCGCCAAGCCGTGACAGCAAGGCGACCGCGCCCAGCAGCAGCCTCACAGCTGGGCGAGCAGGTCGAGCGCGCGCTGCCCGCCCTCCGGTGCGACGCGCAGGAAGGCATCGACCACCGGCTTCTGCATCACCGCCTTCCAGGCCTCGGTCTCGGGCGGGGTCTGTTCGTGGATGGTCATGCCGCGGGCGCGCAGTTCACCGACCGCGGCCGAAGCGGTCGCCTCGGTGGCCGTGATCGCATCGGCCTCGGCGGCGCTGGCAGCCTGGGTCAGCGCGTCGCGGGCACCGGCCGGCAGCGCCGCCCACCAGCGCGGGTTGACATAGACCTGCGTGAACACGCCGAAGAACGGCGTGACGGTGCCGAATTTCTGCACCTCGTAGAAGCGGCGCGACACGGCCGCCGACACGTCGGTCAAGCCTGCGTCCAGCACGCCACTGGCCAGCGCCTGCGCCACTTCCGGCGCCGGCGTGGCGGCCGGTGCCGCGCCTGCGGCGGCCAGGCCGGAATCGATCAGCGGGTTGATGCCCCTGATCTTCACGCCCCTGAAATCGTCCAGCGCCACCAGCGGCTTTCTCGACGAGGTGAAGATGCTCATGCGCGTGGTGAACAGCCAGGCGATGGTCTTCACGCCGCGCCGCTCGGCCTGGGCTTCCAGGAACTTCGCCGCCTCGCTGCCGGGGAATTTCCTGATCCGCGCCAGCTCGGTGAACAGGAACGGGATGGTGGGGGCGCTCATCTCCGGGATGGTGTTGCCCCAGGTGAAATTGGTGGCGACCGCGCTTTCGAAGGCGCCGCGTGCCACGCCGGGGAAATTCTCGGCGACCTTGGCGAGCTGCTCGGCCGGGAACACCTGCACCGTGATGCCGGCATTGCGCGCGGCCACGGCGTCGGCGAAGCGCTGCAGGGCCTGCGCGATGTGATGCGCCGGCGGGTACTGGTGCGCCAGCCGCATCGTGGCGGCACCCTGCGCGCGGGCGCCGCGCGCCACCGCCGGGCTGGCCAGCAGGGTTGCGACAACTGTGCGGCGGTGCATGCGACATCCTCCCCGGTCTTGCACCGGACCTAAGCGCGCAGGCCGCGGCAGGTCAATCTATCGGGCGCCGCGCACGATGCTGCCCACGCCGGCAGCCCGCAGCGCGGCCAGCACGGCCGCGTCGGCGGCCTCGTCGGTCACCAGCACGTCGATGCGCGAGCATGGGCAGAACTGTACCCGGCTTTCCGCGCCGATCTTGGAATGGTCGGCCAGCAGCATGGTGCGCCGGCTGCGCGCCACCATGGCGCGCGCCACCTCCGCCTCGTGCGTCAGGTAGTTGGTGGCGCCCAGCGCGGCGCTGACGCCGACCGCGCTCAGGATGGCGATATCGGCGGCGTAGCGCACGATCTCGGCCACCGTGGCGTCGCCATAGGTTGCCGGCACGGCCGAAAGCAGCCGGCCGCCCAGCAGGATGGTTTCGTCCTGCGGGCGCATGGCCTGGCGGCAGGTGGCGACCTGCAGCGAGTTGGTGATCACGGTCAGTCCCGGCACGCGCGCGAGCTCGGCCGCCAGCAGCGCGGTGGTGGTGCCGGCATCGACGAAGCAGGTCTGGCCTTCCAGCAACAGCGGCGCGGCGGCGCGCGCGATCGCCGCCTTCTCGGCCCTGTTCACGTCGGCGCGGTGCGGGAACGGGACTTCGACGATGGTATCGGCCGCGGCGGAAGGCTTTCGCATGGGACCAGCGGACCGTCACCGGATGCGGCGCGCGACGCACGCCTGGGTTGATACCAGAATGCGTTCTATATTCTTGCGAAGGCCCCGCCAAGCCCGCCAGCCGCAGGGCGCCCATGCCAGGCCGATCGATGAGAGTCGGAACGGGTGGTGGGCGCGACAGGGATTGAACCTGTGACCCCTACCGTGTCAAGGTAGTGCTCTCCCGCTGAGCTACGCGCCCGCCCTTTGTGATGCCTAGCGTGGCGCCCATCTGGTTGCAAGGCTGGCGCGACTTCCCCTGCTCGATCACCCCTGGCAACCGCTGCCGGTGACAGCACGCGCCGGCTGTGGCTTGATCGCGGCAATGGACATGCCTGTTTCCGGCGCCGATGCGGCGGGCTTGGCAGACGAGCCGGTCGCCATGCTGCCGCCGCTGGCCCCCCGCACGCCCCTGGTGTTCGCCAGCCCCCATTCCGGCCGCGCCTATCCGCACGCGCTGCTGGAAGCCACGCGGCTGGACCGCACAACCTTGCGCCGCAGCGAGGACAGTTTCCTTGATGCCCTGTTCGCCGACGCGCCGCTGCACGGCGCCCCCCTGTTGCACGCCCTGTTCCCCCGCGTGTGGTGCGACGCGAACCGCGAGGCCTGGGAGCTGGACCCCGCGATGTTCGACGGCACGCTGCCCGACTACGTGAATGCCCGCTCGGCCCGGGTCGCGGCCGGGCTGGGCACGATCGCGCGCGTGGTTGCCACCGGCGAGCCGATCTATCGCCGCCGCCTCAGCTTCGCCGAGGCGGCATCGCGCATCACCACCTGCTGGGAGCCGTTCCACCAGGCGCTGGCCCGCCTGGTGGACGACACCGTGGCGCAGTTCGGCTTCGTTGTGCTGATCGACTGCCACTCCATGCCGTCGGTGCAGTCGAATGGCGGCGCGCCCACGCGGATGCCCGATTTCATCCTGGGCGACGCGCATGGCACGGCCTGCGCGGCGGCGCTGACGCGGCGCGCCGAGGCGCTGCTGGCCGCCATGGGCTACGCGGTGCGGCGCAACGACCCCTATGCCGGCGGCTACATCACGCGCCACTACGGCCGCCCCCGCCTGCGCCGCCACGCGCTGCAGATCGAGGTGAACCGCGCCCTCTACATGGACGAGCGCCGGATCGAGCCTGGCCCGGGCCTGCCGGCGCTGGCGCGCGACATGGGCCGGCTGATCGAGGGCCTGGCCGGCACGGATTGGGCCGCGGACGGCTTCTGACGGGAAAAGGGGGGCAGGAAAAAGGCAGGGTCCGAAGACCCCGCCGAGTTTAGGGAGGAAACGTCCAAGAAAGGCAGACAGCGCGGTCAGGGACCGCATTGCTGCGATGCACAACATAGGTCAGGCGGGCTGGCGTTTCAAGCCCTCTTTTTGCACTGCAACACACGCCCGGGTTGATCTTCTCGCGCCGTGGCACGCCCCTTGGCACAAGGCCTGCAACCGCTGGCCGCATGATCCGCCGCCCTGCAGCTTTTTCCGCCCTGCTTCTCGCCCTGGCCGCCGCCCTGCCCGCCGCCGCCAATCCGGCCGCCGCGCCGCCGGCCGATGCCGACTGGCGCCTTTGCCGCGCCGCGGTGCGCGAGGCCGAGCGCGGCACGCAGCTGCCGCCCAACCTGCTGGCCTCGATCGCGCGGGTGGAATCCGGCCGCCGCAACCCCGAAACCGGCGAATTCGCGCCCTGGCCCTGGACCATCAATGCCGAGGGCCAGGGCAAATTCTTCCGCACCAAGGCCGAGGCCATCGCCGAGGTGCGGACCCTTCAGGCGCGCGGCGTGCGCTCGATCGACGTGGGCTGCATGCAGATCAACCTGATGTTCCACCCCCAGGCCTTCACCAGCCTGGACGACGCCTTCGATCCCCGCGCCAATGCGCGCTACGCGGTGCGCTTCCTGACCGAGCTGAACAGCACGCGCAACAACTGGACGCAGTCGGCCGCCAACTACCACAGCAACACGGCCGAGTTCGCGCAGGCCTACCAGCGCCGCGTGCAGGCCGCGATGCCCGAGGAATCCCGCATCGCCGCCGCCACCGGCCGCGACGAGCAGCTCACCCAGTGGACCGCCGCGCGGGCCGAGGGCCGCTTCGTGCCGGGCGGTGCCATGTTGTCGAACGCGCCCCCGGTGCGCACCGCCGGCATGACCGGCCGCGGCCTCGACAGCTATCGCAGCATGCCGGTGATGCCCGGCCGCTTCGTGGCGATGCCGGCCAGGCGGTTCTAGCCCGAAGCACACGCCCCCTTCCTTCCCCCTCTCCCGCACTGCGGCAGATGGCTGGGGTGAGGGCACTGGGGCCACGTCTCACGCCAGGGGAATGCGGCAAACGAACCGCGGGTTCACCGGGTGGACCGGCCTTCCGCGAATTTGGGCAAGTGTGGTGAACGAACCGGCGGTTCACCCGGTGGACCGGGCTTTTTCGCGAGTCGGCGCAGCCAGGTGGCCGGGGGTTTCTCGGAACGGATTCTCGGCGCGCCGCGCCATGTCAAGGAGCACGCCGGCAGGGTAGCGCAGCGCGCCGTCGAGTTCCAGGAATTTTTACCTCAAAACTTCAGGCGTGGGCGGCGGAGGTCCTGTCCTGATCGATCTCAGGCTCGGGCGGGGTCTCCGCCTCCCACTTCGCCCAGTGACGCTCCCAGGCCGTGTTCCAGCGCGCCAGCAGCCGCGCCTGGTCCTGCGGCTGCACCTGCCACAGCCGGCCGCGAAAGCTCATTTCCTTGCCCATGGCGCGGCTGGTGTCGTGCCGGCACGGCAGGTCGGGCGACGCCTCCACCTCGGCCAGTTCGCGCTCCAGCAGCGCCAGCGCCTCGGCCTGCTGCTCGGCCGTCAGCACGGGGAAAACCGGCAGGGTGGCCGGCTGGTCGGCCCGCTGGTCGGAAGGACCGAACAGGTCGGGCTGGCGAGTCGCGGCGCGGGGCATGGGCAAGTGATCCGAGCCCGTGGAACTGGAGCATCTGGGGTTAGGCTCAGGACCCATTGATTTGTTTGCTGCGGCTCGGCGGGGTGTGATTCTGAGTGGGTCGGAGGTGAGCGATGTCCGACCTGTTCCTGCTGTCGCCTATTCAGATGCGCCGGATTGAGCGGCATT
>JAESGU010000071.1_pt1 | contig 75230 bp, 65 predicted proteins | sample 9266271 | NCBI WGS metagenome assembly JAESGU01 (sample SAMN15740544, study PRJNA653495) | algae metagenome | isolation source: Scytonematopsis contorta HA4267-MV1 and co-occurring heterotrophs from mud... | place: USA: Palolo Valley Trail, Honolulu, Hawaii | collected 2009-07-25
CTGTATCGCAGCTAGAAGAATTGCTAAAAAAATTGCTAAACGAAGGTGGACTGATTATTAAATGGGAGCGTAAGATTAAAAATAAAGGCAACGCGGTTTATTAAATTTAGCTGCGTAGCAGCTTAAAAGCTGCGGGAGCGAAGTTTCTGCGTGGTGGAGCCTACAAACCTCGTACATCACCCTACGCATTCCAAGGACATGGTGAAAGTGCCTTAGAATTATTAGCAACAGCTCGTAAAGTGACAGGCTTAGGAATTATTACAGAAGTGATGGATACTGCTGACTTGTCCACTGTCGCAAAAGTGGCAGATATTATTCAAATTGGTGCAAGGAACATGCAAAATTTCCCGTTGCTAAAAAAAGTAGGTGCTCAAGATAAGCCTGTATTACTCAAACGGGGAATGTCAGCAACTATTGATGAGTGGTTAATGGCAGCAGAATATATTTTAGCTGCTGGTAATCCCAATGTAATTCTTTGCGAACGCGGAATAAGAACTTTTGATGATAAATATGCTCGTAACACTTTAGATTTATCTGTAATTCCGGTGTTGCGAGGGCTGACTCATTTACCAATTATGATTGACCCCAGTCATGGTACAGGTAAATCAGAATATGTTCCATCTATGGCAATGGCGGCTATTGCTAGTGGTACTGATGCATTAATGATTGAAGTTCATCCTAACCCAGCAAAAGCACTTTCAGATGGGCCCCAATCCCTGACACCAAATAAGTTCGATGTATTGGTTGAAGAACTCGCAGTGCTTGGTAAAGTTTTGGGTCGCTGGGAGCAAAAACCGACGCTAGTAGCCCGATAACACCACAATACTGCTCGGTTAAGAGATTTTGTAGGTTGGGTTGTTCGCGCAGCGTGCCCATAAAGGCATGGCTTTGCCAAACCCAACAAAGCCCACAAGTGTTGGGTTAAGCGCTCCGCTCCACCTTCGGTGAACGTTCCTCAACCCAACCTACGAGTTTTCGTATTTTCGAGCAAAACCTTCGCAGTATTGGATAACATCAAATGTAGAGACGCGATATATCGCGTCTTAGATATATCGCGTCTCTTCTCTATGAATATTGTATATGGAGACTAAACATATTTAGTCTCTATATTTTTGGGATTTTTTTTATTTAAAATTTCAATATTTTATTATTAAAAACTATTTTATCAACACACTTTATATATTACAAAAAATCGATTTTAACTTGTAAATTATACTTTTATTTGAATTAATAATTAATAAAGATAATACAGGAAATAGTTAGCTTACTAAAAAAATTGCAAATACATCAAAAGATAGGTCATTGTGATTTTAATAAAAATTGTCTAAATTAATTTTGTAAGTGTAGCGTTGGTTACTGTTTCTATTCCAGTTAGCATGAAAGTAACTCAACACTTTGTAGTATTGGCAAAAGATTTTTGTAGTATAAGCAGATGTTTGTGAAGCAGGTTGAATCTTGCCTGCTTAATATTTTCGTGCCTTCCAAAATTTGTTCTGAGAGATAGGAGAATTATTTGACATGGCGGACACTACTGTTAACAATTCCACTGGTGGTACTGGTGGCGCAAATTCCAGTGGAGGAATAGGCGGGTCTGGCAGTTCTTTAGGTCGTGGGGGCTTTGGAGGCTCTGGTGGTTTCGGTGGAGGCTCCGGTGGTTTCGGTGGGGGTCGTGGAGGCTTTGGAGGCTCTAGCGGCTCCGGCGGATTTGGTGGAGGCTCTGGTGGTTTCGGTGGAGGCTCCGGTGGTTTCGGTGGGGGTCGTGGAGGCTTTGGAGGCTCTAGCGGCTCCGGCGGATTTGGTGGAGGCTCTGGTGGTTTCGGTGGCGGCTCCGGTGGTTTCGGTGGGGGTCGTGGAGGCTTTGGAGGCTCTAGCGGCTCCGGCGGATTTGGTGGAGGCTCTGGTGGTTTCGGTGGCGGCTCCGGTGGTTTCGGTGGAGGCTCTGGTGGTTTCGGTGGAGGCTCTGGTGGTTCCGGTGGTTTCGGTGGAGGCTCTGGTGGTTTCGGCGGAGGCTCTGGTGGTTCCGGTGGTTTCGGTGGAGGCTCTGGTGGTTTCGGCGGATTCGGTGGAGGTTCTGGTGGTTTCGGTGGAGGCTCTAGCGGATTCGGTGGAGGCTCTGGAAGTGGTAGCAACCAATCTGCTGCTGGAGCGTCTCAAGTATTTAGCCGATTAGGTAACAATAACCCTTTTGCTAATGTCGGTGGTGGTGGTGGTAATCAATCTACCAGTGGTAGTAATCAATCTAGTGGTGGCACTAATCAAGCTAGTGGCGGTAGTAATCAATCTAGTGGTGGTATCTCACCTATTAGACTGACTATCGACGGATTTTTCCAAGGTAACTTTAACGCAGGTGGCAATACCAGCAACCAATCTAGTGGTAGTGTTAATCAATCTACTGGTGGTAGTGGCTCAAGTGGTAACACATCTGGTAGTGGGGGCGCTTCTGCTGGCGGTTCTAATAACAGCCAAGCCAATTTAGGTCCCTTTAGTCGCTTGCTTGACATACCAGGTGTTAACGGCCCAGAAGATATATTTGGTGGCAGTTCAACCGGTGGTGCAAGTGGCGGAAGCGGTGTCAACTTAGGTGGCGGAAGTGGGGCAAGCGGTGGAAGTGGGGCAAGCGGTGGAAGTGGTACAAGTGGTGGTAGTACTGGTAGTCCTTTCACTAACTTTGGCAACCCAAATGCTCCTGGTAGCCCAATCCTTGGTGGTAACAATCCCTGGAGTCGTATTCCACAATCTGGAACAGGTAACAGTAGCTCATCTGCGGGTGGTAGTAGCAACACACCGCCCACCAGTGGTAACGCAACCAATACCAACCAAACACCAGGAAATTTACCACCTACCAGTGGTAACGCAACCAATACCAACCAAACACCAGGAAATTTACCGCCTACCAGCGGTAATACAACCAATACCAACCAAGCAGTTGGAAATCAAATACCTACGGGTGGTACTACAGGAGCTAACCAAACGGCTACCAACGATGAAAGCAGTAAACTTGCAGCACAAATCAGAGATAATATCTTTGAATATATCAACTCTGGCAACAGTAGCAGCAATTTAACTGGTGGTAGTAACAGTCAATCGTCATCTTCTCAAAATTCATCATCCTTCGCTGACTTTTTTCAACGCTTGGGAAGCAGTGGAAGCGGTGGAAGTAGTGGAAGTAGTGGAAGTAGTGGAAGTAATGACAGTTTGACAGGTAACACATTTAGTACTTCCGGAGATTTTTCGAGATTCTTGAACTTGGTCAACGAGTTCTCTAATAGCAACCAGAGTGCTGGAAGTAGCCAAGCAGGTAGTGACGGAACTCAATTTCAACTGTCTGTTTTCACAAATCCCACTCAATCTCAAATTTCTAACTTTACTAATCTTGTCGAACAATTTAGGAGTGGTAGTGGTGGTACTTCGTCTCCATCAACCAATAATTTGTCAACCTTTTTAGGAACTATCTCAACTTACAGAGATACCTTCAGCCAGTTGTCAAATAGCAACCCAAGTATCTTCGGCAGCAGTACTAATAGTAATGCTCCTGTTGCTTAAATTCTGATTTTCAGGGAGAACCAGGTTTTGTAATGTAAATATGTGTTGAACAAATTCATTTTGCACACAAACCTGGTTTTTCATTGTAAATTTCTGAATCAATTTGAATAACAATTCAGGCTTGAAGATTTTCAGTAAATTTAAACGTTTCTTACTACCAGAAAATATATCCTATATCAATTCAAAAAGCATGAACAGCAATACAGTTAGTGGTGACCAAGGTAATAGCAATAATAAAAATTACCCTTCTACAAACACTAAAAATAATCCGTTTGCCAATAACAGTGATAATATTTATCCCGGTAATACTGTTATTGGTAGTGGTCAATGGATAATTCCTGGTACAATTTCACCAGAAAATTTCACATCATTGGTAGGAAATACCTTTGATGGAGTAATTGATACTGTTTTTCAGAGATTACGGGAAAGATTACCTTTAGAAGAATCTAAGAATGAGTTTGGTGCTAGTAACCCACTTGCTGGTGGTAATAACCCGTTTGTTGATGGTCGTAATCCATTTGGGGAAGGTAATTTACCTGAAGTACCAGCTTATGATTCTTTAGTATCTCAAAATAAAAATTATCCATTACCTCCAGATGAAACTTTAGATTTTCTTAGAGGTGAAAGTTCCAGTAACCAGACTAATACTACTTCTAGTGATGGTAATAACTTAACTAGTATTTATAATCCAGTTTCCGAAGGAGGAAATCCAAATAGTAATGAAGATTTATTAGTTAGCAGTAATCTGAGTGGTAATACACCTCCTACTACTAATAATAATAATACACTTTCTACTAATGAAAATCCATTAGCTACTACCAGTAATTTAGTAACTGATAACAGCACTGAATCGACTAGTAGCAACTTATCGGCTAATAATAACCAATTTGCTAGTTTTGGTGGTCAGGGTAATAATGTTACTGGTGCTAGCAGTAATACATCAACGCAATCAGAATTTGATGTTGTAAATTTCATCTTTGGTGGTAGCACACCTTCGTTAAATTCTAGCAGCAATGAGCCTAGTAATACTAACTTGTCTCCTGTAAATTCAAACTCTGAAGTCTTAAGAAATGTTCAAACAGGACTTACAAACTTTACAAAAACTTTTAGTTCAAATATTGCAGCTAATCCATTTGGTGGCAACACTACACCTTTGCAAACTCCTTCTGATTTGCTAAGGCTTTTCAGAACGGACATGTACACATTCAATCGTAGTGCTAACGCTTTTAGCGAATTGCTTGGTAAAGATAATCCATTTGGAGGAGGAAATAAATTTGTCAATGACAGCAACATTGGTGAAACACCTTTTGATATTATCAGTGTTGCCCTTGAAGGAATTTTACCATTCAGTGGTTCAGGGAAAAATGTATTTACTACCAGCGAATCAGAATTACCTATTGGTAACGGAAATCGAGATTTTGGTAGTGAAAATGCAAGTATTGGTAACGCTAATTGGAACTACGGTAAATCTAACGCAAGCGTCGGTAATGGTAACTGGAATTTAAATTCGACTCAAAATAATGCCACTATTGGAAATGGAAACTGGCATTGGGACAAAAGTGAAAATAATAAAACGGTTGGTAATGGTAACTGGTATTGGGATGAAACAAATGACAACTCCACTCTTGGTAATGGTAATTGGAATTTCGGGAATGATAACACCACCATTGGTAGTGGAAACTGGAACTTTGGTAGTAATAATACTGTAATCGGTAACGGAAATAGAGTCTTTACTAGTAATAGTATTGTAATTGGTAATGGAAATTGGTCTGTAGTAGTTGATAAATCATCTACTGGTGCTAACAACTTGCTGAATCAGCTAGACTCATTTGTATTGTCAATGGGTGTTAAAGACACCGCTAATAATTTGGTAAACACTGTCATGAGCAGTATGGGTAAAGATTTTCTAGCATTAACAGGAAATGTTAGCGAATCAGGGATGCAAACTTATAATCGCATTATCCTCTCCCAAGGTTTATAATAATCCCGTTCAATAATGTAGAGACAAAATATGCTTAGTCTCTACATTTTTAGAGCAAGATAGGTAATTTTATTGTAAATATACTACCTTTACCCAACTGAGAAAGCACTTCTACAGTACCACCCATCCCTTCGACAAATGTTTTAACAATTGATAGTCCTAAACCAGTACCACCAGTGGAACGAGTACGTGCTTCATCTACCCGATAAAATCGTTCAAAAATTCGGGATTGATGTTGCAGAGGAATGCCATATCCATTATCACATACTTCTATAATTCCTTTATCTTTATCTTGTTTTATCTTTAAATTTATGGGTGAACCAGGGTCAGAATATTGAATAGCATTATCAATTAAATTTAGTAATACTTGTTTTAATCGTCTACTATCTGCTTTAACGGTAATTGAGTCAAGTTCTGCTTGGATATTAATTGTAATATCATTATTTTTATATACAATATCTACAATTTCGCTAAGTAAATCATTTAATATACAAGTCTGGAGGTGAAATTGTAAGTAGCCACTATCAGCTCTAACTAAATCTAACAAATGTTCTAATATATTAATAGTACGCTCGGCTTCTGATGCTGCGGTTTCCAACGCTTCTTTTTGGATTTCTGTTAAATTTTGCTGTCTTCTTAATACGCTTTGTAAATACCCATGCACAATAGTCAAAGGTGTTCGTAACTCATGGGAAACATTACTAGTAAATTGTCGTTGTTTTTCCCAAGATTGAGATAAGCGAGAAAGCATCATATCGACAGTTTGAGCAAGTTCTTTAACTTCGCTAGGAGCTTTGTCCAGGTATAATTTAGCTTCTCCTAAATCTTCAGCTTCAATTGCTGCGGTCATTTGACTAATTTGACGTAGGGGTTGGAGCGAATGTTTAATATAAAATGCAATTATTCCCGAAATAACTATAATCACTAAAGTGCTAGCTATTATCACATTTTGCACTATAGCAATGAACATTGTCTGGTCGCGAGTAATATCTTGTGCAGCACAAATTGTTCCTAATAGTTTACCTTTTACTATTAAATTTTCTCCCCATATTATAAAATAACCTTGTTTCACTTGCACAACTTTTGGTTTCGCTGGCATTGAGCTAAGAGAAATTAATTCAGTTAAATCAGAGTTAGATGCTAAATTTACACTATTGAATTTTGTTATAATTTTATTACCATTTCTTACCCACAATAAAGTATTTTCATAGTTAGGGTTACTAAAGGCTTTTTCCAATGCCTTTTCTGTGGGTAACATTTCACTATAAACCTCTATATCATCAGGTAAACGCGAGGCAATTCTCTCAATATTTTGCTTGTGATTATCAATTAAAAATTGCTGCATTTGCCAGCTAGTCCAAGTAGCCAGACTAGCAAATCCCAAAGTCGAAAATGCAGCAATACCTATTGTTAAGCGAAATTGTAACGAAAAGGGGTCAAATTTATGGAAAATTCGGGTTAATCGATTCACTTTGGTAACTGCGGATTAGGTGTAGGACAAGTTTTATTCACAAAATCGCATTTATAAACGTAAGGTTCTTGCCAACTAAGAGGAATTTCTAATAAATCTCGTGTTCCAGTCATCCCTTGCCCTATAAATAATAATAACGCAACACAATTTAAAATTGTATGAATAACACGCCAACGATGTGACTTGTCTTTGTAAATTTCTGGAACAATAGCTAACGAAAAAATCATTAGCATGGCTGCTGCTATACCAATATAGTAATGCGACCAATACCACTCACTATCACGACGAAAAACTCCATCCTGAAATCCTAAAATTATTAAACCAGCACCAGTTAAAGTTGCGAAAGTCCCTCGCCAAAGTTTATTGGTTGCGCGGTAAAGTAATACAAGAGATACAATAGTCGCAACGAACATCAGCAAAATAAAAATAACTTGGAAAGGGGCTTTACTAAAAACTTGATTTTTAATAATATTTTTGCCAATTGCATAAGCTAAACCAAGTAAAGTCACTCCCACAACAGAACCAGTCAGCCAGTCTCCTAATTTTTTATGCTCCCCACCAACAACCGGAGGAATTTTACTTTTACCTCCATTTTTACTTTGTAAACGACGCTGACGTGTTTGCCATGCAAAATTAACCACCATTCCTATCAAAGGAAACACGAAAAAAACTGCGATAGCGGGATGAACTAGTGCGAGAAAATCTGTTAATTCCATAAAAATAGTGTCGTGTGCGATTGTTTTGAAAAATATTTACTATCCTAAATGTAGAGACGTTACATGTAACGTCTCCACGTTGGGGATTCTTTTACTACTAATTTAAGGTTGCAAAACCAAAGGTAGCATTAAACTTGCGACACCACACGGCCACAGATTTAAAATTTGCTAATTGAATATTACCGGGAATTGCATAGCGTTGAGTACCGTTGATTCTTTGTAGACTAGCAATTCTTACATAGTCTTCTTTTTTTAGACCCGATACAGGTGGTTTTTCATTTTTATATAAAATTACTTGTAGGTCTGGACCCATGTCAGTCTTGAAACTCTTGTCAAACTCTAAATACCGTCTGCCATTATGAGTAACAATTTTAACCATACCCTGAGTTGGGTGTTCCCCAGCTTGGAAATTTCCAGTACGAGAAGGGGCTGCAGCTATCATTTTTACCATGCTAGGTTGCTTTTGTTGCATTGTTTCCTGAGGTAATTCCTGAGAAAATGCAACTTTGGTTGTGCTTAAGCTTAATAATGCAACGATACTGAGAACTGCGGCCGAGTTGAATTTCATAACTGTGTTGTCCTTTGGTGCTTTTGTTTTTGACTCTAAGAACAATAATCGAGTATGCTTCTAATCGCTGCATGAACTGTGGCTGAGAAGTTATTTAAATTTAGAGATATGTTTTTTTAGCTTTTTCTCATCTCATTTTAATCTTGGTAGGTTAACTTGTTTTAGACAGACTTAGTCTATATTTTTTGGTTAAGCATGAAAATTATACAGGTTAGCAGGAACAATTCTCCTCAGATGCAATTTAGAACTGCAACATTAGTACTACTAAGCATTGTTGTCTTCTCTGCCATTATTGTTTCAGCTTGGTTTGCTGGAGAAGGTACAATTAATGGAATTTTTGCTCATATTAATGCTTTCCAGAATAATCCACCAATGTGGTTAGAAGCACCAATGGTAGCTGGAAAGTATTTACTATTTCCTACTGTGGCTCTTTTTATCGGGATGCTGGGGGTAATGAAAATTTCTCCTCAACCTCGTACTTGGTCAAGAATTTTAGTGGTGGGAATTCTAAGTGTTTTAACCGGACGTTATTTAATATGGAGAATTCTTTCCAGTCTAAATTTAGAAAATCCCCTTAATGGTGTATTTAGCTTGGGTTTATTTTTTCTAGAAATGTTGATTCTAATCAGCAGTTGTATTCAGCTATTTTTAATGCTAAATGTTAAAGACCGTCGTCGAGAAGCTGAAGAGTATTCACTGGCTGTTGTTGATGGCTATTTTACTCCGTCCGTTGATATTTTTATTCCTACATATAATGAGCCTGAATTTATTCTGCGACGAACAATTATTGGTTGCCAAGCTTTAGAGTACAATAATAAAAAAATTTATCTGCTAGATGATACTCGTCGTCCAGAAATGAAAGACTTAGCAGAGGAATTAAAATGTGAGTATTTAACACGACCAGATAATCTTTATGCTAAAGCAGGTAATATAAATCATGCGACTACAAAAACTCAGGGAGAATTAATAGTCATTTTTGACGCTGATTTTATCCCCACCAAAAACTTTTTAACTCGTACTATTGGTTTTTTCCAAGATGATAAAGTTGCCTTAGTTCAAACACCACAAAGTTTTTATAATTCAGACCCGATAGCTCGCAATCTTGACCTAGAAAATGTCATTACTCCCGAAGAAGAAGTTTTTTATCGACAAATTCAACCAATAAAAGATGGTGCTGGTAGTGTCGTCTGTGCTGGAACTTCCTTTGTTGTGCGTCGTAGTGCATTGGAAGAGACAGGTGGTTTTGTAACTGAATCTTTAAGTGAAGATTATTTTACAGGTATTAATCTTTCTGCAAAAGGATATCGATTAATTTATTTAGATGAAAAATTGAGCGCAGGTTTAGCGGCTGAAAATATATCAGCTCATGCTATTCAGCGTTTACGATGGGCACAAGGTACTTTACAAGCCTTTTTTATTAAATCTAATCCTTTAACAATCAAAGGCTTGCGACCAATACAAAGGTTAGCGCATTTAGAAGGATTATTGCATTGGTTTACTCATATTTCTCGTGTCGGTTTTTTAATAATGCCATTGGCTTACTCGTTTTTAAATGTTATCCCTGTCCGCGCTACTACAGCCGAAATTTTATATTATTTTTTACCATATTCCGCTGCTAATATAACAGTTTTTTCTTGGCTAAATTTGCGCTCCCGCTCTGTTATCATTTCAGAAATTTCTAGTTTGGTACTTGCTTTCCCTTTAGCTTTAACAGTAATTAAAGTGATGCTTAATCCTTTTTCTAAAGGATTTAAAGTTACACCTAAAGGTACTATGAATAATAGTTATTATTTCAATTGGAATTTAGCTTTACCTTTAATAATGATGTTTATTGCCACAGCAGTCAGCTTGTGGCGTAATTTAGGAATGGCTCTCAGCAAGCTATGGGTGGAAACAAATGCACCTGAGCTTATAGTAAATTTCAAAGGCTTAGGTTTGGGTTGGATTTGGAGTAGTTATAATCTGCTGCTGCTGGGAGTGACACTGTTGATTTTATTGGATGCTCCTAAACCAGATATTTACGAGTGGTTTAATTTACGACGAGTGGTAAATTTATCTGTTGGGGAAGAAGAATTATGGGGAGTGACTACGATGATATCCGAGGTGGGTGCAGAAGTTGCTTTAAATCGGAGACTTTCCAGTGATTTATTAATAGGTCAAGAAGTAAGTTTAGAAATTCCTGAAGAAAATTTACGGATTTTAGGAGAAATCGTTAGTTTTGGCTTTGAAGACGAATTTACTACTGTAAGGGTCAAGTTTGAATCGGTGAGTTTAAATCTACATCGTCAATTAGTAGAAATGTTGTTTTGTCGTCCTGGACAATGGAAGCGCAATGTTACTCCTGGGGAGTTTCGTTCGTTACTGTTACTTTTTAGGATTATACTTAAGCCGCGAGTTTTATTTGATAGAAAAGTCGATGTGAACGCGGTTAAGGTTGCTCAAGGTTGAGAAAAATATCAAATTATAATATATAAATAGCGTCATATAACTGATTTTTCTAAGTATTTTCTTATATTAGAGGGCGGGCAAGGATGCCCACCCCACAATATATAGGTTTACTTCGTTGATATATGAGGTACACCGTTTAATATTGTAACTCTTGTGGGGTGGGCATCTTGCCCGCCCGCTAACCAGTAACAGTTCAAAGCCAACTATAATTAATGCGAATCTTTATGAGTATTTAATGAAAAAAGATTTGAGTCAAGATATTCTTTTGCAAGATGGTGATGCTGTTTCAGTATTTTATGCGGAGTGATTATTAAGTAATTTGTTCAAGTTTTTTCTCATATCATAGGCTGGGTAATGCTTACGAACTACGAGTTACTTTAATAGTGGAATCGTCTTTTATTGTTGACCATGCAGCCGGGACAGCCTGTGTTAGCCACCACTCCCAAAATTCTAAACGTTTAGTAATGCTATGTTCAACAGATGCCGTTTTCCAAATTGGTCCGTCGGCATATGCACAAGCAGCAAAAAAAGTAGCATCATTACCTTCCGCATCTTGATAATCGGTTAAATTCAAGTCAATGTCATCTGGGTCAAAAGTCTCATCATCCATCGCAGTATCAAGTGATGCCACCGCAGCACATCCAACAGTGAAGACCATTCCGTAGCCTTCATAACCCATTTGTTGCATTTCTCTAAAAAGACGATTGCTCTCTTTTTCTGCAACTGATTTACTAATTTTCCCAGCGGTTACCTGTTCTGCAAGATTAAGAATATATGAGGGTCTATCATCATGGGGAAATTTATCATTCCAAATAGGGAGTACGTGACGGACTGTTAGGTTTGCTAGGAAGGCACGACTTTTTTGGCCATTTTCATTATCTCCAAAAGCAGCCCAAATAGCCTGACGGTAACCAAGATTTAAATCATGGTCAGGATGATGACGCACTGATAAAAGCGCATCTACAATTAATTTTTGTAATTTTGAAGGAAGCGTCATATTATTCTTCTACCTTTGTTTGCTTTTATTTATCATGATAAACAAATTTAACTTGTCCATTGTAATGAAATAAGTAAACACCGTTTGGGTCTGCAACTACGATATGTTGTTGTCTAATTTGGGCTAACGCACGAAGATACGGGTAGCAATCTTCTTCACATATACCTCTGGATACGCCTATAGAATTACAAGGTTTAATAACTGATATTTGTTTTTCCGCATGGGAACGGTAGTGCTTGCCTAAATCTTCTTGAGGGTCTAAATCCCACTTTTTTGTTTTATAACCATATTGATTAAATTTTTCTATGTGATTTTGATAAAATTCTCTAACTTTGGTCTCATTTTGTTCTAATGATACATTATAATTTTCAGCTATAAATTTATTCCACTTAGGATTTAACGAATTCCAACCACTTATGACTCCAGTATTGTCACTAACCGCAATTGTTTTTCTTTTAACCATTTTTGGTTTGACAGATTTCCCTTCATTGAGGACATTATATATTTCTAGTGCTTTTTCTTGGTAGGAGATAGCATTTTTGAGATATACCATTATTAAAGCAGCATCTGCTGGCTCTTCCTTCAGTGCAAATGACTCAACATTTGATACTACCTCTATATTTTGCATATAAAATATTAATAATCAGCATTTTTATAAATTCAGCTATCACGTTATATTATCACATAGATATAATCATAAATTGAATAACTAATGTAAAGATACGACGTAATAAAATACTTCATTATGGTCTATCCGCAAGTCATAGTTGCTCAAATATTTTCTTATATTAGAGGGCGGGCAAGGATGCCCACCCCACAAGATATAGGTTTACTTATAGCCAGATATTAAGTAGCAAATAGTACCACCGCCTGTATGGTAATTATTATTTAAAAGACCCTGTTTCCAAAGTTGATTTTCTCGCATTACTTGTTGCCAATTTAATTCAAATTCTGCTTCTGTTCCCCCACCTGCTAAAAAGAATCTTTTCGTCTCTTGCTTATCCCAAATCCAAAAATTATCTTCAATCCAATCAAGATATTGTTGTTTAAAGACTTGTTGTTCTTTGGAATTATAAGGAGGGAAAAGTGCAAATGTTTTATCAGACATAAAGATTTGGATATTATTTAATCCAGCTTCAGCGAAATAACCGGGTATTAAGTCACCAATAGAATTATTTCCTTCACCTAAGGCTTCTTTGCCACGTTCACAGATTAGTTGAAATTTTACTCTTTCGCAAATAGTATCGATGGAATCAGTAAAACTTAAACTACTATAAACTAAGCTGCGAGCTAAATTGTTTGGTTCAACTGTAACTAACAATCCACCTGGCTTCAAAACACGAATCATTTCTTGAATTACCAATTGTGGCTGCTGCATATGAATCAGGACAGTTTGACAAGTAACAAAATCAAATAAATTATCTTCAAAAGGAAGCGCTCGAATATCCCCTTGAACATAACTGTAACGCTCTCCCAAATTAAATGCCTCTGCTGTTTTTTGTGCTTCTTTCACCCACTTTATTTCTTTATCGATACCTGTGACTTGAGCGTTTACTGGTAATATCTCGGCAAGCGCTTGTCCCCAATGACCAATTCCGCAACCCACATCCAGCACGGTATTTATATTTATTTTTTCTAATCCCCAACGCTTCCCCATCAACTGCAAAAAATCTTGATTCCACCAAAAGTTTCGCTGTTCTCCAAAATAATCTGCTGAATGAGGTTTATCTTTTTCTAGTTCAGCCATAATAAAACACTACTATAAGGTTTGTAGTTGGGCTTTAGCCCTCATCGTATTTACACCGTTTAATATTGTAACTCTTGTGGGGTGGGCATCCTTGCCCGCCCACTTATATTTAATTAACTTGATATTTGCTGTAGATATTAATAACTTATAGTTGAGCTTTAGCCCTAATTATATTTAATTGGCGAAGACACCACTACTAAGAACCTATGGCAAAAACGGCTGCTTGAATTCTGTCTCTTAAATTTAGCCGACTTAAAATATTTGTGACGTGATTTTTTACTGTTTTTTCTGAAATACAAGGTATCTCCGCGATTTCTCGATTACTAGCACCTGTTGCAATTAAGCTCACTCCCCACTCCCCATTTCCAATTCCCCACTTCCCACTCCCCACTTCCCAAATCTTAAATTTTTTGGAAATTTTTCTCAAAAATCATACCCAGAACATCCTGATAAGCCGTTTAGTAAACAGAAATATTGATAGATAGATTACCCTTCTTGTTGGTAGGATGCACTACACTGTAGTAAAGATGACTGTTAGCATAGTAATTTGAGTGTGTTTACCTTTTTCGCCATCAGGATTGACTCGAAAATAGTTTCCCTCTGACGGCAAGGTTAACACAAACTAATTGGTGTTATAAAAAAGCTCATGGAAAGACCAAATCTCAACAAGGCAGTAGCCAGAGAATGGTATCCTTCCAAATGTCCATAACTCGCTCAAGTTTGCAGAACCTTGTGCAACCTCAAAAACCCGATAAAATCGATTTTAATGACGACTACCCCTGTCCCTGTCGGCGTAGGGGTAAGTTAGTTCCCATTACCCTTACCGAGGCATTTGGCTGCGACCGCTGTCAGCAAATGTTTGTGGTAGAGGATAATGGATACGTGCTGGAACAGCTTTCCACGACCTATCCCTATAAAAGGGCTTGGCGATGGACAGGTTCTAGTTGGCAAGTAGTCCGTCCTAAGTTAGGAGAAAGTTACTTACCGGTGGCGCTAGGCGTTATTTTCGTGCTAGTGATTGTATGGTTACCATTAGCTTTGCGACTAGCGAGCGGTTCCAAAATTATAATTTGGGCATTAGTGGCGGTATTACTAGCAATTTTACCAGCACTAATGGTTTGGCTTACCTACAGACGTTAAATGATGAATGTGGACGCTTTTGATGATTGTCCGGAAGCAACAAAAAGTGCTAAACGCGCTTATGCAGCTTCCCTTAAACTAGGCTCTGCCAACGGAGCAGACCGTAGTAACGCCGTGCTGGCAATGGCACAGGCGCTGGAATTCGCATTTGATGATATTCTGGAAGCCAATACCCTGGATTTAGAAGCTAGTCGGGAAATGGCTGTCCCAGAATTAGTTTTAGAGTGGTTAAAACTGACACCCCAGCGTTTGCAAATGACCGTAGAAATTTTGCAACAATTAGGGGAACTGTCTGACCCATTAAGGCGAGTACGAAATGCTGATTACCAAAGGACAGATTGTCAGACTTACACGCAATTACTACCATTAGGAGTAATTGCTTTTATACATGAAGCCTTCCCCGACTTAGCAGCAATTGTGGCAGGACTATGTATAAAAACAGGTAATTGTATTGTTTTAAAAGGCAGTACAGAAGCAAGCAACTCTAACGCCGTAATTGCCGATGTTTTGCAAACAGCAGTCGCGGAATCAGGGTTACCGGTAGGCTGTATTGAAATGGTAAGCGCCGAACATTGCGCTTCGGTGCGGGATATAGTTACACAAGACCAATATTTAAATTTAGTAATTCCCTACGGACGTGCCAGCTTAGTACAACAGGTAATGCGACAGTCCACCGCACCAGCCTTAAAATCAGCGATGGGAAATTGTTACTTATACTGGTCGCCCAATGGTAGTTTGGACATGGTACGCTGGATGATTATCGACAGCCATCAAAGCGAACCAGACCCGGTGAATGCAATTGAAAAAATCTTAATTCATCGTCAAACAATGCCCTCATCTTTAATGACATTGTGGAAAAGTTTACAAGAAAAGGGCTTTAAAATTAAAGGAGATGCGGAATTAATAGAGTCCTTTCCACAATTGCAATTAGTCAAAGATGGAGACTGGGGAAGTGCTTACTTAAACAAAACATTAGCCTTTAAACTGGTAGACAGCTTAGAAGAAGGGATTAATTGGATTAATCGTTATAGTAGCGGTCATGCCGATTGTATCGTTACTGATTCCTACCAAGAAAGCCGTCAATTTGCTTTGGGAGTAAACAGTGCTTCCAGTTTTATTAACGCCTCCCCCCGTTTCATCCGCAACCCATCACGAGGAGATTCCATATTTTTGGGAATGTCCAATCAAAAAGGACATCGACGCGGTTTAATAAGTTTAGAAAGTCTTACAACCGTCAAACATATAGTACAAGGTAACGGTAGATTTTAAGAGACCTAACCCCCCTACCCCCCACAGACCCGTAAACGGCAAGGGGGAAAATAGTAGCCCCCTCCCCGTTTACGGGGAGGGGGTTGGGGGTGGGGTTATTTTATTTGGGGTTATTTAATTTTTGATTGCCTCTGAGTTATGGTAAACCTGTCCACCCTCATTAGGAACAAAGCGACAACTAACAGCAGAATTCCACAAGGATTTCCAAATAGGCACTTCCGACTTGCGGTAATAACTGCCCATAATAGGTTTAATTGCTTCAGTTGCCTTTCTTAAATTGTAATGAGGCATATTCAGGAAAATGTGGTGCGCTACGTGAGTACCGATATCATGGTGAATGGAATTAATAAAACCATAATCACGGTCAATTGTGGAAATAGCACCTTTCAAAAAAGTCCAATGTCCCTCACGATACCAAGGTATATCTTGTTCTGTGTGGTGTAAATATGTGACCAAATCTAACCAGATGACGAATACGATATAAGGGCCAGCGTAATATTTAAGCAACCACATCCAACCCCATTGGTAAGTAAGAAAACCAAGCAAAGCTACCATTGAACACCACAATGTAGTGCTAGTAATAATGTCCCATTTTTCTGATGGTTTAAACAGGGGACTATTAGGGTTAAAGTGAGAACCGACTTTACCGGGAGAGCGCTTAAACAAATATATAGGATAAGCTAGCAAAAATGCGTAATATCTACCGATTTTTGTTGCTAATGAGAGTTCATTATATTCTGATTCCGAGATTGGATACCAGCTTTCATCGTTGGTGAGATGACCTGTATTTAAGTGATGTGTTCTGTGGCTAATTCTCCAACCATGATAAGGAACGAGAATTGGTGTATGGGATAAATGTCCAATCAAATCATTGAGCTTTTTGCTCTTAGAAAAAGATTGGTGTCCGCAATCATGTCCGACTACAAACAAAGCCCAAAACATAGTTCCCTGCATTACCCAAAAAATAGGCCAGAAGTACCATGAGTCTAGGTAATGAGCTACAGCATAAAGTGACCCAATAATAGTAATATCTTGGAAAAAGTAGTAAAGCGACTTCCAGACATTCGGCTGAAAGCATTCTGCTGGAATCGCAGCTTTTAAATCTGCAAGAGTGAATGGTAACTTCGTAGTTTCTTCGGATGATTCACTACCTGGGGAACTGTTGAGATTAATTGTATTCGCCGTCACGTTTTCTCTTTCTCTATCCAATTTCAAGTTGTTGTGATGTCCCCAACCGTAAGGTAACGAGAACAAATCCAGAGTTAGTAGGTTGAATTAGGATACCAACCTACAAAATCACAAGCGATTTAGTTGTTTATTTTCGCTGAGTCGTATTTATTAAAAGACAAATAGCCATCATCATCTCTATACAAGTGACATTGGTCTGTAATATCTTTCAACAAACTCCAGGAAAATTTGCATTCATCATGCAGATAAGAACCCCAATTTTCTTTAATGCTGTTATACGCCATCCGCAAATTATAGGAAGGAATCGCAGTAGAAATATGATGGGGAACGTGAACGTTAATATCGTGACAAAGAATTTCTATCCAAGCAGGATAGTCGCAATGAATAGTGCCATTCAACTGCGCTATAGCTTGATTCCATTTTTCTGGTGCTGTGAAAGGAACATCTGGAGCAGTATGGTGAACATAAGTAAAAGTACTCATCCAAAAATGGTAAACCATCCAGGGTACAAACCAATACTTAATAAATCCCCAAACACCACCAGTTGCAAGTAACAATGGAAAGGTAATAGCAGCAAATATTACAACCACTGCAACAGATAGTTTAACTGATGCTTGGTCTTTTTCCTTAAATTTGCGCCAGTCAAAATGTACTACAGCCCAATGTCCTATTGAACCTACCCACCATAATTTTTTGTTGATAAAAAATCTATAGTTCCGCTGTGAAGTTTTACTCCAATTTTCAAACTTTTGTGGAGTAATCGGATGCCATGCGTTGTCTTCTGTTAGTTTATTGGTATGGGTGTGGTGATAATTATGTCCTATGCGCCAACTATGAAATGGGAAAATCAGTGGTGCAAAGGCTAAATGCCCCACTAAATCATTTACCCAACGACGCTTAGCAAAAGAACGATGACCGCAGTCATGCCCAACGACAAAAAAACCTGTTAAAGCTGTACCCGTAAAAACCCAAGCCAATGGCAACAGATACCACGGGGAAAATGCCAAACTCAAGTAACCCAAACCTACCATAAAAAGGCTAAGCAAAACTTTTGTCCAAGCTTTGCGACTGTTTTGCTCAAAGCATTCTTTGGGCAAACTTTTGATAATATCTTTCAGCTTGAGGTCTGAATTATCAAAGTTGTCAGCTTGTGTCTGATTTTTTATAAGTGATGTCGTCATGTATTCCCGTAAAAACAAACAAGCTCCTCTGCCAAGCCAATAGAGATTGACTTGCTGCAAAGTTTAATATGGTCGGCGTCTCGGATTATAACAAGCTTAAGACGCGAATTTACAGATTTTCCTATTAGAATTTGCTTTTATTTATGCAAAAGAAGGCTAATTCTCATTGATTTATTGGAAAAACTAGTATTTTTTGCCGCTTATTATTTTTTATGCTTATATCTCAAACCAAAATTTGTAGTAAGCGCTTTAGCATTCATAAAAGCACTAAAGTGCTAACTACAAACTTTCGATTTACTCTTTTGTTGGTGCTAGCTTGACATTTGTCGCTAAACCAAGTGATTGCAGTAATTGAATAGTTATCCAGGTTAAATCAATTTCCCACCATTCCAACCCGTGACGTGCGGAAAATTGAAATGTATGGTGGTTATTATGCCAACCTTCACCAAATACAAATACTGCTACCCACCAGCAATTGGTGGATTTATCCTCTGATTCGTAGGTTCGGTAACCAAATTTATGGGTAGCACTATTAACCAACCAAGTGCAATGGTAAACCCAAATCAGGCGAACAAAAATACCCCAAAATACAAAAGACCAACCACCAAGCCATAAAAGTAAAGCACCCAAACCAAATTGGAGGGCAATCATATACTTGTCCAAAAACTGGTAGAATGGATCGTCCGCAATATCTTTTGTAAAGCGAGGGATGTCCTCTTCATATTCTCCATGAAAAAGCAACCAACCCATATGACTCCACCAAAATCCTTGGTTAGAATCATGAGGGTCAGCTTCGTGGTCGGAGTGTAAATGATGTATGCGGTGTGTCCCCACCCACTCAATCGGACCACCTTGACAGGTAAGGGTTCCGCACAACATCAGAAAATACTCCAGCCATTTGGGAGTTTGAAAGCTACGATGGGTAACTAATCGGTGGTAACCAAGAGTAATACCCAATCCACCACTTATCCAGTAGAGTAATAAAGCTACTCCCACAGCCTTCCAGCTAAAAAACATGGGCAGAAAGGCAAAAACCGCTCCGACATGCAAGGTCGCTAGGAAGGAAATAGTTACCCAATTAAATTTACGTTTTGTTGAGGAAGCAATTGTCATGCATTAACCCGAATAGAATTTCTAGCCCAGTCTGCGCGATTGTTAAATCCGCAATAACGAATGAGTTTTTTTTAATGAGGAAGTAATGAACAGCGAGGATACGCTGCAACAAGCAGAACAGGCACTGTTACAGATTTTTTCTGGTATTGACGCCATCGTCAAGCAAAATCTTCAGCGAGTGTTACAAGCCTTTAGACATCATAGTGTCGGGGCACACCATTTTGCAGGTGTAACAGGATACGGACACGACGACTTAGGTAGAGACACTTTAGATAAAGTTTTTGCCCAGATAATGGGTGCCGAGGCTGCAGCAGTAAGGGTTCAGTTCGTTTCAGGAACTCACGCAATTGCTTGTGCCTTATTCGGTGTTCTCCGTCCAGGTGACGAAATGTTAGCCGTAGCAGGCGCACCCTACGACACTTTAGAAGAAGTTATCGGTTTACGGGGCAAAGGTCAAGGCTCCCTTCTAGATTTTGACGTAAGCTACCGCCAATTGGATCTTACCCCAGAAGGAACGATTAATTGGGATAGTTTGTCTAAAGCAGTACTTAATAAAACCCGCTTAGTTTTAATCCAACGTTCCTGCGGTTATTCATGGCGTCCTAGCTTATCTATTGACGACATCGAAAAAATTATCCACATCGTCAAACAACAAAATCCTAACACCGTTTGTTTTGTTGATAACTGTTACGGTGAATTTATTGATATCCGTGAACCTACTCATATCGGTGCTGACTTAATGGCTGGTTCTTTAATCAAAAACCCTGGTGGAACTATTATACCTGCTGGTGGATATATTGTTGGAAATGCTGATTTAGTCGAAGCCGCTTGTTGTCGTCTTACTGCTCCTGGTATTGGTAGCGAAGGTGGTGCTACTTTAGACCTTAATCGTTTATTTTTTCAAGGCTTATTTTTAGCACCCCAAATGGTTGGAGAAGCTATAAAAGGTACTTATTTAACTGGTTATGTATTTGATAAACTAGGGTATCCTGTAAACCCCCCAGCCCTTGCACCCCGTCGCGACATAATTCAAGCTATTAAACTTGGTTCTCCCCAAAAATTAATCGCTTTTTGTAAAGCCATTCAACAAAATTCTCCTATCGGTTCTTATTTAGACCCCATCCCCGATGAAATGCCTGGTTATGAAAGTAAAGTAGTCATGGCTGGGGGAACTTTTATTGAAGGTAGTACTTCTGAATTCTCTGCTGATGGCCCGTTGCGGGAACCTTATGTTGTTTATTGTCAGGGAGGAAGCCACTGGACTCATGTGGCAATTGCGCTGGAAGCTGCTATAGAAGCGGTGGGGATTCAAGAGTTTTAAGAAAAAACCCCCAACCCCTACGATGTACACACAAGTCTTAAAATAATCCTACAGTTCCTTGAAATGCCCCTGAACTAAAGTTCAGGGCATTTATGTGCTTGTGCGTATACGGTAAGCACGCGGGGAGGGGGGCTACGATGTACACAAGCTCAAAATAAATTATTAACTTTACTATTTCACATTTTAATTATCTCAAAGCCCCATAACTAAAATCAACTTCCTCTAGATATAAGTAATACGTTGAATTACTGTGCTACATTATATTGGCTAAAGTTTTTTAGGTGAATAATTTCGCTTTTAAAGTAATAAAAATAACTACAAATCAAGATTAATAGAATCTTCAGCCTGTACCTACAGGCTTTGTAAGCATGTGGCTAGCCTTAGTTGGTAGCTGCCCAGTTGTTGTCTCATCCTGTGAAACTACAAAATATGCAAGTAATTGAATTGACTCCTTTGCAGTCATTTGGCCGTAGTGTGGCGATGGTGTTTCGAGCAGCTCCCAAGCAGTTAAGCAAATTAACGATTTTGATGCTACTGAGTGGAACAATACCCGCGATGGTAGTTTGGCTTAATAAGTTGATTATTGATGGAGCCACTCGTCTGTTAAGTGTGGAAACAGGTGAAAATCCAATAGCATTCTTGATGTCTCAGCCCTTTCTGCTGTCTTGTGTTGCCACTTTGCTGCTATTGAATTTAGTCAATGATTCGATAAATGCAACCACCAGTTTTGTGTTTGGCTCCTTAGCAGATAAAGTTCAAGGTTTTGTAGAAGTATTGGTTCTGGACAAAATAGCTAATTTTGAAGATATTGCTTTGTTTGAAACCCCAGATTTGCTAAACATTGTGCAGTTGACAGAAAAGGGTGTAAACCGACTCAAAGAACTTTCATTACGACTGGTTCAAGTGTTGCAAGGAATTTTTATCTTGATTCCTGCGATATTACTATCTTCTTCTCTTTCTTGGTGGGTTCCGCTAATTTTATTTAGCTTTGCGACTCCTGCAATATATGTGGAAATTAAATACCGCAAGCAAAGTTGGAGAGTAGAAGAAACTCAAGCTTCTATTTCTCGCGAAAAAGATTTGTACAAAAATGTTTTAATCGGTGAGACATATGCTAAAGAGTTACGTTTGTACAGTCTTCAATCTTTATTGTTGGAACGCTGGCAAGGACTGTTTACAACTATGTTGCGAGCAATGGAGAAAATTCGCCGACGCGGAACAATCGAGGTTTTTAGCTGGTCGCTACTAAGTGGATTAGGTATAACGTTACCTTACATATACGTTTTTTTAGGTGTTATTAGCAAAAATTACACTTTAGGTGATTTAGCACTTTATAGTGGAATAATATTGCAAGTTCGACGCAGTTTAATGGGACTAATTGATGGTGGTGGCGGATTGTATGATGTTGCACTAGCAACAGTTCCCATCTACCAACTGTTGCAGTTACAACCAGAGTTGCAAGAGAAATGTAGAGACGTTACATGTAACGTCTCCGCACAACGTAACGTCTCCGCACAACGCAACGTCTCCGCACAACGCAACGTCTCCGCACAACGCAACGTCTCTAAACAGCAAGGGATTTGTATTGAAAATTTATCGTTTAATTACCCAAACAACGAACGAGCTATTTTGAAGGGGATTAATTTGACGATTCAACCAAACGAAATGATTGTATTGGTTGGTGAAAACGGTGCAGGTAAAACAACTTTAGCAAAGCTATTGTGTCGTCTCTACGACCCAACTCAAGGTGCAATTTTTTGGGATGGGGAAGATTTACGAAACTTGAGTTTAGAAAATTTACGCGAACGTATAGCCGTAGTGATGCAAGACTATGCACGTTTTCCAACTACCGTACGAGAAAATGTTGGCTTCGGCTATCTTCCCAAAATGCAAGATACTAATGCTATCCAAGAAGCAATTGCTGAAGCTGGAATAACAAGAGTAATAGAAAAATTAGACCAAGGATTAGAAACGTTATTAGGAAAACAATTGGAAGGAGGGGTAGATTTATCTGGGGGACAATGGCAAAGATTATCAATAGCTCGTGCGTTACTGCGACTTTCTCAAGCTGAATTATTAGTTTTGGACGAACCAACCGCTAACCTTGACCCAAAAACAGAAAATGAAGTCTATAATATTTTCCGCAGTTTGGCTAAGGGAAGAATTGCGGTTGTAGTTAGCCATCGTCTAGCTTTAGCGAAATTGGCTGACCGGGTAGTAGTTTTGGAGAATGGCCAAATTATAGAAGTTGGAACCCACGATGAATTAATGGCATTGGGTGGACAATACCACTTAATGTTTACTCGACAAGCAAGTAGTTATCAGTAGGGGAGTGGGGAGTGGGGAATTGGGAATAAGGAATTGGAATGTAGAGACTAAACATGTTAGTCTCTACATTTTGTTATTCTGGTAATTTATATTGGGAAACAATTCGCTTGGCAAATTCTGGTACGTGCGCTTCTAATTTTTTGGGATAATTCCGCTTGACGTACAAGTAATTGCGGGTAAAGTGGGAATCAATAGAAAAACGCGCATACTCTAAGCCTTTGGGACCGATTTTTTCGATTACCACTCCCATCATTTTAGCTGCCCACATAGGAAGAGTTACGGCTTTATCATAAGCTGGTATACTTTGTTGCACAGCGGCTTTCCTATCCCCTTGAGACATAACTGGTTGAGTTTCCAGTTGGTCTTGAACTAAATCGAGCATTTCCTTACCAGTTTGGTTTCGCACAACAATCCATTGCCAACCGAAGGGTGCGCCCATATACCCAACAACTAAATCGGCTAGTGAATTTACGTAGTCAAAGCAACTCATGCAAGAAGGAGCAAAAACGTCTTTAAGTTTATTGGTCTTTAAACCAAAGAAGGGTACGGTCTCTTCTGAACCATCCTCATGTTTAAAGTGAACGCGAAAATCCTGCATAAATTCATAATGCACTACGGTATCTGGAGAACGACTGGTGGTTTCTAAGAATTTTTGCAATCCAGCACGGCTGACATTATCAACACAAGGTGTTCCTAAAACATAAAGTTTTTCTAAACCTAGTTGTTTTTCTACCGCACGCAACGCTTGAATTTGGCAACCAACACCAATTACCAACAAACGTTTCATCCCCGATTTTTCGACCTGTTCCAACACAGACAGATTTGGTGAAAGAGTCGGTTTATTTACTTTGGCTGCTAGTATTTCCTCTGCTGTGCGGGCAATAACAGGCATCGGACCAAAGCGGTCTTCCTTAGTATTTTGTACGCAAACAACTCCTTCCACAATACCGCGATTCAGCATTTCTATAGCAATAGTGCTGACAATACCCGTCCACTGGGCACCAGGAATTGGTTCTTGCTTGCGTGCGGCTATCATATCCTGATGAACCCCAAAATAAAGTTCATTCGGGTCATCCAGGTTGCGGGAACGGTTGTGACTTTGTGTTTCTAGACCATCAAATTGTTGATTCAAAAAAGCACAGGCTTCCTTGACATAATGAACATAATATGTATCGCACAGCCCGCATTCACTGCATAACTCTTTGGCTGGACGGGGACTGGTGGGTTTTAATGCTCTGGCTTTTTTGTGAGGGGCTACTGAAGTCATATTAAGCGCGTTTTGTTAACTCACAATTTAGAATATCGTAGCTCCGGGCTTTACACAAAGTTTGGGGTTGTTGACTGTCAACCGTCAACCGTCAACAGTCAATCGTCAACAGTCAACCGTCAACCGTCAACAATTAAGCAGCCACCTCAACTCTCTCAGCACAACCCAAACGACCCCGCTCTTTAAAAAATGCCTGTTGCAACCCATGAGTATAAAAATCTAGGAAAATCTGCTGTTCTGGTTGTAAGTGACTCATAATTTCTTCAGCTAAAACCTCACTCCACTTCTGTGTGACATCCCACTTGATACCCACATTTTCTAAAACCATCACACACAAAGGTATTAACTCTTCTTCAATTGGTGCTAAACTCCCTTCCAAAACACACAGCCATAAATAAGCCTGAAACATATTCAAATCTCGTAAGCAAGAATGTCTCACCGAAGCTTCAATTAACCCTCCACTACGACTGTGATGTTCGGGAAACATTTCCACGAGTTTGTGATATACTCTTACTCCTATTTCATCCGCAATCGGTATCATCTTCTCGACAAGCACAAAAGCCGACGAATTAACATTATGTTTCGCAGCAGCAGCACAAACTCTTTGCCAAGGAACAGCCACATACTCTTCCACAAATCTTAAATAAGGAGCGAGTAAAATTTTCTCTTCACGGGAGAGCTTATTAAAAATACATCTATTAGTAAAGTTTATTTGTGTTGTAATAAACCCAAGGCTTGCCCAATCTTTCGATGCCATCAATTGCTCTTGGAATGCAATTAATATAGGTTCTAGTTCGCAGGCTAACTCTTCAATTGCTGGTAAGCCTAGTTCAATAGCAAATCTACCTTGAAAAGTTTCCTTTTGTAGTACATATGCATTGAAGAAATTATTTTGGTAAATAGACAAAAGCTTGCGATAAACTCGGAAGGAAAACTGCGTTACCTGTCGCGCTTCGCTTAAGTCTAAAAGATTATCTTCAGTAGTGTACAGTGATTGCGCTTGTATTCCCGCCATTTGGCAGCTAATATTTATTAAATTATTAAGCTTCGTCACAGTTACCTTTCGACCCTTTGCGGATTCTATCTCCACCAAGGAATCATAATCTAAAGCATCTTTTTGGGAAGACAGCGCAGAAAAATCTGTTGTATAACGCTTTGCCCACTGTTGCAGTAAGCGCTCTACAGTGGGAGTCTTCACCACTTTAGTGGCTCTGAGCATAAATTTTGCCTCTTAATTTCAGATTAGTGGTTTTTTTTTTAAACGAGTATTTTAGGGAACTCTTCCGTCAAGATGCTTCTGACTACTGCGTCCATGATGATTCTGAACTTAAACGATTTTAAATTAAAATGAACATATTTTTTTAAGTAAAAATACTGTTTTATTGTTTGCGATGTAACTTTTATCGTCATAATTACTTGCTGATTACAATCGCTTTGATACAAAGATAACCCATCAAAGTATCTGCAAGAGGTCGTTTGCTGTGATGCTGATTGCTAAATTCACCGTTACACTTCTTCATTACCTGTTGCCAAAGTTACTCAGGATATGCAATATTTACACCGTAATTATTTAAAAATTGCACAAGAATAATAAATTATGATTAGAAAAAGTAATAATATACTTCAGTCTTTTAGTTTAAACAAACTTTAACAATAATTTACTTTTAAGTTAGCGTTAGATTTGTTAGGATAAGCAGTAGCAATTGGTACAAAAATATATTTAGAGTATTTATCTACAAGTACTCTAAAGTATTAAATTAATAGCTATGTCTTACGGAAAGTGAGTGTAGCAAATTGTAGTCACTTAATATGTGAGGGGGCAAATACATTGATGTTACACATTACTCTAGTAGCTAATTTTGTATTTTTGTACACAGATTGCTAGAAATGTTTTACTTATCGTTGCAATAGCTATCAATTAAGGCTAAAAACCAGTGTTATTACATTGTTCCCCAAATTAAAGAAAAAAATAATGCGTAATTTTGCTGTTGTCTTCATGAATTCGATTACATGAAGTCGGTCTTATTATTAGAGAAATTACTAATTGGTGTACGAAAAATAGTACAACTTACGTTTAATCATCAAGGCTACATCACTGTTTCAAATTATGATTGTATTCCTGATTGTGTCACGGTGCTATTACGATACACATAAGGCTTATTACCCTGACTGTGTTTACAATTCGTTTTTCCAACTTTGCAAAATAGCCTTGTCGTTTTAGAAAAAAGGCTGTTAAAATACACCGCTCTTTGGGTGTAATTGTCGCAAAATTTTCCAAAAAAGTATTGCACAATATGAAAAATCCTTTAGAATTATTATTTAATAGATGAATAAATTAATCAATCCTCTAATAATCGCAATTAAATATAAGTAGATATACTGAAATGAATTTCTACTTCATGCAAACCTTAAACAGTAGACGAAATATGTTTTTGTTTAGTAAAGTAAAGATTCTGAGCTTTCAAAGAAGGCGATGAATAATTCAGAATAGATTTTGTGTTTAAAAATCTGTCATTATATTCTTGATAAAAAAAATAATGATTGATTAAGCACAAAAATCATTACTAAGCGTAAAATAATTTTCAACAAAATGCTGCAAAAGGGGTCTCGTGAAATATATTTTGTTGTGAGAAAAAATACTGAAAGATATTTGCTTCTGCGACAAATATCTTTGTTAAAATGATAAATTGGTAGGGTAATTAGTTAAGACGCATCTACCCAAAAAACATTTTATAAATAGCCACCACCCAAATGGAGTTATTCTGGCAATGCAACTAAACGAATTGGTATCGGCAAACAAAATTGAAACAGAAGCAATGGCTGCTTTAGAGAAATCTATTCTTTACTATCAGGGTCGTCCTGTTGGTACAGTAGCTGCGGTTGATGATTCTTCTGATGCTTTGAATTACGACCAAGTTTTTATTAGAGATTTTGTATCTTCCGCTCTTCTTTTTCTGATTCAAGGTAGAACCGATATTGTTCGTAATTTTCTAGAAGAAACTTTAAAGTTACAACCTAAAGATAGGCAGTTAAATGCTTACAAGCCAGCTAGAGGTCTAATTCCAGCCAGTTTTAAAGTTATAGTACAAAATGGTCAAGAATCTTTAGAGGCAGATTTTGGTGAACATGCGATTGCCAGAGTTACACCTGTTGATTCTTGTTTATGGTGGTTAATTGTACTCCGTGCTTATGTAGTCGCAACACAAGATTTATCCTTTGCTTATCAACCTCAATTTCAAGAAGGTATTAGGTTGATTATGGAGCTTTGTTTGGTGCATCGTTTTGATATGTACCCAACATTGTTGGTTCCCGATGGTGCTTGTATGATTGACCGTCGTTTGGGAATTTATGGTCACCCTTTAGAAATTCAATCGCTATTTTTTACCGCATTGCGTGCTGCAAGAGAGTTATTGATTTGTAAAGGGAATCAAGACCTTGTAGAAGGTATCGATAACCGTTTACCTTTATTACGCGCTCATATTCGTCATCATTATTGGATAGATATTAACCGTCTAAATGCAATTTATCGCTTTAAAGGTGAAGAGTACGGTAAATTAGCAGTCAACCAGTTTAATATTTATGCTGATTCTTTACCTTATTATGAATTAGATAAATGGCTACCTAGAAGCGGTGGTTATTTAGCAGGTAACGTCGGTCCCTCTCAGTTGGATACTCGTTTCTTTTCTCTAGGTAATTTAATGGCTGTGATTTCTGACCTCGCTAGTGAGGAGCAGTCACAAGCAGTTATGAATCTTATCGAAAAAAGATGGGAAGACCTTATAGGGGATATGCCGATGAAAATCTGTTATCCAGCTTTGGAAGGTGATGAGTATAGAATTGTTACGGGATGTGACCCTAAAAATATACCTTGGTCTTATCATAATGCTGGTAGTTGGCCTGTTCTATTATGGATGTTAGCTGCGTCTGCTGCCAAAACTAATAGAATAAGTATTGCTCAAAATGCTATCGAAGTTGCGGAATTACGCTTGCTCGAAGACGAATGGCCGGAATATTACGATGGTAAGAAAGGTAGATTAATTGGTAAACAAGCTAGAAAATATCAAACTTGGACAATTACTGGTTTATTACTAGCAAAACAATTCTTGGTTAATCCTGCGAATATTTCACTGGTTAGTTTCGACCCATTAAGTTTTGGACCTGCTTCTAGAGCTTGTGAATTTGACCTAGGTAGTGTCGATACGATGCTTCTTGGTTAATTAACTTAATATACTTATAAATTTCGCAAAAATTCCCATTTCGGTTAAGATTGCGAGAATTTAAAAATATAGTGCAGTTTCTGTACTATATTTTTTTGCAAATAAGCAGGTTTTAACTCACATTTTATATTTAATCTTTTTATCAGTAAATACACTGCTATAAGATGTATTTTGAATCTAGTTATAACAATGCGCTTGTATTTTTGAATTCAGAGATTATCCTCAGGATAATCAAAAACAATAACTTGTATTATGGGTATCAAGATTAAAAAAAAAATTAGGTAACATAATATGTCATACCCACATGATAATAATTTTAATCCACAGCAAGCTGAAGTTGCATATTCTCCTTGGAACCCTTTTACTCCCACAGAACGAGACGTACAAAGAACAGAAGAATTAGCAAATAAAAATCCTACTGTTGCTGGTATATTGGCATTTGTTGTACCAGTGGCTGCAATGTTTTATCTTAATCGTGGAGTAAATAATGTTAAAATTATCGGATACGTTGTCGCAATTTGTTTTGTGGTCGGTTTCACTAGTTATAAGCAGCCTAAGAAACAACTTGAGCAAATAGGCAATGGGATTGGTACTCTTGGCGCAATCGCTATTATTGTTGAAAATGTTAGATGTGTTACATTAGCCCGCAAACGTCTAGCTTCTCAAAGTCAGTCGAAATAATTATTTTTACTAAAGGTTTTTGCTGACAATTAGTCAGTAGCTTTTAAAGGATAGTAAGTAGGAAGTAAGGGCTTTGTAGTAATGGCTTAGTTCTAATTTAATTTTGATGGCGCTAAAGCGCTACTACAAACCTTTGTTTTTGTTTTATTATGGTACAATCCAAAGCTTAAAATTTAAAATGCTTTCTTCGCGTCAACTAGCTTTTATCGCCTTACGAGATGTACATAAAGGAGCTTACGTTGATGTAGCCTTAGATAAAGTGCTGCAAAAAGCCAGTTTGCCTGATAATGACCGTCGCTTAATGACAGAATTAGTCTATGGTTGCACGCGAAGACAGCGCACTTTGGATGCTATTATTGACCAATTCGCTAAAAAAAAATCTCATCAACAACCAAAAGAACTTCGTGCTATTTTACATTTAGGCTTATACCAACTACGTTATCAAGAAAGAATTCCCCCCAGTGCAGCTGTTAATACTACTGTAGATTTAGCTAAAGAAAATGGATTTCCTGGATTAACAGGTTTCGTTAACGGTTTATTACGTCAATATATTCGCTCACAAGAAAAAAACACTCCCCCCTCATCTCTCTTATCTCCCCCATCCTCCCCCCCACTCCCCACTCCCCACTCCCCACTCCCCGGACTAGGTATTCAGCACAGTTTCCCCGACTGGGTAATTGATGTTTGGTTGGAACAGTTTGGTTATGCGGAAACTGAGCGATTGTGTGAATGGATGAACCAAACCCCAGCCATTGATTTACGGATTAACCCGCTTTGCACTTCTATAGAGCAAGTTGAGACTGCATTAAAATCAGTCGGTATCGCTTCTCGACGTATTCCCCATCTTAATCAAGCTTTACGTTTACTCGATAACCCTGGTTCTATTCAGAATTTACCTGGATTTAATCAGGGTTGGTGGACTGTACAAGATTGTAGCGCTCAGCTTGTTAGCTATTTACTTGACCCTCAACCCGGTGAAATTATAATTGATGCTTGTGCTGCACCAGGGGGGAAAACTACCCATATTGCAGAACTCATGGGAGATAACGGAACTATTCGCGCTTGCGATCGCACTCCTTCGCGTCTGAAAAAAGTGCAGGAAAATTTCCAAAGATTAAAGTTACACTCTATAGAAGTGCTAACTGGTGATAGTCGGGAACTTCCCTTTGAAAATACAGCAGACCGGGTATTGTTAGATGCACCTTGCTCTGGGTTGGGTACTTTACACCGTCATGCTGATGCACGTTGGCGACAAACACCAGAGTCTGTAGTGGAATTATCGCAACTGCAAAAAGATTTAATATCACATACTGCTACTTTTGTCAAAAGCGGCGGCGTGTTAGTTTATTCTACCTGTACATTGCATCCAGCGGAAAATGAACAGGTAATAGAGTGGTTTTTATCAGAAAATCCTAGTTGGGAAATCGAAGTACCGAGCGAGAATTCACCAGCTGCGAGTTACTGTAATTCTAAAGGTTGGATTAAAGTTTTGCCTCATCAGCAAGATATGGATGGGTTTTTTATGGTGAAGTTCAGAAATAAAAATGGAAATTGTAGGTTGGGTTGAGGTTTTGGGAAACCCAACATGGACAATATGAAGTTGGGTTATCCGAAGCGGACGCTACGCGAACGTTCTTCAACCCAACCTACGTATTATCTCCAATTAGTTTTTTATTAGCTACTACAACCGTCCCAATTAATAGGAAAATCGTATTCCGCAAACCCGGAAATATTCTTCTGTGAGTCTTTGGTTTCAGCATCCAATACCGAAATAACTTTTTTATAAATATCTTCGGCTTGTTGTGGAGAATCACCAATACTAGTCAAACCCAACTTACCAAACTGCGAAAGACAACCCATTAAGTGAAACACTGTTCCTGTTTCACTTCCGCTATCAAAATGTAACCGATGAAAAGCAACAATATCCATTAAATCATTAGGTAACAACCCACGATAGCGTTCTTTTTGTAAATTATCAGTCGCAATATAATATTTAGGACGCCCTTGTTTAGAGTAAAATAAACCTGTTGAGCGGTCAAAACGTCCATTGGTTAATAACTTCAAAGTCATAAAAGGATGAGTTGTACCACCCTTACGCAAATTAATTTCAATAGTTTGGATGTCCCAACTGCCATCATCTTGTAATACAGTGACAAAATCTACACCAAACCTTTCTAAAGCACCTTTCTCTGCTAATTTTTTACCAATTTGAAACCCATACTCTTGTAACCGCACTCGATAAACCTCATCTGCAGGAAATTTACAACCGAGATAAATTTGTCCATCGGGTCCTCCTAAAATTTGGTCGTGAGTGGAGAGAATTTCCACTTCTCCCTCAGGGGTAATACGTCCTTGTACACTAGGAGAACGTTTAACTTCTCCTTCAACAAAAGCTTCAACAATTCCCCCCATCTCAACTATTTTGCTGCAGAAATTTTCCCAATTTTCTTGCATAGCTTGAAAGCGCATTTTAGAAAAACATTCTTTAATTGCAGTGATTATCTCATTTCTATTTCCATTTTTGTTTTCGTTAGATGGTGACAAATTAGCAATTGGTCTTAAATCTAAAATCGCATTACCTTCTCCGGAAATACCTTCATTTAGTTTTACCACCATCCTTTGTAAGTGTGGCTGACGTTCCCACAAATCTACAGCAGCTTCAGCTAACTCTTGCTCACTCCAAACACTAAGACTACCATCTGGATGAGGAACCCCACTTTCTGCAAATATTTGCCGACTACCACTTTTTGTACCCCAAATTTGTAAATCGGGTGCAGCTGCGTACAAGGGTACATTTAAATTTACAGATAATTCTGCTTCTAAATGAGTAGAATTATAACATATCATAAAGGATTTTTCTAGCCTTAAAGCTTGACGAATACGATTAAGTAAACGTGGTCTTTCTAAAATCTTTTGAGTCAAAGGTTTAAGCGAAGAATCGTAAGTCGAAAGCAGTAATAATCGGTTACGAGCATGAGAAAAAGGTATTCCCGGTAATAATTGTAAATAGTAATCGATAATACTAGGATGCAAAGGCACCGAAGTCACATAAATAAGTCGGTTGCGAGGATTCCACAAACGAATTAAGGAAAATAATAATCTTTCTTCGTAATGTTCACAACCTTCAACTTTACTAAGTTCTCGCTGGTCAAGGCTAAGTGAAGGAATAACTAAAATATCGACATCACCTTCATGGGAACCCTCGATATTGTGCCAACGTTCCCGTAAACTTAATTGTAGCTGCCGAAACTTATCAATTTGTTGCAATTCAGAGATATTTACTGTTTGCATAGCACCATTCCTCTTTTATTATCCAGCACAACGTTTCTATATCTTAGGTATATCTAAAAAAATAGTACCTGTAAGAAACCTGTAATAGTTCTTTTTTTATTTAAATACTGTATTTTATTTGCTCTCGTCATCTGTTATTGGATAGGAATTTTATTTATTTTAATAAGTAATAAGGAAGAGAGAAGAGGGAAGATTAGAGAAAAGTAAGTTTGTAATAAAAAGTAACGTACTTGTCGAGGTATTTGTGCTTCATGCCAGAAGGCTATGAAAATAAGCTTAGAAATCAATTTTTGGCTTTAAGGTAAAGTAAGTGAAAATGGGTTATATATAATACAATAGTATTGCACCCAGCATCTCTATATTTTATAATTTTGACAAATATAAGATGGTGTAGCAATACCAAGATGATTGACCACGACCGACTGTTTAAAGAACTTATTACCACATTTTTTATTGAGTTTATTGAGTTATTTTTTCCACAGGTTTTAGCTTATCTGGAGCCATCAACAGTGGAATTTTTGAACCAAGAGATATTCACTGATGTAATAGAAGGAGATGAATATGAAACTGATATAATCGCAAAAGTCCGTTTTCGACAGCAAGAAGCTTTTTTCTTAATTCATATAGAAAATCAATCATATAAAGAACGCATTTTTGAGCGAAGAATGTTTCGTTACTTCGCACTTCTACATGGAAAATATGGATTACCTGTATATCCTATTGCTATCTTATCTTATGACAATCCCCGCATTAAGCAATCAAATACCTACCGCGTCGATTTCCCCGACAAAACAGTCTTAGATTTCAATTTTGAAGTGATTCAGCTTAACCAGTTAAACTGGCGAGACTTTTTGCAGAAAGAAAATCCCGTAGCTAGCGCTTTGATGGCTAAAATGAAAATAGCATATAAAGACCGTCCAAAAGTAAAATCTGAGTGTTTACGAATGCTTGCGACTTTACGGCTTAACCGTGCCAAAATGAAAGTTATTTCGGGTTTTGTGGATACTTACTTAAAATTAAGTGGAGAAGAAGAGAAAATTTTTCAAGAAACAATTGCTCAATTTGAACCAGCAAAAAAAGAGGCAGTTATGGAAATTGTTACCAGTTGGCAATTACAAGGAAGGGAAGAAGGAAGGGAAGAAGGAAGACAAGAAGGAAGACAAGAAGGAAGACAAGAAGGAAAGCTAGAACTTGTCAAGCGTCTACTCAACCGTAAAATTGGTTCGATGACTCCAGAAGTGTCCGAGCGTTTAAGCCAATTATCAACTACCCAATTAGAAGATTTGGGTGAGGCTTTGTTAGATTTTACTTCTCTTGAAGATTTATTGGCTTGGTTAGATAGATTAGAGGGTTGATTTACCTGTTGTCCAATTTTTTAACAGTGGTGTAGAGACGTTACGTGTGGTGTAAAGACGTTACGTGTGGTGTAAAGACGTTACATGTAACGTCTCTACATTATGTAAAATGTGAGCAGCTAAAAATAATGTTATTTAATGCACGCAATAATCGTAAATATATTATCCCAGAAAAACAAATTGTTCCAAGTTGGCTCGTAGCATGGGGAAAAGTTAACAGCCTAAAACAGAATGTTATTTGGCAAGATGAACAAGTCGCATTTATACCTATCGTATCCAGTACGATTAATGATTCTGCTACGGACAAATTCGCACTTAGTTCAAATCAGCAATATGTTGTAATCGGAGACATTTGGCTAAGTAATCGAATAGAATTACTGCAAAAATTGGGAATCGAAGCAGCAGATTTTTCTGGAAACGATATTCAACTGATTGCTAACTTATGGGAACGATGGGGTGAGCAATGTCTCAACATGCTAGTGGGTATGTTTGGACTAGTTATTTGGGATAGAGAACAGCAAGTTTTGCGATTAATAAGAGACAGCACAGGCGCTCGCACTTTGTACTATACTAATACTGGCAGCACCCGTTGGATTGCTCCAAAATTGCGAACCCTTACACCTCATCATTCTAGGGAACTCGATTTAATTGCATTGCGAGACTACCTTTGTTGTGCGTTTGTCCCAGGAGAAAGAACACTTTGGCAAGACGTACGAGAAATTCGTCCGGGGACTTGCTTACAATTTCCCAATAAAAATATTTATAGTTATTGGCAACTCCAAGAAAAAATTGCAGATGATGATAAACCCTTAATTTGGCATAGCGATTTACTACGCGATTTACTCGAAAAAGTAGTTAGAGAATATTTACCCGAAAATGAAGCAGTGGGTGTTTTTCTCTCAGGAGGTTTAGACTCCAGCAGCATTACAGCCTTAGCAGCAAAAATTCATAATGCACCAATTCACACTTTTTCCATTCATTTTGGTTCCGAATGTGCCAATGAATTAGAATTTTCTAGTTTAGTTGCTGAACACTGCCAAACTCAACACCACATTTTAGAAATTACCCTTCGTGATATGTGGGAAAAGCTTCCAGAAGCGATAGCCTATTTAGATGACCCTATAGGTGACCCATTAACAGTACCAAATTTATTGGTAGGAAAATTAGCGCGAGATTACGTGAAAGTTACATTAAACGGTGAAGGTGGTGACCCTTGTTTTGGGGGTCCCAAAAATCAACCAATGTTAATCAATAATTTATATGGTTCGGTCACTAATCAAGACCCTTTACAAGCTTATTTAATTTCTTTCCAAAAATGTGCTAGCGATTTGCCACAATTATTAAAACCGGAGGTTTTGCAAGCAATAAAAACAGAACCATATATATTTTCTCAAGATTTCAATTCCGATGCTAGTTATCTGAATAAGTTAATGGCACTCAATATAAAATTTAAAGGTGCTGACCAAATTCTAACAAAAGTAAATAATTTAACTCAAGCTGCTGGTTTAAATGGATTATCACCACTTTTTGACCAACGAGTAGTCGATTTAAGTATGAAAATTCCTCCTAAATATAAACTTTCAGGAGTTGAAGAAAAAACGGTACTTAAACAAGCAGTTTCAGATATTTTACCTGATATAATTATTAGTCGCCCAAAAAGCGGTATGATGGTTCCAGTACAATTGGGATTCAAAAAATATTGGCAGCGGGAAGCTAGACATTTACTATTAAATAAAAAAGCCGCAATTTCTCCATATATTAATCAATCAATTATACGCGAATGGTTAGATTACCGAGGAGATACTTGGGGACGCTATGGAGTTAAATTGTGGTTGTTGGTGAGTTTAGAAATTTGGTTGCAAGTAAATCATAAATTTTGATTTCTCTACAAAACACTGTATTTATCGCTTTATAATAGTAGTAAATGCTTGAAGGTAGGATATTATGAGAAAGCTATCGATACCATATTTTCCGGACAGACAAATGGGTCAAGTAATAACAACCTTAAATTTAACCAACCAAATTGACCAAATATTAGCCGAACGTGGTTTCATTTCCCCAGAAGAAGTTCGTTCTGTTACACTAACAAATGTTTTAGTTGATACAGGAGCGACTTTATTATGTTTGCCCTCATCTGTCATTACCCAATTAGGTTTAGTTCAGCGAGGAGAAGCAAGCGTTGAAACCGCTGCTGGACTACAAAAAGGGCGAATATTTAAAAACGTTGAATTGTCTATTGAAGGACGTCAAAGTACTTTCGACTGCTTAGAACTTACAGAAGTATCATATGCTTTATTAGGTGTTATACCAATGCAAATTTTAGGGCTTGAGCCAGATTTAAAAAACCATAAATTACGATTATTACCTATGAATTCTGAGCAGAGTTATCTTACTGTTTTGTAAATGATAATGAAGGTCTTTTTATCCAAAGCTTTCCACAGCATAAACACCCGTATCGTTATAGTCGGAGAAAATCAAGATACCGCTATTATCTTCCACAGCTAAATTATAAGTACTAGAAATTCCTCGTCGCAGAATTTGAATTAATTTAGCAGGAGTAAATGATTCTAATTCCACAAAATTACCTGTATCCAACCATTGCAAATCTTCTACAGATAAAGTTGAGCGAATCTCAGGAGCTAACAGTTTCGCTTCTTGCGCTGACTCATCAGAAGTTTGAACAAACATTCCACGTTGAGTACTCAAAATCTGACGCGGTGTTAACCCAATATCAATAATAGTGAAATTACTATCTAAAAACCAATTTGAACTAGTACGAAGATTATACGCTAAAGTCATCCCTTGTGGGCTACAATCATGGAAAGCATAAACTTTTAAATTTGGGTTTCGTCGCAGCATCTCCATTGTAGTTTCAAAAATATTTTGAGGGTATCCTGTAATACTCAAAATAGCGCAGTTGTTTTCAAAGTGGAAATTATTTGCGATTAAAAGCTGAGCAATAGTAGAGTTACCACAAACAACTAATCTATCAAAACTATAAGCGGTAACATCAGGATTTATAGATGGAGAAAGTAAATTTTCTTCACGAGGAGCAGGTAATATTTTACTAACCAAACCATTTATTGTTTGCCAGCGAGTTAACCATTCATTAAATTTATTAAAATCAATTAAAAATGTCTGCCCTATTTGAGGTAAAGAAATTTGCCTAAATCCTAAAAATATAGACAATAATCCTAAAATCACGCTGCTAGCAAAAGCCCAAAAAGAATTTAAGGGGTATATAGCAAGTATCATTCCCACAACAAGAATAAAAACACCAAAAAATCGTAGAAATTTAGCATTGTCTCGACGTGTTTTTAAAGTTGTATTGTTAGATGTAGTTGCATCAAATAAAAACCAAATCACGAACCCAGCGAGCAAACTAGGAATAATAAAATTAGAAGTTGCTGAAATGGCAACCCAACTGGTAATAAAGAAAGGTATAAAGCAACCCCATGCAGAAGATGTGCTTCTCTTCCTAAAACGATTGTCTAATAAGTAAAAAAGTTGCTTGGGTGTAAAAAATAGGGTATTGTTAACAGAAATATCAGCAATAAGCTTAGCGAACATAGGGTCAGTAATTTTAAAACCAGTCATTTGTGTTGGTTCAAATACAAATAAATGATTACAGTTTTTACACCGACCTTGATTGTCAGTTCTATCTTTTAAAGTATTATCGGTTCCGCAGTTGATGCATTTCATAATTGGTAATTGGTAATTGGTAATTGGTAATGGGTAATTGGTAATTGGTAATGGGTAACTGGTAATTGGTAATTGGTAATGGGTAATTGTTATTGCTTTTCTTAGAACAATTGATTTTCTAGTAAGGTGCTATAGTCTTCTCGCTTCCTAATTAAGTGATGGGTATTATTTTCTAACAATACTTCCGCTGGTCTGGGACGATGTAAAAAGTGCGATGACATTGCGTAACCATAAGCACCAACGTCTAAAATGGCGATAATATCACCAATTTCTAATGCTGGTAGTTGGCAATTTTTTCCTAGGTAATCTCGCGAATAGGTTGTATTCCCACAAACATCTGTCGTGTAAACTTTTGACTGTTGACCGTTGACTGTTGACAGTTGACTGGTAATAATTTCGCGATATCCACCGTGAACGGAAGGAACAGAAAGATTACCCACTGTAGTATCAACACCTACTATTTGTTTTTCTTCTTGCCATTTTATGGAAACAACTTTCGCTAGTAATATCCCACATCCAGCTATTGCTGCTCTTCCGGGCTCAATTACTAAGTCAATTTCTTTTTTTAGGCTTTTAATACTATCAGTTAATGCTGCACCAAATTCTTCCCAATCAAAAGCTGCTCCGAAATGATGATAGGGATAGCCAAAACCACCTCCAAAATCTAAATATTCCCAATCTGGTAATTGTTGTGCAGTAGCAATAACTGTTTCAATTACCTGAGTAAAAGCCTTGGTCGCATTGGTTCCTGTACCTCGGTAAAAGTGTAAACCAGTTAATTTCAATTTAGATTTACTTGTAATTGCAATTGCTTTTGCAAAATCCTCCGGAGAAACCCCAATCCGACTATCTCCGGTTATTTCTGGTAAATTAAGTCGTAAACCTAGATGGAGTTCCCCACTCCTTTCTCCCCAAATTTCACACAATAGCTTTAGCTGAGCGATGCTATCCAAATTTAATGTTGTGATTCCCCAGTTAAGGATTTTTATCATTTCTGGAAGGTTCAAATTACTTCCGCTATAAACTATTTCGCTGGGGTCAAAACCTGCTTTCAGTCCCAAGTAAATATCTCCTGGTGTATTAGCGTGTAGTCCCCAACCGCATTCTCGAAATATTTTTAACAGAGAAATATTACCGTTGGTGACACTCGCAAAACGAAATTGAGTGCGAGGATAAGGAACTGCTTGAGTGATACGTTTAATAGTTTCTCGTAGACTCAAAGCATCATAAACATAAAGGGGAGAACCATAGATACTTAGCAACTCCTCAGCAATTCTCCACTCCCAATTTCCTATTCCCCATTCCCCATTCCCCATTCCCAATTCCCCATTTTTTATTTGTAATTTTTCCATATCCACCGAGGTAACATAAATGGATGTGCAAATGAACTTTTACCAACTTCTTCACCTAAGACGTTAATTCGCCAAAGTTGCCACATGATGAGTAGCCAAAGTATCTCACCAATGCGCCTTCCTTGGATTGCTGCGCTCAGTTCACCCGTAACTATTTTTGCTGCTATATCAGGTAAAATACGGTTTTCTTTAGAAAGAATTCCAGGATTTAACCAATTGCCTATTTGATACCAAAATTCATTTAAGCACCAAGGGGTTAAGGGAACGCCCATACCGCGTTTTTGTCTCCAAACTATTTCTGGGGGTAGCCAATTTTCTACTGCTTTTTTGAGGATATATTTCTCACAGGCTCCCTGTAGACAAAGTTCTCCTGATAATGAAAATGTCCACTCAGCAAGGGGTAAGTCGCAAAAAGGAGAACGTACTGATAACCCATGAGTAAACCCCAAATTAGTTGCACGAGGATGTATATTTTGTGCCCCTTTTAACATTAGTGTGGCACGTCGGAGACGATGCATCAGAGAAGGGCAAAAATTAGGGTCAAGTGCTGTTTGTAACCACTTCTCTGGATGTATTTCTTTTACTTGTTGCTGTATTTCTGGTTGAAAAACCTGTGTTTCTAAGTTCCACAAACGGTGAAATGTACGAAGGTATTGTTGTATAAATGTTTCTTGTCCTGTGGGATGATGTCCTTGGTAAATACCAGCGGCAATTAGTGGTTTATTTGTCCAACCAGCAAATAATTGGTCACCTCCTTCACCATTAAAAATTACACTGCTTTCTTGCCTAGCTGTTTGGCATAAAAGATACAAAGGAACCGTTACCCCGTCTCCGAAGGGTAAGTCCATTGCTTGTACGGTGGGAATCAGGGCTTTTTTGATATGATTGGGTGTTGCAGGGACTTTAATCAGAGGAATATTTAAGAATTGGGCTACTTGTTCTGCGTAGGGATATTCTGGAATGCCTATATTTCCGAAATCTAGGGTGTATGCTCGGACTTTTACACCTGCTTGCACTAAAAGTGCTGCGACTATGGAAGAATCTAGTCCCCCGGAGAGTAATACTCCTACGGGTTCGTCTTTTAAATCAGTTATTTGGCGATTAATGGATTCTTTGAGATAATTTTGTAATTGGCTAACTGCTGTGGTTTCATCTTTGATTTGTTCTGAAGCTTCACACCATTCCCGTAAAGATTGGGATTTGGGAGTATTTAAATTAATATCTTCTGAATCAATACGACATTGCCAAACAAGTTCGGTTGCTGCTGGTATTGTAAATACTTCGCTAACCGGGGTTAGGGGTGTGGGGACATAAGAAAAGCAGTTATAACCGTAGAAACCAGGTATGCTAACTTGGGGTCTTTCAATTAAAGGTAGAAGCAATTGTAAACGGGATGCAAACCAAATAATTTCTCCATACTGCATCCAGTATAAAGATACTCGTCCAAAAGATTCCCGTCCTAAAATTAACCTGTTTTCCCCTATTTTTACCCAAGCATCAACTTCTGTTGGTAGTCCGGATGCTGATATTGCGGCAATTTGGTAAGGTAATTCTTCAATATTTTTATTTAGGGACGTATTTATAGATGTATTTATAGATTTATTTACAAGCTTTGGTTGCTTTTCCCAAAAGTAAGCAACATTCCAAACAAGTTGAGGATAATTTTCTTGTTGACGAAAAATATTTGCACGCTCTGTTGAATGTACAAATTTTGCCTGTAAATTCTGTACGTGAGTTAGTTGGTCTTCTAACTCGCTTTGTTGAATAGCATGAGAACCGCAACCCCAATAACCAATAAATTGATATGCCATCCTGAATTATTTTACTTGGAAAGTTTCGTCACTGAGGGAACGGCCATTTAAGAGCATCTGCACTTTCCAATTACCTGTTGGTGCTGCAGAACCTATATTATACCGACAGTATGTATTCCAAACCGATGTAGTAACCTCACGAGTTTGGAAGTTGTTTTGTTTAACTAGCTGACCGTTGGGGTCGTTCCAATTACATGACAAATTTAGTGTTTCTCCCACCGGAGCATCTTTCAGAGTTACGCGATAATATAATTCTGAGTTACTTTGGCGTTCAATTATCTTGAGATTACCCCCGTCATCTTGCGCTAAAGTAATTCGGTTTTGTTGCGCTGAAACACCAGCAATTACTGAGTTTTGCCGTTGCGAAAAAAATATAGAGAGTGCGATCGCAATTACTAAAACAGCAATAGCAGAACCAAAAATCCATCGATTGCGACGTTGTTGCTGTTGGAGTGCTTGTCTCCGACCCAGCTGGACTAAAGCTTCATCCAATAAATCAGGTGGTAAATTTAATTCTTGCAAAATCTCCTTAACCTGCTCTGGGTCTAACTCCGCTTCCCGACGCTGGGAAAGCAGTTCGACCTCAGCCACAATCTTTCCTAACTGGTTTTGAGTTAGTCGCTGTGTCATAGCTCTCTTCCTATAGCTTGGCTGCAACCGTATTTAGGTTTGCGGTTCTAATATAAACTACACCAGTTATAAACTACACCAACTGTCCGGAAATTTTCGTAACAATTACAAATATTCGCCAAAACTGGTTCGTAACAGCAAAAGAAACCTCACCTCCAACGTGACTCCCCACAAGCGGGGAGGGGGCTACAATGTACACACAAGTTGAATACTTGTCATTGCGAGGAGGAACGACGAAGCAACCTCAAAAACTTTAACTCTCACGCGATATTAATGTTTACTATTTGTCGCGGAAGGACACGAGGAAAGGGATTGCTTCGTCGTTCCTCCTCGCAATGACAGGTATTCAACTTGTGTGTACATGGTAGGGGGTGGGGTTCCTCTTGCTGACAAAATTTGGATTAAAAAAGCCCAGACATTTCTGCCTGAGCCTTTACTAAACCCAATTAATTTTTTGGACTAATATCCAAATATAATTAATAACGGTTATTGCGGAAATTACCGCCACCGCGATTACCACCACCAAAAGAACCTCTATCTTCTTTAGGTTTAGCCTTATTAACTTTGAGGTCGCGTCCCATCCATTCAGCACCGTCAAGTGCTTCAATGGCAGCAGCTTCTTCAGCTTCGGAACTCATTTCAACGAAACCAAAGCCGCGTAAACGACCTGTTTCACGGTCAGTAGGTAGTTGAACGCGCTTCACAGAACCATATTCTGCAAAAATCGCATTCAAACTCTCTTCTGTAACGTCGTATGAAAGATTGCCTACATAAACTGACATATGTCGTCTCCGAAACCGTAAGTGTATAGAGATTTAGATTTCGGAGAAAAGTCTGTGTATACCAAAAGGAAAAAGCCTGTCAATACTAAAAACAAACGTAGCTCGCCGAATTAACTCTCGAATAGAATCTTAACATAGGTGGAAACTCTGTAGGGAGAAAGTGGAAAAACTTTACAAAAGTTAATATAAACAGAAAATACCCTAGTTGACTAACGAGGAAGCGAGCCATTATCAGAGGTAATAATAAAAATAAGATTTAAATAAATGGTTAAAAGCAGCAATGGAAGGCATTTATGAGGTATGTATTGGAATCACGAACCCTATAAGAGCCATACAATATTGGGAGCAATTTGGCTATCGTATCGGTTGTGAGGGACAACTACCCGATAATGCAGCCTATCCGTTATATGGAGTTAATTCATCATTAAAATCAATTCGTCTGTACCATCAAAACGCAGACCACGGATTAATTCGCTTGATGATGTGGGAGATTCCGACACATCGGGGCTTAGGTATGGAATCAATGAAAGTTCGGGGGAATCGTTGGGCTATAACTCTCACAAGCGATATATTAAACATCTTAAACCATGCCGAAGAAGCAAAAACAGCTCTTTGGGATATAAAATATACTATTCCTCACTGGGAAATTATTTACCAAAAGCATAAAAAAAGCCATCCTTTCGTCGAACCATTAATGGGGGTACGAGAAATGTTGTTGCTGCAACCCGAAACCAGACAAGTAATCTTTCAAAGATTTGGTTATCAGATGCCTCATTACGGAAACATTAACCACAGCAGCATTTTAAAAACAAGTCAGTTTACTCACATGGGGATAGTTATACAAGACGACAGCAAACAAACCCTGAGATTTTATGACGAAATTTTGGGTTTATTGCGTGTGAGGGACGACGTAGAAACCAGCTATGAAACATCATTAGCAGGTAGAGGGATATTTGATTTGCAACCAGGAGAGCGTTTTTTCGTCACAGCATTTGATGACCCTCGTTCCTCAAAAACTGACTGGATGACAGCACGTAGCGGTAGACTTTATATAGTCAGATTTCCCCAATATATTAAATTAAAAACCAACTTTGAAGCCTCGCAACCAGGATGTTTAGGAATGTCTTTGTATACTTACCGCGTAAATAATATAGAAAATTACTTTGACCGGATTAAATCGAGTGCGGTGCAAAAGTTTACGACGATTTCTGTAAATGAATTTGGTGAAACAAGTTTTTCTTTTGTAGCACCAGACGGATATTTTTGGAATTTGGTAAATAGTTGACTGTTGACTGTTGACGGTTGACTGTTGACTGTTGACGGTTGACTGATGAATTTTGTATTTTAAAACGACTGCTTAGTATCTACAAATACTGGGGTTAACAATGAAAAAATGGATTACTTGGATTTTACTTGTAATTGTATCGGCGTTACTATTAATCATAATTTTCACTGCAACTAGTATTTATACTTATGGTAGTCAATCAAAAGAAATAAAAGCCGATGTTGCAATAGTTTTAGGAGCAGCAGTATGGGGGAACCAACCTTCTCCAGTTTTTCGAGAAAGAATAAATCATGCAGTAAATCTTTATAAAAATGGCAATGTGAGCAAAATAATATTTACTGGTGGAGTAGGAGAAAATGACAAAATAGCTGAAGCCACAGTGGGTAAAAAATATGCGATATCAAAAGGCGTTAAAGACGCAGATATTTTAATAGAAACAGAGTCGCGTACAACTTACCAAAATCTAAAGAACGCACAAGATATTGCCGCCAATAAAAATATAAATAAATTTCTTATAGTCAGCGACCCTTTACATTTAAAAAGAGCCGTCTTAATGGCAAAAAACTTAGGATTAAACGCATATCCATCTCCCACCCCAACAACACGCTATCGTGGATTTCAAAGTCAAACAGAATTTTTAGCCAGGGAAACATATTTTTATTTTGTCTATCTCATTTTTAAAATATAAGTTGAGCAAGCGTTTAGCAAAGTAAACCGATAGAAAGGGATTATTGATTTGAGGTGAACACAGTCTTAGTTATGTGAATTATGAACTATTGTTGACTGCTGTGGCTATAAAGATAGTGTAGTAGAATAGTAAAGTAAATAAAAAAAAATTAATCATGGCTGCTAAACAAGATGATGGATGGGATTTAGTAATTCATAGCCGTAATGGTCAGTTAGTGCTGGCTGTCCAAATTAAAACTAAACTTAATGCTTCCCCAGAATGGGTGGCACAATTTAGGCATAATATTTTCGCCTATGAAATATTCCCACAATCTCCCTATTTTCTAATGGCTTTTCCCGATAGGTTTCATCTTTGGACTAACAATGATACTTTTCCCGAGCTAAGAGAAGCAAATTATATTATTGATGCATACCCTATTCTTAAACCTTACCTTGAAAAAGCAGGATTAACAAAAGACCAAAAAATCAGTGCTCAGAGCCTAGAAATAATTGTTGCATCCTGGTTGGGAGAAATTATTAGTTCGGAACCAGCTTTTGGCAAAACAGATAAATTTGGACAATGGTTAACCGATTCCGGTCTTTACGATGCTATTGCAGGAGGTAGATTTTACTACGAGGCTGTTGCGTGAATAATATTTACGTAGAAACTAATTTTGTTTTAGAACTTGTTTTTCAACAAGAACAGTCTGAAAGCTGCGAGCAAATTTTGCAACTTTGTGAAGCTGGAGATGTTAAAATAATCATCCCTGCTTACAGCTTAGCTGAACCACACGAAAAGTTAAATCGTCAAGCAAAGAGCCGTAAGGAACTTCAGCAATTACTCAATAATGAATTAGGACAGCTAACGAGAAGCAAATCTTATACAACTCGTATTAATAGTATTAAAGATATAGCAAGTTTACTTATTAAGAGTAATGAGGAAGAAACACAACGTTTCATCGAGTATAGAATTAGGCTTTTAGAGTGTGTAGAAATAATTGCGCTAACTGCCGATATTCTTAGAGAAGCAGCAAGATGCGAAGACCCTTATGATTTAAAACCACAAGATGCTCTTGTTTATGCATCAGTGATTACACATCTTAGGCAGAATAGACCTCCCATAGCATGTTTCCTTAACAGAAACACAAGAGATTTTGGCAGTCCAAATATAGTGGATGAGTTGAACAATTTAAATTGCAGAATGATACCGCGATTTGATAGTGGTTACGCCTTTATTCAATCACAACTACGTCAATAACCATAAATATTAGACCTTTGTTGAAAATTTGTCCGTTATTTGAGCCAGAATGTAGAGACTAAACATGTTTAGTCTCTACGTAGGTTGGTACGACAAATATTTTCCCTATTTTTTTTTGTACCCTACTAGCTAACTCTAAAAGTCTCCACAGTCGCTTGTAATTCCTGAGAAATTTCCACAGTTTCTTTCAAAGCCTCAGAAACTTGACTAGAAGAAGCACTAGTATGCTTAGAAACAAGAGCTATTTGTTGCATCAACTGGGTAACAGCTTGGGAAGTTTCGACTTGAGAAACAGTCGCATGGGAAATAGACTGTACCAAAGAATCAATTTGTTGAGAAACATTAATAACTTGACCAAAAGAAGACTTAGCCTCCTCAAGAACACGAGTTCCTTCTACTACTTGAGAAGTTCCTAACTCCATTGCAGTTACTACATCATTAGTTTCCCGTTGAATTTTCTCAACAATTTGTTCAATTTCCTCAGTAGCAGAAGTACAACGAGCAGCTAATTCACCAACTTCTCTAGCAATAACAATAAAACCCTCACCCTCTCCGGCAGTTCTTCCTGCTTCTAATCCAGCATTCACAGCTAAGACGTTTGTCTGAAGAGCAATTTGGTTAATGATAGAAGTAATTTGGGTGATTTGTTGAGAAGATTTACCTAAACGTTTCACCTTTTTAGCAGTTTCGCTAACGGTATCTCGCAACGTCAAGATATTGTTGACAGTCATATCCATTGCTTCACTACTATGAGCTACAGTATGAACTGCTGTGTGAGCAACTTGAGCAGCACTTTGAGCTTGTTGTGCAACGGTTTGAATGTCAAAACCCATTTGCTCCACACTACTAAGAGTGCGATTAATAGCTTCAGCTTGTTCCAGTGCTTCCAAAGCTAATTCGTGAATCGCGTCTTTGTTGTCACCTACAGCTAAATTTACATGGCTGACAGATTGTTTAACTTTAGTAACAATTCCTCGTAAGCTAGCAATGATGGAATTACAGCATTCAGCAACAGTACCGATATCTCCAGGGATGACTTTTGCTTGCACTGTTAAGTCACCGTTGGATGCATTCTTAATTTGGCTAAGTAGTTCTAATACTTGTTCTTGAAGTGACTTTTTCAGTTGATATTGTTCAGCTGAGAATACTTCTGCTGATTGTCGTGCAGATTCTACCTTCTCTAAAAGTTGTGCTTGTTCTAAAGCTAAACCTACAGGTACTGCAACAGCTTTCATTAAATCGATTTCAGATTGTTGCCACTTACGAGGGTGGTAACACTGGTGAGCTATCAGTAATCCATAGAGTTTATTGTTAAGCAAAATAGGTGCTACTAAATTTGCTTTCACAGAATATTGTTCTAATAGATTAATGTGACATTGATTGAGATTTGCTTTGTAAATATTTTCAGTTGCAGTTACGCGACCTTCTTGGTATTTGTGGACATAATCATGAGCAAAACAAGGGTCATAAATATTTGCTCCTAAAACTTCTGGACAATCAGCATCAACAGATTCAGCAATAACTTTACCATGCCAATTTTCATCAAAATGATAAATTATTACGCGGTCTGCTTTAATTGCTTGACGTGTATTTGTAACAGCAGCTCTCAAAATTTGTTGTGGGTTTAATGACTCACGTACTCGAACAGTAATTTTATTAATTAACTGTGCGACTTTTACTTCTTCTTCTTGACTATTAATTTGAGAAGTAACTCTGTCTGCCATCATATTAAAAGAGACAGCTAATTGACCGACTTCATCATTAGAGGAAACAAAAGCGCGAGAAGTACTATCTCCTAAAGTGAATTTCTCAACTTTTTGCTTAATCTGCTCTAGTGGTTGAACTAACGACTGCCGAAAAATTAGCCATGATAAAGCAACTAGAATTAAACCCACTGTACCATAAAGCAATTGTGCATTCCAAATTTGTAGCAGTAAATTATTAAGAGAAGCTTTACTAGTACCTTCTACTAAAATAGCTACTGGTTCGCTGTCAAACTTTTCAAAAGATTTATTTTCTTCTGTTATTGTTATATTTGGAATAGTTCTAGCAGCAATTGTATAAGCTTTTCCACCAATATTCATGTCCTGAGTAAATACTTTACCCGGAGAATTTATTGCTGCTTTTAATATAGCTTTCTCAGGTAAATCTAATTGCCCATTTTGCTTAGAAGCGGTAGCTAAGGAAAATTCTCCTGATTCTTTTTGGTAATATACTGCGCTATATCCGTCACCTGCATGTTGTGTGTTTCCACCAATAAAAGATTCTTTAGTAGTGATAATTTCACCCGCTACAAAAACTGCGATGATTTTTTTAGCTACGCGAGATTTTACTGGTGTGACTGTATAGCGAATTAAAGTGTTTTCAGGTTTAAAACCTAGAGGTAAAGGTGGTGATTCTCTCTCAATCTCTGACCAATTGACTAAGGTGTGAGATTGAATTTGCTTACCGGTTCTAAATACTTCACGAATTAAATTTTTAGGATTAAAAGTTTCACCTTTACGATTAGCATTTGCACTCTCAATAATCTTTAAATCAGACCCGACTAAAGTCGCATATTCAATCTTACGATAGCGCACTTCATTTTGAAGAACATCCTTTAGTTCTGATTGCAAAACATAAGGAATTTTTTCGCCTATAGTATGTAAACTAGCAGCTTGAATTAAAGCTGAATTATCTGCTTGACTACGAAAACCCAATGCTATTTGGTTAAGTAAATTTTGATTATGTACTTCCGCTATCCCTAATTCTGACTTGGCTTTCTGAACTTGATTTTCTGAGCTTTGGGAAGTTAATACTGTACCAATACCAACAACAGGTACTATTCCACATACAAGCAAAGACATCAAAACTTTTTGGCTAACCGAAATATTACTTATCCGTTGGGATAAAGATTGTTTATTCCCAATTTTTATAGCTAAATCAACTGGGGATTTGGATAAGTTTTGTTGCGATATTAAAGTATTATCAAGCGTTAAATTTCCTGCAACATTAGAAGGTAGTACATTAATTTCTTCGCTTGCTTTATTTTTAGTTGTAAATCCATTAACCATAAAACTTTTTTTTTGGGTAAACGATGTAAATAAACTGATGTTTCCTATGCACCCCTCAACTCACTAAGTTGCATCTTTGTTAGTTAAGTCTGTTTGTAGACCCACAAATTGCTTTCTTATATGCACAATAGACGGCTATCCCAGTATTTATTGAGGTAAACCTAATAACTACGGGAAATTACAGAATAAAGAAAAGTTTTTTTTCTAAGTACAGCTAAATTGATTGCTGTCAATGAACTTATTCTAAATTACGGATGAAATATTGTTCTCAGTGAGAGTACTTAGAAAATTAACTTAACTAACAAAATTTAATCTTTTTTCAGGGAATTTATGACGATATTTTCCACAAATGTAGAAATATCAGGCTTTAGAGGTATCCATTTTTATGCTGATTACTTATTTATACCTGAATAAGAAAAAATATCTTAACTAAGTGAAAATAGCCATACTATACAAGAGTATGTATATTTAATTGAGGCTCTACCTCAAGAGGTAAGAAGTAGTAGCAGCGTTCCTCAAGGTTGTATGCTTCCTTATTCTGTGAATATTATACCGATTCAGGAAAATTTAACTTCGTTGATATCGCATTCCTGGCAACTGGGTTATTAATCCCATTAATTCTAACTGCAACAACGCAGCAGAAACTTCACCAGTACTTATTTGGCATTTTTGGACGATTAAATCAAAGGGTAAGGACTCTGAGGTAATAGTATTAATTACACGTTGTAATTCTGGAGGTAATTCTGGAGGTAACTTTGAATGTAATTCTGGTGATGCTAGTTTTTGTATCTCCTGTGTGTCAATAACATCAAGTTGAGGTATTGCTCCCAGCATTTTTAGCAGTTCGTCTAGTTCTTTAAGAATTGGAGTAGCACCTTGACTCAGTAATTTTAAACACCCTTGTGCTGGGTAATCGTCTATTCTCCCAGGTAAGACATAAACGTCTCTACCAAAATCATTCGCATAATTAGCCGTAATCAATGCTCCCGATTTCATTGGTGCTTCCATTACCAGTACAGCGCGACTTAGACCCGCAATAATACGATTACGTCGAGGAAAGTGGGTGCGATTGGGAGGAGTTTTTGTCGGGTATTCACTTATAACTAAACCCGAATTTAATATTTCCTTGTAAAGTTGCAAATTTTGAGCTGGGTAAACAACATCTACACCTGTACCCAAAATCGCAAGGGTACGACCACCAGCTTTGAGTGTGGCAACATGACTTTCTGTATCAATTCCTGCGGCTAAACCAGAAACAACTGTAAATCCGCTTTTTGCTAATGCGGTGCTAATTATACGAGTCCAACGGATACCATATTCTGATGGTTTGCGCGTACCAACAATACCAACTATAGGTTTTTGTGCCAGATTTTCTGATAATTCAACTTTACCGCGATAGTATAAAACCGCTGGAGGTGTGGGAACTTCTAACAATAAGCGAGGATAGTCTGCATCTGCGGGTGTCCAGAAATTTGGATTGACTTGTTCGTGCTTGCTAAGAAATTCTTCTGGATGCAAACTGGAACGTTGCTGTACTACTTTTTGTAAGGTCTGAGAACCAAAACCTTCTACTTCCCCCAGTTGGGTTCGGTTTGCTTTCCATGCTGCACTGAGAGTTCCAAAGTGTTGTTGCAATTTTTGCTGCAATATTGGACCAACCCCAGAAATTTGTGACCATGCTAGCCAATATGCACGTTCTTGCTCCAATTTTCTATCCTCATCCGACTAAATTAATTATTCCCAAATTTAATTAAAAAATGAACAGGGGAATGGAGAGTAGGGAGTAGGGAGTGGAAATAATTGTATCAATTGAATGAATCACATTATACTATACAAGTAGTGTGATGTTAAAACTCATCAAATATGATGTTAAAGAGTGCTAACAAATAAAGCATAAATGTAAGCGATAAGTTCGGAAATTACGGTTCGTACTCCTTCGCTTGAACTCCACCATTTTTGAGGATTATAATTACCTGGCTGGGAGGCTATTACACCTACTTTGATTTGTGGTGTGAGTATTTTTTTAAACAAAAACCAGCTTCTGCGAGCATGAGCATCGGCTGTAAATAAATTTACTGTTTTGATTTGAAAATTATTTTGTGATAAGTATTGAGATAAAGCGACCGCTGCTGCTTGAGTTCTGTCTTTAATCACTCCTGGTGTGGGAACCACGATTATTTTTTCTTTTGGTACTCCCATTTTCTCTAAGCTGACAGCTGCTATTTTTGCGAAGTTGTTGTACTCGGCTAAGTAAAATCCGGTGGGTACGGGGATTCCTGTGGTAAATACTTGATAGTAAGGATTTTTTTCTATTTGTACCGCTGCTTGCTTAAGTTCATCATCCTTTATCCATCCTTCTATTACTAGTACGTCAGATTTGATGGGAGAAGTAACTGCCAGGAATGGGTATAAATTAGAGAACAAAAATGTAAGTAAATATGCTAGCAGCGCGAATAAAATTACCCACCCCTGGATGGTCAACATCCATATTTCTTGACGTTTGATTAGACGAATTTTCGGTATTTTCTTATTTTCCTGTTTTGTACGCAATTGTATAGCCCTAGCTTGCTTTTACCAAACGTTGTGATTTCAGATATTCAAACACCGACTTATCTCCAATATCTGGAGGAATTGCTTGCACTGCTTTACGCATAGCAAACACCATAAATAGTAATGCCCAAATTCCTAAGAAAATCTGCTCCCATTGTGTTGGTAAAACCCCTGCTAAATGTCCTAGTAGGAGTAAAGGAACTATTGGTGTTAATATTTTGGTCTCAAAACGATTGAAGCAAAAAGCTTCTTTAAAATAGATACCGGTTAATGCTGCGAAGCTAAAACCTACTCCTAGTATGCTCAGGGGATGGGTGTAAATAGTCACGACAAATGGTTGAGTATCAAAGTGACCAAATATAAATGAACTGATACAGCCTATTAGCCAAAATGCTTGTAAAGCTCGGTGTAAAGCTGCCATATAAATATGGATTGTAAATAAACTCACCCCTATTCCTAGCATAAAGATTGTATACAAAGGAGTTAGTAAGTGGTAGTCGATAGTCCCACCAAAATTATTATTGTATAGGACTATAGTACTACCTATGGCAAAACTAATGGCTGCGACCATCAAGCCTGCTCGATAGACGACCACACCTTTGCGGTCACCTTCGGTAATTGTAAATTCGCCAAATTGGCCTTGGTAAACCATAGGATTTTTGAGTTCTGTTTGCTAAACGTGATACGTTATTAAATGTAGAGACGTTACATGTAACGTCTCTACATATAGTGTCCAATATAAATATAAATTTAGCGTTTCCATTCCACTTTTAAAGTATCTTGTAAGTTTATATTTAGTTTGGATTGGGCATTACCATTATTAATAGCAATTTCTACCCAACCGTGACTTCCAACTAAAGCGACAACATCACCAATTTTAACGTCGCTGTAGGTTTTACGCGCTTCTACATTCAAACCAGCCACTGTGACATGCCAGTTTTTGCCTTGGACATAATTTTCAGGGATGTTGCTAACCAAGTTGCCGAAGTGGTCAATATATTGTATGCAACCAACAACTCCACTTTCCACAAGGGTACATTCGGGTAAGTTTAATTTTACTAAAGTAGCTGGGTCTATTTCCTTTCCCAAATTTTTGAGAGGGACACCACTTGCTAGATGCGCTCCGACTGGTGCAAAAATGTCCCGACCGTGGAAAGTGCTGCTGGGTTGCTGGTTTCTCCAATAATCGGCATTTGTTAATTCCACTGCCGCAATTGCTTGGCTTTGACTTAAAACTCCACTAAATAAACCATTATCTGGCCCGACTAAAAATCCATTCGTAAATTCTACTGCAATGCAGCGCCGTTGGGAACCGACACCAGGGTCAACCACTGCTACGTGTACTGTCCCATTGGGAAAATAGGGGTAAGCATCCATTAAGCAAAATCTCCCAGCTGCTATATCTTGTGGTGGGAGAAGGTGGGTTAAGTCTATCACTGTTAGCTTAGGGTTAATTTGCGCGATGACTCCTTTCATCACACCCACATAGACATCGCGATTGCCAAAGTCGGTGAGTAAAGTAAGGGGTCTCAATTATGCTTACCTACCTTTTTCAAAACATATAAATTTTGATTATTCCCGCGCATCAGGCGTAAATCTTCATCTAAATAAGTAATATCTGACCATCCATTAAATGAGAGCGTTGATTTAAGATTTGACTTACCATCCATCCCTAAAGTTTTCATAAATAATACGGATTCAGTTAAATTCGTGCTGGTATTTTCAACATATGTTTCTAAAAAATCAATATTGAGTCGCTGAGAGCCTTCTACTGTATAGCATCCTACAACAACAACTTGACCTTTTATACCAGAGTCTAAAGCAAATTCCACTATATTAGTATACTGCTGACCATCTGTGTAAATATCTTGGAAAATGTTAGTAACTGTGACACTAACATTAGGTAATTTTCCAAAACTCAAGCGTTCAAGAGTCGCTTCTCGTTCTAATCCAAAAGTACTATACAATAACTGCCAGTGCCCTTGAACAAGTTCCATCTGATTTGTTGGTTCATTTGTTGGGTTTAATGTTTCTATTCTTTCCGCTAATGTTTCGATTTGCTCTTTAAGTTCCGAAGTGCTGTTAAATCCCAAGTTAGTAGACTCACAGATTGAAATTAACTCTCGTTGTAAGTCTGGTAGCTGCCTATCCATATTTATTTTCTTTTGCTATCAGTTTATAATTAATTATAAATAATGATAAATTAAAAAGCTAAGATAATGTCAAAGCTAAACCAGCCAACAACCTATGAAGGAGGATGTCACTGTGGCGCAGTCCGCTTTCTGGTTGTAGTAGATAATCACAAAGCGGATGATTGTAATTGTTCGATTTGTCAGAAGAAGGGCTTTTTACATTTGATTGTGCAACGCGAGAAATTCACTTTACTTCAGGGGGAAGAAGCGATAACAACTTATACATTTAATACTGGTGTCGCTCAACATAAATTCTGCAAAAGCTGCGGAATCCACTCTTTTTATATTCCTCGTAGTCATCCCGATTGTGTTGATGTTAACGTCCGTTGTTTAGATGGTGATATTATTTCTAACTTTGATATTGTGCCTTTTGATGGAAAAAATTGGGAAGAAAATATTCATCAGCTCGTAGTTGAGTAGAGACGCGAAATTTCGCATCTCTATAAATCTGTTAGCCCATTAGCTGAATATTAGAGAACACAAATTCTTGAGTTGATGTTCCACCTTCTACTTCAGTGCTAATCGCACGACGGCAGAGAATAAAGTAATTACCCACTTTTTCCCAACTATCTTCAAAAAGGCTCTTTCCACCCTTTTGCTCACCAGTTTTTGGGTCATGATAAACTGAATCATAACTATGAGATAAATAACCTTCGCCTGTATCTTGAACACTAAAGGTATTAATAGTTACTACAACACCGTGGATATGGCGATGAACTAGAGAGACTATATTATTTCTAACTTTGTATTTATCTCCAGCTGTTTTACCCGCGATTAAAATTTCTACAGCACCATCTTTATCGGTTGTACCATAGTTAAAGATATTTTCTCCGTGGGTTTGCTCAAAGGTACGACGGACTCTGTGAACAGCTATTTCCCAAATTTGACTGTTAATTGCTTGTTTTGCTTCTTCGTCCTCTATCCCAATGACTTCCCCCTTTAGGTTGGGGTTGACTACTATTTTTCCTGTAAAAGTCTTATCATCATATTTGTAAGTGATATCCGCTGTATAACCGGGGAAATCTTTGTCCCAGGTGTAGCGGTTTTCATAAGCAGCCCGGAAAAGTTCTTGGGCGGAAACTGTTGTTACTGTCATGTACTTCTTCCTATTGCCACTAATTATGTTAGTTTTTGACTTTTGTTTCTATTAGTTAGCATAGAGGTAATAGTCAAGCATCGCATAGTCCCCAACTGGGTACACATTAACATAACCACAATGCCAAATTCTCTTCAAACCGTATTTCAGGTGATTGCCCAAGCACGCAGTGAGGATGAACTAAAACTTGCCGTCATGAACACTGTCGGTGAGTATTTTGGTGTGCAGCGTTGGGGAGTATATTTGCTGGATGATTCTCCTGTGGAGGTTGCCGTTCCCAGCGTACCTGAAATATGTATCGATAGTAACCCAGTAGGGCGCTATGTGGTAGAACGTCACGCACCAACCCACGAGCAATTAATTTTACCTAGCGAGGATTGGAAACATATTTGTCCCCGTGATGACCACGCGCACGTAATGAGTGGTCCGATTGTTTGCGACGGGCGTTTGGTGGGAACACTTAATTTAGCCCGGTCTGATGGCTCCCCAGCATTTGATGCTAATGATTTAGCTGATTTGAGTGCGTTGTGCTTACATTTGTCGTCAAAAATTGCTACTTTGCGGGCAAGTTCTAAAACATCTAATAAAACATCAAATTCCCTTTCTTCAAGTCTTTTGACCCCACGTGAGTTGGAAATTGCTGAGTTGGTGGCACAGGGTTTAACGAATGCGGAAATTGGAGAAAAACTCTGGATTACGCAAAATTCAGTTAAACAGGCTTTGAAGCGGATGTTTAGAAAGTTGGATGTTTCAGCGCGAGCGGAATTGGTGGCAAAGTTACAGGATAAATTACATTTATAGTGGGCTTTAAATAAGCGAAATTACAATTGGGTAAATATACAATCGGGTAAATATACAATTGGTCAAATTACATTGGGCAAATTACAATTGGGCGGGGCAAGAGAAAGCCCACCCCACAAGAGGTGTTTCATGGGAGTTATTCTCTTAGTGCATACCCCACACCACGCACTGTATGAATCAATCTTTTATCATCATTTTCTTCCAATTTCAGCCGCAAATAACGAATGTAAACCTCAATAATATTGGAATCACCCATAAAGTCGTAGCCCCACACTTTCTCTAATATTTGTTCTCTGGTAAATACCTGACGAGGATGACCTAAAAGATATTCCAATAAATCAAACTCTTTTGCTGTTAAATCAATTACCCGTTTACCACGAAATACTTCACGAGTGCGACGATTTAAACTTAAGTCCTCAAACTGCAACAAATCTTCATCTGTTTCTTGTGTGCGACGCAGATGAGCGCGGATTCTGGCTAATAATTCTTCTATACTAAATGGTTTAACCACATAATCATCCGCACCCGCATCTAATCCAGCTACCCGGTCACTGACTTCATCTTTGGCTGTTAACAAAATTACTGGTATTTTGTTTCCTGTTGCACGCAAGCGACGGCAAAGTTCTACACCTGTTAACCCTGGCAACATCCAATCCAGAATTGCTAAATCTGGTGATGACTCCCGTGCTAATGTCAACCCAGTCATACCATCATGGGCAACACTGACCTTGTAACCTTCGCTACTCAGTTCCAATTCTACAAATCGCGCTAACTTAATTTCGTCTTCAACTAAAAGGATATGTGCGGTCATATTATTCATCATATCTTCTTATAGTACATTGATTACTTAAAGAAATATACTGACAAAATAATAACAAAGGAACCTATTGGGGAGAAGCATCTTCTTGAGTTCAACCATTGGCTAATTTGTAAAAAACTATGACATAAAAATTCCTCGCGCTTACGATTTTAGGAAGTCACCGTTTGAGCAGGTTGTCTACAATGTCTCTAATAAGACAAGAAAAATCATATGCTACCTACCGTATTTACAACCTGCGTTCCTAGAGAAGAAATATTAGCGGGGGAATTGTCCCTAGATTTGTTTGCCGCAAAATTGCGGTTAGTGGTTGAAGGAAAAGCACCCCATGTTTACCAAGACTCAGCCACTTTTTTTGCTAACACTTTTGCCACTGATGGTTTAAAAAGCTTGATAGCAGAAGTGTTTGGGCGTTTGGTCGGTGTATCTGTTGGTTCTCCAATTATTCGGCTGGAAACCAGTTTTGGCGGTGGTAAGACTCACGATGAAATTGCTTTGTGGCATATAGCCAAAAATGGACGAGAAATACCAGGGTTAGAACGTTTCGTTAACCTCAATTTTATTCCTGACCGTCCAATTCAGGTTGCTGCTATTGCTTGTCAAGATTTAGACCCAGTTAACGGCGTTTATCACTGTGATACGGGTATTACCACTTACACTCTTTGGGGCGAAATTGCTTACCAAATCGGTGGTGTTGCTGGTTATAGCTTGCTTAAAGGTTCCGACGAACAGCGCGTTAGTCCTGGTACTGTTGTTTTAGAAAGGATAATTCAAAACGAACCGACTGTGATTATCCTCGATGAAATTGCCAGACACCTACGGGCTGCAAAAGCGACAAAGGTGGCAAATAGTAATTTAGCCGAACAGGTTGTGGCTTTCTTATTTTCCTTAATGGACTTGGCTGCGGCTTGCAATAACTTAGTATTTGTCTATACCCTGGCATCTTCTAGCGATAGTTTTGGCGAAGAAACTACCGATATTCGCGAAGCAATTTCAGCATCGGCAAGGCAAGAGAGGGTTTTGAAGCCAAGTACAGATATTGAAATTTACAATATAGTTAAGCAAAGATTGTTTAGCAGTATTGATGCAAGTGCAGCCGAAAATGCAGCAAAAGAATATTTACAAACATATAAAGCAAGTCGCATTAATTTACCTGACGGTTGTAAAGATTCACGCTATGCAGAAAGTATTGCAGCGAGTTACCCATTTCATCCCGAATTATTTAACTTACTAACGAAAAAAATTGCTTCCATTCCCAATTTCCAACGTACCAGGGGTGCTTTGCGGTTATTTGCTAGAGTTATTCGTAATTTATGGCAAGATACTAAAACCTGGATACCATTAATTCATCCGCATCATATTCCCCTTGGTATCGAAGAAGAAGTGACGAGCGATTTAACATCACGTTTGGAACGTCCGTTAATGCGAATACCGATTGTTGCGGATATTTATAATCCTGATGGTCGAGAAGCACACGCACAATTGCAAGATGGGGAATGGACTGCAGCAGGTAAACCACCTTTTTCTACTTGGGTAGCGCGCACGATATTTTTACACTCGATAAATCAAGGTATAGTAGCAGGTATTCGTCGTGCTGAGTTGAATTTATCTCTACTGACACCGGGGTTAGAAATTGGTTTTGTCGATACTTACTTTACAAATCGACCAAACAGCGACAATTAGTGCTGGAGAACAGTTTGTTAGATTAGAATACCAAGGTGCTATCAGAGGTTTTCAAAGTTTTCAAGGTGCTGTTAACAGCTTATTAAACAGCCCAGATGCAAAAGCGGACGTTTCTCTCAAACTGGAATTTAAATTTTCGTCACCAGCACAGCCAGATGGCACAGAAATCGCTACTATCAAAAATGCGCTTAATCGTAATCCGGTTGAGAGGCTGAACTTGACAGCGAAAGTAACTTATTGAACATGCAAGAGTTCCAACTGCGGGTAGTTCCTACGGACAACAACAACTTTGCCCTGGAATTATACCAGTGTGCGTATAAAAAAGCTGGAGAAAAAAAGCGTCCTTCTGCTAAGAAAATTGGACGTTTAAAGGGTAATGCTTTGGTGCAAGTAAGACAGGCGATTTATGAGTGTTTGAAGGCGAATAATTATGACCCGAAAACATTAAGTTATAATCGCCAAAGTCCTTATATGTTAGACGAGGAATCGGGGACAAATTTGGCGCTGTTATTTCAGACTTTGCAACCCCTTTCTAAACCCGAACGTATTGCTAATATTGCGAAGGGAATTATTGCGATGAGTAATGAAGAGTCGCATTATTGGTTTGCGAAGATTAGCAACGGAAAACGCAGTCAGGCTTTAAAGGCTATTAGGGTGTTGTTGGGTGATTAATTTTAGCTTTATTATTTCCCTAATGTTAAGCCAGTGGGATGTCAACCAATTGTGGACGAGATTATTCAAGAGCTTCAGCAAATTGCCAGTAATTACTCTGTATTCCAATGTGTTAAATGTGCTGATGCAATTCAAGGCTTTCTTATGAGTCAAGGTATACCAGGAAAACGAATAAAATTGGATTTGGGATTTAGGGATTTACCTTGGTCAGTTATTTATGACCAGAAACGAAACCTACAAATTGCTACTAATGGTCTTCACGAGGGTATAATTATTGTGGTTGACGGTGAAGAAATTGTATTTGATAATATTGACCATGCAGGAGTTGATAAGGCGCAGTGGCTTAGAAATCTCACTTCTCCTACAATAGAGCTAGGACGTGGCAATTTTGAAATAACGGAACAAGACTTTTAAGGAGGGTCAGATGCACGACCTCTACACGCTAATCGATAAAATCCAGAAAGCTCCTTCCATGTATTTGGGTAGAGCCTCTATTATTTGCCTTCAGGCTTTTTTGTCTGGATACAGTGTTGCTCAATACGAACTTAGTGCTACCCAAACTTCACAAAATAAAGATTTTCAAGAGTTTCCAGAATGGGTAAAGCAAAAATTTAATATTCAAACAAGTCAATCTTGGGCAAATATTTTGCTTTTCCATGCGGAAGATGAGCAGAAAGCTCTCGATTTATTCTTTAAAGTTTTTGAAGAATTTCGCAATCGACACAGTTATGTTTCGGTTACTGTAGATTCTGCAAAACCGCAAACTATAGCATCTTAAAAACTGAGACTTGATAAACCACATCAATCCTATAAAAATGGATGTATGAAATTCTCTTAGAAGATTAAAAGGAAAAACCCAGCTTTTGGGCTGGGATTGTTATCAGGGTGCATCTACCTCCTAATAATCCACCTTGCTGATTAGGGTATCCGGGAGGTTTTTAATATTCACTTGCTTATTGTTGATAGGGAAGATAACTGAGTTTTCTACGTATTTTCACCATTATTAGCCGTTGTTCTATGATTAGCCGCTATTGTCCGAAAGCCATTTTTTCAGGTCGCTAAGGCTCGAAAAATCGAGTAGCGCTTCTCCCAAAGCTTCCAGTCGCTCTATAGATAAATTTTCAACTCTCTGAAGTTCTGCATCTGGTAGTTGTCCCACCCGTCGATTTAGTAGACGAACTACCAAGGAACGCTCTGCTCTTTCTCCCCAACTTGTAACAATTTCCATAACTCCCCCTTTCTGTGGTTCTTCAAGTTTACCAATTTCTTCTTCAAACCTCTGTTCTTCCTGGCTGTTTAAACGCAAATAGGTATCCACGAATCCAGAGATTAAGCGCGTTTTTGCCGGATTTAACCGTAATGTTGTCAATAGCCTTAAACACTCAGCTTTGACTATAGGTCGTTCTTCTGGTGAGAACTGCATCTTTGCCATTAAGGCTGCTGCTACAGGATTCTGTTGTTTGATAAAATCTCGCCAGTTTAAACGGTTAAGTTGAATTGATGCAAAGTTAAATTCCAAAACTTTTAAATCAGGAAAATCGACTTGATGGCTGTGAGGTTCTTCGCGTTTTGGTTCATCAAATGAAAATACAACGATAGGATAGACAGGCTTTAAATATTTTTGATAAAGCCTTGCAAAATAGAAGAATATGCGACGGGCTAATTCTGCTTCTGTATATGACTGAGCTTCGATGTGAATCAAAAAGCCTTTCGTTTGACCGGCTTGATTCACTTCTGCTAGTAAATCAATAATTTTGTCTTCACCCGAAGTCAAGTCAGCAAAATATTCTTGTGGAAGAAAGCGTATGGATTCTTTATCAATTGTACTTGCTACTTGAGGAAGAAATAATTCGAGAAACTCGATAAAAAATGTCGAAATCAGTTCCTTAAATAAGCGGTCGTGGTCGGTCATTGAATTAATATTTAGCTGAGATAAAAAGCCTATATCGTTCTATGATGGTTTTTGCATTCGACAAGGAAGACGGTATCTATCACCCCTTCCTCGACGACTGCGTTCGCTGTTGCTACGTACTCCCCAAAAGTAAGCTTTCGGAAAACGAACTACTCAAGTTCTTTTTAGTGCGAACCAAGTAATCGATATTTCGGCGGATAGGCAGCAAATTGAGCGATTCCGTCAGTTTCATTGCAATTTTGGAGAGTTGGCTCGACAGTTAAATCGCGTTCCCAAACCTTACTCGACGGAACCCCTATATAAGGTATTTAAACCTACTCCGGCAGCGGCTAAGTGGATGGCAACACAAGAACGTGCCCGATTAGGAATCCCTATTTCCAGCCCTATTAGAGATATGTTGACAATTGAATTTGAAATTACTTCATCCCCAAATAGCGAAGATAAACAAGTATTAACTCAAGAGTCACGACTAGCAAAACTTAATCAATTGTTTGGTGCGTGGAAAGACCAGCCATAATTAATAGAAATATTTGCAGAAATTGATAAAGAGCGTCATAAAGATTTCAACTGACGAAATTAAAATATCACTCTTCTTATGGAAACAATGAATTTAAATCTCGTTGTCCGCTAACAACACGTACAATTGTGATATCGTTGTCTATTACTTGATACAAAATAATATGACCATCAACTGGAATTCCTCGTAAAAAGGGAGCGAGGTATGCGTAACTACGACCCATACTTGGAAAATTGATAAGATTTTTACATTTTTTTTCAAATTCTTTAATAAATCTTTCCCCAGCTTCAACGTTAATACTTGCAAAGTAATCAATAATCTCTGCCAAGTCTTGACTTGCTGTTTGAGAAATTGTGGAGCGGCTCATGCTTGGTTCTCACGTTTTTGACGTAGTTTTTCTTTAAGTTGATTAATAACAACTTCCGTATCTAGAACCTCACCTCGCTCAATTTCCTTGAGACCAACTTCTACTTTTTTCCGAGTATCCTCCAACCAGAGGGTATATTGCGACTCCTGTTCTTCCAACAGTTGGAACGCAGCAGCAATTACTTGTTCTACGTCCGTATATCTTCCACTTTGGATTTTCGATAGAACAAATTGCTCATGTTCTGGACTAAGCGATATACTCATTTTTCTTGCGTGCATTTTTATTATCGACTTTTTACTAGTTTAGCAATTCCGTAACTTTTTCACCCAAAGGTCAGACTCTAAGCACTACGCTCAGTCATTGTGAACGGGTCTTGTTTAACCTCTGCTAGAGAAATATTGATGCAAATCGAAATTTTCAACCTCTCACAGAAGTACAGAAGATGTTTTAATGTCGGATTTTGAACAAGTAATAAACGCACCTCCCTTACGTTTATCAATAGAAGAAATGACTGTAATGGATTTGTCAGCAGATATAGCATCCATTCAAAAACCAATAATAAGCGCACCATTCACACCCTTAAGTATTGAGCATTTATTTACTACCTCCGCAATTTTTCAAAGCATGGGTATTATTTTCTCCCGTGCTGGGGATAAAATTTGGCAACTGACTTATAAAGGACAAAGCTACAACGTTACATTTTATCCCGAAGTATTCGATGAGATGCCTTCATTACGGTTAATGAATTTTGGGGATGCTTTGTTTGAAAAACTTTTACAAGCAGTGGGGTAATTGCTCGCGTGTGAGGCTGTTTTAGAAGTATTTCTTCATAATCCCTGTTCCCTGTTAAGAGTTCCCTAATTTCAAATTGTTAGTTTAGCATAACAAGTACTGAATAACCACTATTTTGACGTTGTTCCTGTTTCTTGAAATTAGCAAAAAACTGCTCGTTAATTCCTATTTTTTCTGTGGCATTTTGACGGATTTAATTCAACCAATTTTGACCATTTTCTGGGTTAAATTGATTCACTAAATTACCAATTGTTTCCCAGTCAGCAGTTTCTCCTTTCTGTAATTTTTGGTAAGCTTTTTCCACCAAATAATGTCAATGACCTAACAATGGTTTTTGGGTTTTCACAAGCAATCGAGTGAATCGACTTTGTTTTTAGTGTGATTTCCGCACGAAAGTTTTATTTTCGCACGGAAATGTGATTTTTAATTTACAGAACGCAACTTGCGGGTACTATCAACTAAACTTTGAGCAAATTGGTCAAACCGCTGAGAGAGTTTTTCATCCAAAAGCTTACCTTCAGGGCTAAAAGCTTTCCACGCAGAACCAATAGCTACCTGCTCAGGTATCACCCAACCATGCACCCATCTCATAATCACTCGTAAATCATTCAGCGCATTACTATTAGGTTGACCCCCCAACACGCTAATCATCCCCGTCACCTTACCCGACAGTTCATCAAATCCCAGCAAATCCAAAGTATTTTTCAACACTCCACTAATACTACCGTGATATTCCGGGGTAGCCAAAATTAACCCATCAGCAGCACTGACCGCTTTCTGCAATCGCTTAACATCAGGATAATCCGGATATTCATCACCCCCATCACAAAAAGGCAAATTCATCTGCCGTAAATCTAAAATTTCCACCTCTGCACCAAGCGCTTCTACCCTCTGTTTGGCCACATCCAACGCTAGATGACTATAAGAACCTGGTCTTAAACTACCAGCAATACCAACGATTCTAACCATATTAACCTCTCAAACAGACTTTCTGAAATAACCTCACCCTTCTCCACTTTCTGAGAAGGACAATAAAAGCTCTTATGTTTTAAATCTAATTAACTCGAAGTCATTACGACTATGATTAATATAGCAATAAATTTAGTAATTATGCAAGGGAGGTGACTAACGGCTTAACTTGATACCATTAAATTGAAATATGGCACTTTAGTACTAGAAAGGCATTCATCAGTAGCTAAGAGTATAAAAATCTTTGAGTCTGGGGTAAAAAATCGTAGAGAGGTTATATTTTGGAGAATATTTAATTGTTATGACACAAGGTGAGGTAATTTTCACCTTCCCAGGCATGAGATGGAAGTTACACTAGATAAAATATAGATTATTTTGAATCTTACTAAAAGAAGAGAAATAAGAGTAATGCAACCAGGCTTATCTGATGGCAGTAGACAAAAGGTAATTATTATGACAAATTTCCAGAAAAAATCACTAGAAAAAACATCATTAGTAAAGCGCTTAGCACTAAAAAGCGTCCTTGCAGCTAGTATCGTAATACTGCCGGGGATTGCGGGAATTACCCCATCAGTAGCCCAAGGACAGCAGCAAAAACCACAGCAACAACAGCAGCAACCACAGCAAAAACAGCAACAGCAAAAATCCGACCGGGAACTGACCTACGGTGAACTTTTCCAACAAATAGAACAAGGACTAGTTAAAAGAGTAGAACTAGACGAAGCCCAAAGAATAGCGCGAGTTTACACCGACGGACAAAAAGAAGGTCAACCTAAGCTAGTTAAACTTTTAGACCAAAATCAAGAATTAATTAACAAGCTCAGAACCAATCGAATCGATTTTGAAGAAGTATCCTCAGAAGGAAGTCGAGCAGCAGTGAGCTTCCTATTTAACTTACTGTGGATATTGCCCTTGATAGCCTTAATGCTATTAGTACTGCGTCGTTCCACAAATGCATCCAACCAAGCGATGAACTTCGGTAAATCCAGAGCACGGTTTTCAATGGAAGCCAAAACCGGAGTTAAGTTTGATGACGTAGCAGGTATAGAAGAAGCTAAAGAAGAACTGCAAGAAGTAGTATCCTTCCTTAAACAGCCAGAAAAATTTACAGCTGTAGGCGCACGTATCCCCAAAGGAGTACTATTAATAGGACCACCAGGAACAGGTAAAACTCTATTAGCAAAAGCTATAGCCGGAGAAGCAGCAGTACCTTTCTTCAGTATATCTGGTTCAGAATTTGTCGAAATGTTCGTAGGTGTGGGAGCCTCCCGCGTTCGTGACCTATTTAGAAAAGCCAAAGAAAACGCACCCTGTATTATTTTTATTGATGAGATTGACGCGGTGGGTAGACAAAGAGGAGCAGGGATTGGTGGAGGAAACGACGAACGCGAACAAACCCTCAACCAACTACTTACGGAAATGGATGGTTTTGAAGGTAACACAGGCATCATCATTATTGCCGCAACCAACCGTCCAGACGTACTAGATGCAGCACTTTTGCGACCAGGACGCTTCGACAGGCAAGTAATGGTTGATGCACCCGACCTCAAAGGACGCTTAGAGATTTTAGAAGTCCACGCGAAAAATAAAAAAGTAGACCCCAGTGTTTCGCTAGAAGCAGTCGCTCGTCGTACCCCTGGATTTACAGGAGCAGACCTATCAAACTTGCTCAACGAAGCTGCAATACTTTGTGCCAGAAGACGCAAAGAAGCAATTACAATATTAGAAATCGATGATGCAGTTGATAGAGTAGTCGCGGGGATGGAAAGAACACCCCTAGTCGATAGCAAAAACAAACGTCTAATTGCCTACCATGAAATCGGACACGCCTTAGTGGGAACATTCCTCAAAGACCATGAACCAGTACAAAAAGTCACAATAATTCCCAGAGGACAAGCACAAGGGTTAACCTGGTTTACACCCAACGAAGAACAAGGCTTGGTATCTCGCTCTCAACTAAAAGCAAAAATAACAGCAGCCTTAGGAGGAAGAGCAGCCGAAGAAATCGTGTTTGGCAAACCAGAAATTACCACAGGAGCCAGCAGCGACTTACAATACGTATCAGCAATGGCAAGACAAATGGTCACCCGCTTCGGTATGTCCGACCTAGGCCCAATGTCTTTAGAAAGCCAAGGTGGAGAAGTATTTTTAGGACGTGACTGGATGTCAAAATCCGATTACTCCGACGAAATTGCTGCTCGTATTGACTTGCAAGTCAGAGAAATTGCATGTCAATGCTATGAAACAGCGAAGAAAATATTAATGGATAATCGCAGCTTAATGGAGTATTTGGTCGAACTGTTAAACGACAAAGAAACCATCGACGGAGAACTATTCCGCAAAATAGTCAGTGAAAACACACCCGTCACAGACAAAACAGTAGCAATGTCGCAATAAAGAAAACACCCAACCCAAAGAACCCCACCCCCAACCCCCTCCCCGCACGCGGGGAGGGGGCTACGAAAAATAAACAGAAACAGAAATAGAAACAGAAACAGAAATAGTATTTATTTTTATTTGTGTCATAAATAGTAGCCGCTTCTAAAAACCTGGTAAAATCTAGTTTTACCCATCCAAGTCCACGGTATAACTTACAAAGACTGAACGGAAGCGTCATTCGACTTGGAAGCTACCCGACTTTGGTCACTGCTGACTACTCGCTCGATAGTATCCTTGACCACCGTCCCCCAGTTAGGGACACTGAAATAGTCGTGCCGTGACTTGACTATGGCAGTGTTCTTTGCGTAATTTTGATTAAATTTCGACAACCCACTCCACACGTGCTTCCGAGGGTTCACCCCCAAGTAGGCGGATATGGAGTGGGGTAATCTTTCGCTCATGGAGGCGCCACCACGAGACATTCCTCTGCGTGCTATTACTATAGCTGCAGCGACATCTGAGCCAATACCATACATCCTCATATACTTTACGCAACCTAATGCGCTGGTATAGGCAGGATTCACGAGTATAAATTCTATTCCCCTGTTTGAGAGGATTGATTGCAGTAAATCGAATAATTTAGAGTAAGCCCATCCTGATAACATCCGAGCATATTTTCTACCTTTTTCTCTTAACTGTTGTTTTTTAGCATTAAAGTCAATATCCTCGAAAACAATAGGACAAGCATAAGTAGAAGCAATCGAAGCTAATTGTAAGCAAGCTTCTACTAATTGTTGACGGTTAGCGATGCTTGATAAACCTTGTTTTAAAGATATTTTACCAGACGCTGTTAAGTTACCATCTTTATCCACATAAGCCCAACCTATTGAGCTTGGATTTATGTCAATACCAATCGCACCATATTGAATTGGTCTGCTGACTTTCTCTACTGGTTTTGGGGAAAATTGTACCGCAACATTCCACTTATAGTTTTGACGATAAAAATGCCATGTTTTTGCACCAGATGCTGCTAATCTATTAATGTTTCTCTCAAATGAACCTATTGCTACTTTCACATATTCTCCATATTTTTTTTCTAAGCAATATGGTACGCGAAATCTTAAGTTCACTCCATCATATTGACAAACTTGATTCCCAAAACTTTCATCTTTTGAACCAACAACAAAAATATCCTTTGTTGATATTTTCACATGTAATTTAGCTGATTTTAAATAACTAATTTGTTTTTTTAATCTGTAGATGTAGCGATTCTTTTGGTGGACTTTAAACTTGATGTTCTGCCAATTAGTCTTGCGATTATATAGGTCGCAAGCAATTGGAACTTTACACTTTAATTTTCTGTATTGCCAATTTTTCTGAAGGTAAATCTTGGCTGTTGCTTTAATATCTTTCAGTTTTTTCTCATGCTTTTTTAACCATTCTATAGCTGATTTTAATTTACCCTCCAACTGAATAATATGATTTTTTCTACACTCAATCGCTGAATCAATCTTACCAGACGCAAATGCTATAACACCATTGGCATGACGTTTATTTATGCCATATTTATCTTGCAAATAAGTGTTTAGCTTCGATTGAGTCAGTTCCTTTTTCTCTAACTTTTCTATACAATCACAGGTTGCTTTAAAGTATATTACCGCAAAATCGTTCAAGAAACTCTCGAATTCTGTTATCCCAAGAACGTTCATCAATTGAATTGGTGTTGGCAATCCTTTAACGTAGGTGATTGTAGACATTTTTTCGACCCTGATAATCACTTTATAACTATGGATGTTAATCTAGTTTATTCTGGCTGTCAAGGGCTTTTACAAGATTCTCCATGATTTTTTGGTTTTTTCGCGAGCGGCTACCGTACAGGCGTGCTGAAAATACTGTAATGATTTCCAATACATCTGACGCTAAGTCCTCTTCAAAGCTTGCATCTTCTTTTTTGTTTAAGATAGTTACTTCGACACCAAAATGCTCGCAAAGTCCGAAAATCAATTCCGAACCAAATCTCAGCAATCTGTCCTTATTGGTAACTACAAGCCTGTCAACTTCTTCACTCAGTATTAAATCTATAAGTTTTCTCAGTCCCTTTTTCTTATAGTTAAGTCCACTACCAAAGTCTTGTATGAGTATATAGTTATATTTTTGATGCTCGCAGTGAGCTGACAGTACCAGTGCTTGTCTTTCTAAGTCAGCTTTTTGGTCGTGACTAGATACTCTTGCGTAAGCAACTGTCTTTTTATCTGTGTTGTAGTTTGCCCCTAAAAGGTCAGACAGTTTGTACCTACGATGTCCGCCTTCTGTTCTTGCTGCTACCAATATCCCTTTTTCTTCCCAAAGTCTTAGTGTATCTATGCTCACTCCTTTTATTTGAGCAGCCTCCCCTATTGATACGTACCTTTCCATATCCCTAGCTTAAATCCTGTAATTTCATTACTAATTATAGGAATACCTAGGTAATCAGGCAACAGTTGTTAACCCCCTCCCCGTTAACGGGGAGGGGGTTGGGGGTGGGGTTTACTAGGGTTATCAGCAGCTAAAGTCAACAGTCAACAGTTAACAGTCAACAGTCAACCGTCAACAATCAACTAATCCCCAATATTTAATGGCTGAATAATAATATTAGACTGATTTGGTCGTACATTTCGTCCCCTGCTATTAGCAATTTGCTGCGCGAACATTTCCCGTAAAACTAAAGCTGGGTCAATATGCTGACCATTATATTTCAGCCCCCAATGTAAATGAGGGCCCGTAGTTCTTCCTGTCATCCCCACACGACCAATTCTTGTTCCCACAGGTAACTGCTGTCCTTCCCAAACTTGAATCCTAGCTGCTCTATCAATCATATATCGACGACCATTAGCACTTTCCACCCTTCCTTGCATATGGCAATAAACATGTTGCCATAAACCCGACTGAATAGTTACATGAGTTCCGCAATTTCCGCTATCCCCTACCTTAGTCACCGTACCTGTAAACCAATTGCGAATAAAACTACCCATAGGGGCTGCAATATCCAAACCACTGTGAAACTCCCAACCGTTACCACCGCTAGCAGAAGGACGATAGCCAAAAGGTGATGTATAAGCTTGAAATTGTTCTACAGGAAAAGAAGCCGCTAGCCAACTGCTATTAACATTTCCCCTCGCGACTAAATTAGACTTTGCTGGTTGAGCTTTAACAGCCTCTAACTTTGGAAATAAAGTAATTGATATTACAATAGTGAATCCTAGCAAAAATAGGAGGGTACTAGAACATATTACCTTTAGTCGCCGAGTATTCATTATCTCCTTTTTTACTCCTCAAATTTATCGGTTAATACTCAAAATATTGTTTTTTTTTCAAAGTTAGCTGCATCATTTCAAATGGATATTTTTATTGGCTTATAGCCAACCAAATACAATTTTTTTTCATATATTTTAACTTTATTACTTAGTACAGTGTATTTAATATATTGTGAACTGTCAAAGCTATTATTGTCAGTATCAAAATTAAAAATAAGATAATTTTTATGTTAAAGTTAGGTGTTAATTTTACAGATATCACTTAGTGATTTAAACTACTAAATTATAAATATAAATTAGTGTAATTATTTAGACTACATATAAAATGTAGAGACGTTACATGTAACGTCTCTATAGGTTATCTTTACAAAATGTTAAGATTTTAGGGTAGCATTTAAATCAGCTAGATTAACCATTCGACACAATTCCAATCCACATGCTGACTGAGATATTGCCATTCAATATACAATTCGACAAAGTAGCCATAGCAGGAGCAACCTTATGGTCGCTAGCATTGTACCTAGCCTTTCCCCAAAAAAGTGAATGGGTCATTGAACAGCTAAGCCGTTGGTTCAACTTCGCAGAGCGCTTTCTTTATACCAGTCAGGCAGAATTTGAAAAGACCCGTCAAGCAAGAGAATCTCAAAACGCCTTCTACGCATCAATTTTTAGTATTATTCCCTTTATAGGCATTGGAGTTTTATTTCACTTTGGTGTTGAAATTGGTCTTGGGCCTGGTTGGTCTATCAGTACAGGTATCCTAGCTTGCATTGGTTGTGGAGTATATGAACTAGGAAGAAGAGACGGAGAATCGCAAGAATAGTTGACTGTTGACTGTTGGTTGTTGACTGTTGGTTGTTGACTGTTAACTGGATTAGCTGATTATTGGATTTTCTGTCATTGCGAGAAACTTAACGTCAACCGTCAACCGTCAACCGTCAACCGTCAACCGTCAACCGTCAACCGTCAACTGTCAACAACCCCGAAACCAACTCCGCGATTTTATCTGCAGCTCCTGTCGAACCACGCACGCTTTGCAATTTTTCACGTACTTGTTGCAATTTTTCAGGATTTTCTAAATAATCTAACACCATTTCCCCCACATCTTTGGGGTCAAGTTTTCCCACAAGTTCAGGGACAATTTCTTCTTGTGCCCAAATATTCGGCCATGCTAGCAAACCCTTACGTTGCAAGAAAAACCAGTTTATCAACTTAGCAAAACTAGAACCTACTCCTGGAAGATTTGCTAACAAACCTGGTAAACCATCCCAAGCTCGCATCGCATCTAGTTGTTGTGTTGGTAGTAAAACAATCATTGGTACACCCAGAGAACCAAGTTCAGCGGTGTTCGCTCCTACTGTGGTCAAACAAATGCTACATTGCGATAAAACTTCATAAGCAGGGTATTTAGTATATAGTTCAACCTGCATACCTTTACCTGTTTCCAGAAAATTAGGTTCAGACTCAACTAATTTTGCCGAAATATCTCCAAAATATTTAGCTATGGGATTTTTCCCTGGGTCGGCAAAACTCGCCAAAGTCTCTGAGTCTAAAGTTGGTGCTAAAGGTAATACAAATTTAGTTTCAGGTCGCTTTAAATACACATATTCAGCAATAGCCAAAGTCAAAGGCGCACCCTGAGCTAACTTCGCAGCCTTTGAACCGGGCAAAATACCAATAATTTTCGTTTGTTTCTTATCTCTTACATCCGTATTTAATCCGTTGCTAAAGTTACCAGCCTCAGCGATTAAATCTCCCACAACAGTAAATTTGTGTGAGTATTTTTGTTTAACCTTGGTAGCAACTTCCTTTTTCATAATGGCAAAACAATCAACTAATCCATGCCAACGTGCTTCCCATTCCGCGTAAACCACAGTGCGGTAACCCAGTCTTTTGCCAATCACAACCGGGAAAAATGGTTCTCCACCCAGGAAAACAATCACACCTTGATTTCTCCAATCCCAGTGTTCGTTCGTTTTGCCAAAGACTAAAAATGATAAAAAATGTTCTGCTCCTTGCACTCTGTCTACTTCTGGATAGGAAAGAGCAATATCTACCTCTTTACCACTAGCATTGGGACAAGGTGATAAAACAACGGAAATTCTAACTTTATCGCGGTCATCTCCCAACTTTTGCCGCAAAGCCTTGACAACGGGACGCACCCAGGTAGTTACCTCCCCTGGACCATTAGAAAGAATCAGAATATCAATTTTAGTCATTGCTTGTTTTTATAGCTCATTTCATTATTGGTTACGAGCGAACATCTGACACTTCGGTTCCTGTAATTTTTTGCTTATTTTCTGATTTGTAAACAAAAATTTACATATAAGTGAGTAAATACTTTGGATAAAAGTCAATATTTGTTACAAAATATTTCATTTTTTATATCGTTTTGTGTCAGATGCACGACAAAATCAACACTGTGTAGGCTTTTTCTGATAAAAAACTCTTAATGCCAAACAAAAAAAGTGATTTAACGGCGAATAGCGTCGTTAATAGCTTAGAGAGTAGAGAACACGCATCAAAGGAGCAGAGCGAGCATGTTCACCCACGTCAAGTCCACCATTAGACATATTGCGCCTGAAAGCCTGCGGGGGCGTCGCTTGATTAAGGTGGTCTATGTCGTGCTAGAGTCCCAGTATCAAAGTGCTTTGTCGCAAGCCGTTAGGACGATTAACAGCAAGCACCCAAATCTGGCGATTGAAATTAGCGGGTATTTGATTGAGGAACTTCGTGATTCAGAAAATTACGAAGAATTTAAGCGCGATATTGCGAGTGCCAATATATTTATTGCCTCACTCATTTTTATCGAAGACCTAGCGCAAAAAGTTGTTACAGCAGTCCAACCATACCGAGATAACTTGGATGTTGCCGTCGTCTTCCCCTCAATGCCCGAAGTAATGCGACTTAACAAAATGGGCAGTTTTTCTCTCGCACAATTGGGACAATCCAAAAGTGCGATCGCCCAGTTCATGAGGAAGCGCAAGGAGAAATCTGGAGCAGGTTTCCAAGATGGAATGCTGAAGCTTTTGCGGACTTTACCACAAGTGCTTAAATTCCTACCAATGGATAAAGCTCAAGATGCAAGAAATTTCATGCTTAGCTTCCAGTATTGGCTAGGAGGTTCACCAGAAAACCTGGAAAACTTCTTGCTAATGCTAACAGACAAATATGTATTAAAAGGTGACGATGTAGAAACGCGAAATATCTCGTCTCTACAATACGAAGCACCAGTTGTTTACCCCGATATGGGTATTTGGCATCCTTTAGCCCCCACTATGTATGAGGATGTCCGAGAGTTCCTCAACTGGTATAGCAGCCGTAAAGATATTGCTGAAGATTTAAAAGACCCCTTAGCACCCTGCGTAGGTCTTGTATTACAGCGCACCCACCTAGTTACAGGCGACGATGCTCACTATGTAGCAATTGTCCAAGAATTAGAATCCTTAGGTGCGCGAGTGTTACCTGTGTTTGCCGGAGGCTTAGACTTTTCTAAGCCTGTAGACGCTTATTTCTACGAGCCAACTACAAAACAAGCACAAGTAGATACCGTAATATCACTGACTGGATTTGCTTTAGTTGGTGGACCAGCAAGACAAGACCATCCAAAGGCTATAGACTCATTAAAACGGTTAAACCGTCCCTACATGGTAGCCTTACCCTTAGTATTCCAAACAACTGAGGAATGGTTAGACAGCGACCTAGGATTACACCCTATTCAAGTCGCACTACAAATAGCAATTCCGGAATTAGACGGTGCTATCGAACCGATAATTTTATCAGGAAGGGACGGAGCTACAGGAAAAGCAATTGCGTTGCAAGACAGAATAGAAGCAGTAGCACAACGCGCATTAAAATGGGCAAACCTACGTCGTAAGCCAAAACTAACAAAAAAAGTAGCCGTAACTGTTTTCAGTTTTCCACCTGATAAAGGGAATGTAGGCACAGCAGCATATTTAGACGTGTTTGGTTCCATTTATGAGGTGATGAAAGCCCTCAGAGATAATGGTTACGACGTGCAAGACTTACCAGACTCAGCCAAAGAGTTAATGGAACAAGTCATTCACGATGCTCAAGCACAGTACAACAGTCCGGAATTAAACATTGCTTACCGGATGTCCGTTCCAGAGTATGAAACATTAACACCATACTCTCAACGTCTGGAAGAAAACTGGGGACCACCACCCGGAAACCTCAACAGTGACGGGCAAAATTTGCTGGTATTTGGCAAACATTTCGGTAATGTATTTATAGGCGTGCAACCCACCTTTGGTTACGAAGGCGACCCGATGCGGTTATTATTCTCCCGCTCAGCCAGCCCTCACCACGGTTTTGCAGCTTACTACACCTACTTAGAAAAAATCTGGGGTGCGGACGCAGTATTGCACTTCGGTACTCATGGTTCCTTGGAATTTATGCCCGGAAAACAAATGGGTATGTCTGGGGAATGTTATCCAGACAGCTTAATTGGTACAATTCCTAACCTGTATTACTACGCAGCCAATAACCCTAGCGAAGCAACAATCGCTAAACGTCGCGGTTATGCTGAAACAATTTCTTACCTAACACCACCTGCGGAAAACGCTGGTTTGTACAAAGGATTAAAAGAACTCAGTGAATTAATTGCTTCCTACCAAACCCTAAAAGATGGGGGACGTGGTATACCCATCGTCAACACCATCATGGATAAATGCCGGATGGTTAATCTGGATAAGGACATCGACTTACCAGAAACAGACGCCAAAGATATGACCCCAGAAGAACGGGATAATATAGTTGGTATCGTTTACCGGAAATTGATGGAAATCGAATCGCGTTTATTACCATGCGGTTTGCACATCATCGGGAAACCACCCACAGCAGAAGAAGCAATAGCCACCCTAGTAAATATTGCCAGCTTAGACCGTCAGGAAGAAGAAATTCTTGGTTTACCCAGAATTATTGCCAACAGTATTTATCGCGATTTGGAAGAAATTTATCAAAATAGCGATAAAGGAATCCTGACAGACGTAGAATTGCTGCAAAATATGACAATGGCAATTCGTTCTGCTGTGGCTGCATTAGTAAAAGCACAAACAGACGCAGAAGGAAGAGTTTCTTTTATATCAAAGCTCAATTTCTTCAACATGGGCAAAAAAGAGCCGTGGGTAGAAGCACTGCATCAAGCAGGTTATACCAACGTGGATACAGACCCTCTGAAGAAACTATTTGAGTACTTGGAATTTTGCCTTGAACAAGTTTGTGCGGATAAAGAACTGGCTGGCTTATTGCAAGGTTTAGAAGGAGAATACGTTCTACCCGGTCCCGGTGGAGACCCAATCCGCAACCCAGACGTATTGCCGACGGGTAAAAACATACACGCTCTTGACCCCCAATCTATCCCAACTCAAGCAGCAGTACAATCAGCAAAAATCGTTGTAGACAGACTGCTAGTGCGTCACATGTCAGAAAACGGTGGTAATTATCCGGAAACAATTGCTTCTGTGCTTTGGGGAACCGATAACATCAAAACCTACGGGGAATCACTAGCACAGATAATGTGGATGATAGGTGTACGACCAATTCCTGACGCCTTGGGAAGGGTTAATAAGTTGGAATTGATACCACTTCAAGAATTAGGTCGTCCTAGAATTGACGTAGTAATCAACTGCTCTGGCGTTTTCCGCGACTTATTTATTAACCAAATGAACCTCCTTGACCAGGGGGTAAAAATGGCAGCTGAAGCAGACGAACCATTAGAAATGAATTTCGTCCGTAAACACGCATTAGCACAAGCGGAAGAACTGGGAATTAATTTACGTCAAGCAGCTACCCGCGTATTTTCTAACGCTTCCGGTTCCTACTCGTCAAATATAAACTTGGCAGTGGAAAACAGCACTTGGGAAAACGAAGGGGAATTACAGGAAATGTACCTCAAGCGGAAGTCATTTGCTTTTAGTGCTGACAACCCAGGAATGATGGAAAACTCTCGGAAAATTTTTGAGAGTACCTTGAAAACAGCCGAGATGAGTTTCCAAAATTTGGATTCTTCGGAAATTAGTTTGACAGATGTTTCCCACTACTACGATTCTGACCCCACCAAAATTGTCGCAAGTCTGCGCGATGATGGCAAGATGCCTGCTTCTTATATGGCTGATACTACTACAGCTAATGCTCAGGTACGGACATTATCGGAAACGGTACGTCTGGATGCACGTACTAAATTACTAAACCCTAAATGGTATGAGGGTATGCTGTCTCACGGTTATGAGGGTGTCCGCGAATTATCCAAACGATTGGTAAACACAATGGGTTGGAGTGCGACTGCAGGTGCTGTCGATAACTGGATATATGAGGACGCAAACGATACCTTCATGAAAGATAAGGAGATGCAGGAACGCTTGCTGAACCTTAACCCTAATTCTTTCCGCAAAATGGTGACCACCTTGTTGGAAGCTAATGGACGGGGTTATTGGGATACCACTGAGGAGAATTTAGACCGTTTGCGTGAATTGTATCAGGAAGTCGAAAACCGAATTGAGGGAATCGATTAAAGACGACCCACGTAGAGACGTTACATGTAACGTCTCTACATTTTGGTGGGGTGTCGATATGTTGATGAAATTTGGTTTATGTATTTTTCGTGCCACCCACGTAGAGACGTTACATGTAACGTCTCTACATTTTGGTGGGGTGTCGATATGTTGATGAAATTTGGTTTACGTATTTTTCGTGCCACCCACGTAGAGACGTTACATGTAACGTCTCTACATTTTGGTGGGGTGTCGATATGTTGATGAAATTTGGTTTACGTATTTTTCGTGCCACCCACGTAGAGACGTTACATGTA
>JAESGU010000072.1_pt1 | contig 75021 bp, 71 predicted proteins | sample 9266271 | NCBI WGS metagenome assembly JAESGU01 (sample SAMN15740544, study PRJNA653495) | algae metagenome | isolation source: Scytonematopsis contorta HA4267-MV1 and co-occurring heterotrophs from mud... | place: USA: Palolo Valley Trail, Honolulu, Hawaii | collected 2009-07-25
GCATCATGCCCAGGCCCTCATCGCCCTCGCACGCCAGCGAACCAACGTGCTCTGGGCCATGCTCACCAACGGCACCACCTACTCGTCCACCCACCGCGCCGCTTGACAGCCGCATTACTCAGCGGCCAGCCGGTCGCACAGTTCGGCGACCGAGGGGATGTCCTCGATCGCGCCGATGCCCTGGCCCGCCGACCACAGGTCGCGCCACACGCGGGATTCGTCGCTCATATCCATTCTCTTGCCCGATGGCAGGTTGTCCGGATCGAGCCCCTTCCTGACCAGGCTGGCGCGCAGGAAATTGCCGTGCACGCCGCTGATGGAGGGCGTGTAGACGATATCGGCGGCGGCGCCGTCCACGATCATCTGCTTGTGCAGGTCCTTCGCCATGCTCTCGCGCGTGGCGATGAAGCGCGTGCCCAGATAGGCCAGGTCCGCGCCCAGCATGATGCTGGCAGCAATATGCGCGCCGCTGCTGATGGCGCCGGCCAGCACGATGGTGCCGCCGAAAACCTGCCTGATCTCGGGCACCAGCGCGAAGGGGCTGAGCGTGCCGGCATGCCCGCCGGCGCCGGCGCACACCGCGATGATGCCGTCCACCCCGGCCGCGGCCGCCTTCTCGGCGTGGCGGCGGTTGATCACGTCGTGGAACACCAGGCCGCCATAGGAATGCACCGCATCCACCACGTCGCGCACCGCGCCCAGGCTGGTGATCACCAGCGGCACCTTGTGCCGCACCGTGATCGCAAGGTCGGCATCGAGCCGCGTGTTGGTGCGGTGCACGATCAGGTTCACACCGAAGGGGGCCGCGCCCGGCGTATCCGCCAGGCGCGCGGCAATCTCCTCCAGCCAGGCCTCGTAGCCCTCGCTGCTGCGCTGGTTCAGCGCGGGGAAGGTGCCGACCAGGCCGCCCAGGCACGTGCCCACCACCAGGTCGGGGCCGGAGACCAGGAATTGCGGCGCCGCGATCGCCGGCAGGCGCAGCGCGTTCTGCAGCAAGGCGGGCAGCGGCATCGGGCGGTCCCTTCATGCGACGGCCCTGATCATGCCGCGCCGCACGCGCCGCGAACAGCGTGACCGGCGCGGGAAATGCGCTAGGCTTCTGCGCAAGCGGCAACCCAATGCCGCGGGGAGAGGCATGTCCAAAACGTCCGACCAGCCGGTGCTGACCAGCCGTGACGGCAGCGTGGCTCATATCCGGCTCAATCGCCCGCATGTGCTGAACGCGCTGGACCAGGCCATGGCCGAGGCCCTGCTGGCCGCCGTGCAGGTGATCGCGGCCGACGCCGCGGTGCGCTGCGTGGTGCTTTCCGGCGCCGGCCGCAGCTTCATGGCGGGCGGTGACGTGGCCGCGATGCACCAGGCCGGCCACGACGCCCCCGCCTTTGCGGCCCGGCTGATCGCGCCGCTGCACCGCGCCCTGGAACTGCTGGCCGCATGCCACGCCCCGGTGCTGGCCAGCGTGCAGGGGCCGGTGGCTGGCGCCGGGGTCTCGCTGCTGCTGGCCGCCGACCTCGCGATCGCCGCCGACGACCTGCATCTGACCCTGGCCTATCCGCGTATCGGCGCCAGCCCCGACGGGTCTTCGACATTCACGCTGCCGCGCATCGTGGGATTGCGCCGCGCCATGGAGATCGCCCTGCTGTCCGACCCGATCCCCGCCCAGGAGGCGCTGCGGCTGGAACTGGTCAACCGTGTTGTTCCGCTTGCGGAACTGCCGGCCGCAACCGAGGTACTGGCGCGCCGCCTGGCCGATGGCCCCACGCGCGCCTTCGCGGCCACGCGGAAATTGCTGCGCGGCAGTTTCGATCGCACGCTGGCCGAACAGCTGGATGCCGAGGCGGAAGCCTTTCTTGCCACCGCCGCCACCGCCGATTTCCGCGAAGGCACCGCCGCCTTCGCCCAGAAGCGCCGCGCGCGCTTCACCGGCGCATGACCGCGCCCTCGCTGGAGATCAGTGGCGTTTCGCTTGGCTTCGGCGGCGTGCGCGCGCTGAACGACGTGTCGTTCACCGTGGCACCTGGTTCGATCACCGCGGTGATCGGGCCGAACGGCGCCGGCAAGACCTCGCTGTTCAATTGCATCTCGGGCTTCTACCGGCCGCAATCGGGGCGCATCGCTTTCGAGGGGCGCGACATCACGCGCGAAAAACCGCCTGCGCGCGCAAAACTCGGCCTGGCCCGCACCTTCCAGAACATCAGCCTGTTCCGCGGCATGACCGTGCTGGACAACATCAAGCTGGGTCGCCACGCCCACATGCGCACCACCGTGCTGGACGCGCTTCTCTATCTGGGCCGCGCGCGGGCCGAGGAAGCGGCACTGCGCCAGGAGGTCGAGGAACGCATCATCGACCTGCTGGAAATCGACCATGTCCGCAAGCAGCCGGTGGGGTCGCTGAGCTACGGGTTGCGCAAGCGGGTGGAGCTGGCCCGCGCGCTGGCGATGCGGCCAAAGCTGCTGATGCTGGACGAGCCGGTGGCCGGCATGAACCGCGAGGAAACGGGTGATCTCGCCCGCTTCATCCTGGATGTGCGGCGCGAATGGGGCATCACCATCCTGATGGTGGAACACGACATGGGCCTGGTGATGGACCTGTCGGACCACGTGGTGGTGCTGAACTTCGGCCAGGTCATCGCCGCCGGCAAACCCAGCGAGGTGCAGTGCGACCGTGCCGTGATCGAGGCCTATCTGGGCGCCCAGGCCGCGCGCCAGGCCGAGCCGGTGCCAGCATGATCATGCGCGCATGATCGACACCCTGTTCGTCACCGAGGTGGCGCTGGCCGGGATCGGCGCCGGCGGCCTTTATGCGGTCACCGGCGTGGCCTTCGTGCTGATCTACAAGGCCACGCGCGTGGTCAACCTCGCGATCGGCGAGGTGCTGATGCTGGGCGCCTATGCCTTCCTGGGATTTGCCGCGGGGTGGGGCCTGCCGGCCTGGGCCGCGGCACCGCTGGCGGTGGCCACCGGCGGCGTGCTGGGCCTGGTGGTGGAACGCACGCTGATCCGCCCGATGCTCGGCGAAAACCCGATCGCGGTGTTCATGGTGACCGTCGGGCTGGGCGCCATCCTGGTGGGCGTCGTGCAGATTCTTTGGGGTGCCGATCCGCAGCAATTGCCGGCCTTCATGCCGGCCACGCCGATTTTTCTGGGCGATGCCTATGTCTCGCCGAAAATCGCCGTGGCCTTCGCGGTCAGCCTGGTGGTGGTGGCGCTGTTTCTGGCCGCCTTCCGCTTCAGCCGCGCGGGCGTGGCGCTGCGCGCCACCGCGTCCGACCAGGGCGCGGCCTATTCCGTCGGCATCGACGTGCCGGGCGTGTTCCGCGCCGCCTGGGTGATCGCCTGCGCCACCGCCGCCGGTGCCGGCGTGCTGCTGGGCGCGATCGGCGGCGTATCCCCCACCACCGGCGCCTTCGGCCTGTCCGTGCTGGTGGTGGTGATCTTTGGCGGCCTGGATTCCATCGCCGGCGCGCTGGTCGGCGCCGTGATCGTGGGCCTGGTCGAGGCCTTCGCCGGCGCCTTCCTGGGCGGCGAGTTCCGCCTGCTGGCCACCTTCGCGCTGCTGCTGTCCGTGCTGCTGCTGCGCCCGCACGGTCTGTTCGGCACGCACGAGATCGAGCGGCTGTAGCGATGCGCATCGGCACGCTGAAAACCAGCTACATGGCCGACGAGGCGCTGTTCGACTCGCGCCTGCAATGGCTGCTGCTTGGGCTGTTTGGCGTGGGCCTGGGCCTGTTCCCGCTGCTGGCCGGCGGCTACTGGACGTACCTGGCCTGCGTCGTTGCCATCAATGTCGCCAGCGCCACGGGGCTCAATATCCTGACCGGCTATACGGGCCTGGTCAGCCTGGGGCAGGGCGCCTTCATGGCGGTCGGCGCCTACAGCGTGGGCGTGCTGGAAATCCACATCGGCGCACCTTTCGTTCTGAACCTGCTGGCCGCCGGCGGCATCACCGCGCTGGTCGGCGTGGTGGTGGGCGTGCCCAGCCTGCGCGTGAAGGGCCTCTACCTGGCCATCGCCACCATCGCGGCGTCGGTGATCCTGCACTTCGTGTTCGCGCACTGGACTCTCACCGGCCAGCAGCGCGGCCTTTCCATCCCGCCCGCGACCATCCTGGGCCTGGTGCTGGACCAGCCGGCGCGGCTTTTCTACGTGATCGTGCCGGTGGCGGCCTTGATGCTGCTGGGCGCTGCCAACCTGTTCCGCACCCGCATCGGCCGCGCCTTCATCGCCATCCGCGACCGCGACATCTCGGCCGAGGTGCTGGGCATCGACCTGCTGCGCTACAAGCTGTTGAGCTTCGCGCTGTCGTCGTTCTACGCGGGCGTGGCCGGCGGGCTGTGGGCCTATCTGTTCCGCGTGGTCACGCCCGAAAGCTTCACGCTGACCGACAGCGTGTTCTTCCTGGCCGCCATCATCGTGGGGGGCCAGGGCAGCATCCTGGGCGGCATCCTGGGCGCCGTGTTCATGACCCTGGTGCCGGAGTTCCTGAAGCTCGGCGTGGCGCTGGTGACCCCCTGGTTCCCGGAGGCGCTGGCGGTGCTGGCGCCGGTGCGCACGCTGGTGTTCGGCCTGCTGATCGTGGGTTTCCTGATCCTGGAGCCGCTGGGCCTGGCCGAAATCTGGCGCCGCATCCGCCGCTTCTTCCACCTTTGGCCATTCCGAACATGAGTCTTTCTTGCCCTCAAGCGCCGGGCGCGGCCTCCGGCCGCTTGGCTCGCCGCACCGGCGGCGCGTCGCTTCGCGACGGGCGGCTTGCGCATGGGGCGCAAGCCGAAGACGTACCCAACCAGATATCCAGGAGGATCCCATGACCCATCGCATCACCCGCCGCCAGGCCGGCAGCCTGGCCCTGGCCGGCCTGGCCGCCCCCGCGATCGGCCGCGCCCAGGCCGACGAGATCGTGTTCGGCGCCTCGGTGCCGCTGACCGGCGTGTTCGCCTTCGCCGGCGTCGGCGTGCATGCGGGCCTTGGCGACTGCGTGAAGATGACGAACGATGCGGGCGGCATTGGCGGCCGCCGCGTGCGCTACGTGGCCGAGGATACGGGCTATCGCGTGGAACAGTCGGTCGGCGTGTTCAACCGCATCATGAGCCAGGACCGCCCGCTGCTGTACTACGGCGACAGCACCGGCTTCTCGAAGACCATCTACCCGGAAGTGGCGCGCCGCGGCGGCCCGCTGATGGCCGGGGCCAGCTTCGCCACCGAGCTGAACGACCCGCAGAAATTCCCGCTGCAGTTCATGGCCGGCCCCGACTACAGCGAGATGTTCATCATCCTGCTGCGCGCGATCGCGCGCGAGAAGCCCGATGCCCGCGTGGCGCTGGTCTATTCCGATACCGAGTTCGGCCGCGACCCCATCCCCACCGCCGAGCGCGACAGCGCCGCACTGGGCCTGCGCATCGTGGAGAAGATCGTGACCCCTCCCGGCAGCGTCGATGTGTCCACCGAGGTGCTGAAGCTGCGCCGCGCCAACCCAGACTACACGATCTTCCACGGCTACGTGCTGGCGCCGATCCCGGAATTCATCACCCAGGCCAGGCAGATCGGCATGCGCAGCGCCTTCATGGGCACGTTCTGGTCCATGGACAACGCCACCGTCGCGCGCATGGGCGACGCCGCCGATGGCTTCATGGGCGTGAACCCCTATCGCTACTGGTACGAGCGCGACGGCAACGTCGCCATGCTGGACCGCATCCGCGCCATGCGCCCCGAGTACCAGCCCAACGCCTACATGCAGGGCTTCACCACCGCGCTGCTGATGCTGGAAGCGGCCAGGCGCACGCTGGCCGCCAACCGCGAGCTTTCCGGCGCCACGCTGAAGGCATCGCTCAATTCCATCCGCGACTTCGACACCGGCGGGCTGATCGGCGTGCCGGTGTCGATCCCCGGCAACTCGGTGCCGGTGGGACGGGTGTACAAGTTCGACGCGCGGGCGAAGCAGATGCTGCCGGCATCGGAGTGGATCCGGCTTGATGCGCCGCGGGCGGGGTAGGCGGGTGCCGTGACGCACGAAGCGCCCCTCGGGAGAGAGAACCCAACGGAACCATCCGCCGTACGGTCCCCTCTCCCTCGGGAGAGGGACAGAGGCGTGAGGGGCGCTTACTCTCCGCCACACCCGCCATGACCCCCCTGCTGGCCGTGAACAACATCGAGGTCGTCTATGCCGGCACGGTGCAGGTGCTGCGTGGCCTCTCCTTGTCGGTCCAGCCGGGCCGCATCATGGCGCTGCTGGGGGCGAACGGCGCCGGCAAGACCACCGCGCTGAAGGCCATCTGCAACCTGCTGGCGCTGGAAAACGGCGCGGTCACCGCCGGCCACATCACTTTCGACGGCGCCGACATCGCCGCCTCTGCGCCGCACCTGCTGGTGCGCCAGGGCCTGTTCCACGTCATGGAAGGCCGCCGCGTGTTCGAGGACCTGACGGTTGCGGAAAACCTGGCCGCCGCCAGCTTCGCGCTGTCCGGCCGGCCGGGCGCGAAGCCTGACTACGACCTGGTGTACGGCTACTTCCCACGCCTGGCCGAACGTCGCGGTGCCACCGCCGGCTACCTCTCGGGCGGCGAGCAGCAGATGCTGGCGATCGGCCGCGCGCTGGTGGCCCGCCCCCGCCTGATGCTGCTGGACGAGCCCTCGCTGGGCCTGGCACCCATGGTGGTGGACGAGATCTTCCGCATCATCGCGCGCATCAACGCCGAACAGGGCGTGGCCATGCTGCTGGTGGAACAGAACGCCATGCAGGCCTTCGCGGTCGCGCACCACGCCACCATCATGGAAGGCGGCAAGGTGGTGACCGAAGGCCCGGTCGAAACGCTGCTGCGCGATGCCGATGTGCGCGAATTCTACCTGGGCCTCGCGACCGAGTCCGGCTCGCGCGTAAAATTCCGCGACGCCAAGCACTACAAGCGGCGCAAGCGGTGGCTGTCGTGACCGGCCTGCCCATGCTGACGCTGCCGCAGATGCTGCGGCAGCACGCGCGTGCCACGCCCAGCCGCGTGGCGCTGCGCCAGAAGGATTTCGGCATCTGGCAACCCGTGACCTGGGGCGAATACTTTTCCCGCGCCAGTGCCTTCGGGCTGGGGCTTGCAGCCCTTGGCGTGCGGCCCGGCGATCGCGTGGCGATCCTGTCCGACAATCGGGCCGAATGGGTGATCGCGCAGCTGGGCGCGGGCCTGGTCGGCGCCGTGGCGGTGGGCGTCTATCCGACCAGCCCGGCCAACGAGATCGACTATGTGCTGGCCCATGCCGGCGTCACCGTGGTGGTGACCGAGGACCAGGAGCAGACCGACAAGGTGCTGGCATGCCCCGCCGCGCGGCCCGCGCTGCGCCGCATCGTGCCGATCGACGTGAAGGGCCTGGCCGATTATCCGCGCGACCTGGTGCTGCCGTTCCGCGACCTGCTGGCGCTCGGCGGGTCGTCGGGCGACGCAAAGCGCATCGAGGAGACGCTGGCCGCGCAGACGCTCGATGACGTGGCCCTCACGGTCTATACCTCGGGCTCCACCGGGCGGCCCAAGGGCGCGCTGCTGACGTACCGGAATTTGCGCGCGCAGGCCGATGCCGCGATCGACCGGCTGGGGCTGGATGCCGGGACCTCGCATCTGTCCTACCTGCCGCTGTGCCATGTGGCGGAGCAGATTTTTTCCACCATGGCGCATCTCTACGCGGGCTCGCTGGTGAGCTTCGGCGAATCGCTCCGCACCGTGCAGGCCGACCTGCGCGAGGTCGCGCCCACCAGCTTCCTGGGCGTGCCGCGCATCTGGGAAAAGCTGCACGCTGCCATCCACACGGGTCTCGCCCAGGCCGGCGGCGCGCGCCAGAAACTGTTCGGGCACGCCTACGCCGCCTGCGAAAAATTCGCCGAGAAGGCGCCTTCGCAGCGCACCGCGCGCGAGCGCCTGGTTTTCGCGCTCAGCGATGCGCTGGTGTTCCGGGCGTTGCGCCGGTTCATCGGGCTCGACCGGGCGTCGGTGGTGATGACCGGGGCCGCGCCGATCCCGGCCGCCACGGTGCGCTTCTTCCGCACGCTGGGCCTGCCGCTGGTCGAGGTCTATGGCGCCACCGAAACCAGCGGCATGGTGACCGGCCAGCACCAGGATGCGCGCCTGCCGGGCTGCGTCGGCCCGCCGGCCAGGGGCGTGGCGCTACGCATCGGCGACGCGGGCGAGGTGCTGGTGCAGGGCGATGTGGTGTTTGCCGGCTACCACGCCGACGAGGCGGCGACCCGCGCTGCCTTCACCGATGGCTGGTACCGTACCGGCGACGTGGGCGTGATGGTGGAGGGCCAGCTGCGCATCGTCGATCGGCTGAAGGACGTGCTGATCACCGCCGGCGGCAAGAACCTGAGCCCGTCCGAGATCGAGAACACGGCGAAGGCCAGCCCCTACATCAAGGAGTGCATCGTGATCGGCGAGGCGCGGCACTATATCGCCGCCCTGATCCAGATCGAGCCGGAGGCGGTGGGCAGCTGGGCCGAGACCCGCCGCATCGCCTTCACCACCTTCCGGAGCCTGGCCGAGCACGAAGCGGTGCGCGACCTGGTCGCGGCGGAGGTGGCCAAGACGAACGCGCTGCTGCCGCCGGTGGCGCAGATCAAGCGGTTCCATCTGCTGGCCAAGGAGCTGGATCACGACGACGGCGAGGTGACCGCGACCATGAAGGTGCGCCGCGCCAGCATCCAGCAGGCGTATGCCAGGGAGATCGAGGGGTTGTACGCGTAGTTGCTTTTGCCGAGGTGGCAGCCCCCCTCACCCTGTCCCTCTCCCGAGGGAGAGGGGACCGTTCACGGAGAGGCCTCGCCAGGGAGGGTCCCCTCTCCCATGCAATGGGAGAGGGACAGGGTGAGGGGTGCTATCTGGTGCTTGACCTCAACCCATCAAGACTATATCCCTATCCCGTCAACTGCCCGTGCCGCGCCCACCCTTCCGGCCCGACCCGGCCGCTTCGGCAAAAAAACCGGTCCACCCAGTGAGCCGCCGGTTCATTTGCCACAAAGCGCGCTTGCTGCGTCAGCTTCTGACATGACGCGCAGCCACTGCCCCGCCATCTCCTCCAGCAGGGTGGCGATACCGGGGTCGTCGCGGCCGCGGCGCGCGGCGCGGGCGATCTGGAACTGCAGCGTCTTGGCATTGTCGGCGAGTGCTGCCGCCTCGCGCCACTCGGCGCCGAGCCAGGACAGGTGGTCGGAGAACAGGCCGAAGGCCGAGCCCAACTGGCGGGCGGTGTTGAAGCACAGCGCGTGCACCGCCAGCCCGTCGCCCCCGGCCTCCGTCATCAGCGCCGGCAGTGCGGCGGCGAAGCGCGTGATCGGGTTGCCCGGCTGGCGGGTCGCGGCGAAGCGCCTCAGGCAGGCCCTGGCATGCGCGCGCTGCTGGTCGGCGGCCGGCGGCGATGCGGGCAGGCGCACCAGCTCGGCATAGGGGAACAGCAGCGATGGGTGCGGCGCAACGCCCAGCACGCCGCAGAAATCATCGCCGGACAGGCGGAACAGGCCGGCATTGTGCACGTAGTCGATCCAGCCCGCGTCCGGGTCCATCGCCACGATGCCGATCGTGGTCTTGGTGTGCCGCTCGCGGTACGCAGCACCTTCGGTGTCGGGCAGGAAGAAGGCATCGACCTCGATCAGCGGCACGGCGCCGCGCGCGACCTGGCTTGCCACCTGGCGGGCCGTGCTGTCGTACAGCGCCAGCTCGTGCAGCACCGCGCCGGTCAGCTGGAACAGGTCGGCGGCGCAGGGCTTCAGGAAGGTGACATGGTCGGCTTCCCAGTCCAGCGACGCGGCCACGCCCAGCACCGGCCGCGGGTCCTGGCCGATCGCCGACAGCAGCCCGATCCACAAATCGAGGTAGCAGTTGGTTTCCGGCCAGGCGCGGTCTGGCGCATGCAGCGTGTGGCGCGGGTGCGACGCCGGCGTGGCCGCGATGGCGCGGATTTCGGCCACGCTACAGCGCCAGCGTCTTCCGCACGGCTTCGGGCCAGGCCGACGGCACCAGGCCGTGCCGGCGGAACAGCGCCATCACCAGGCGTTCCATGCCGAAGCCCACGCAGCCCGTATGCGCGGTGCTGCCATCGGGCAGGGTCAGGCCGCACAGCGTGCCGAACAGGTCCTGGTGGTAGTTGAAGCTCATGCAGGCGGTGGGTTTCTCGGCGCTGCCGACCGGGATCAGCAACTCGAACTTCAGGCCCTGGTCGCGCTGGCTGTCAGCCTTCAGCTTGCCGGTGCGGCCGAAGAAGGGGTCGTTCGCGAGATCCGTCTTCGCCTCAAGGCCAAGCGCCGCGGCGATCTCGGGCGTGCGGTCCAGCCACTGCTGGCGGAAGGCCAGCACCGCCTCGGGGCTGCCGATGCGCACGTATTCGCGCATGCGGAAGCTTTGCAGCCTGGCAGGGTCGTCGCTGGGTTCGTGCCGGTAGCACCACGACATCACGTCGATCGTGGCGCCGCCGTCGGGCAGCGTGCCGCGGGCGGCCAGGATGGGGTACAGCGGATAGCAGGCAGCGGGGGTCAGCACCGCGTCGGTCGCCTGCTGGCCGGCGGTCCAGTCGCGCCCCTCCTCGATGCAGGCCAGCAGCGCGCGATGCGCGCGTTCGTCGCCGCAGAAGCAGTGGATGGTGCCGGCCAGTTGCGGGAAGCCGCGCATGTAGCCGCTGGCCTCGAACCGCCTGCGGTTCATCGCCGGCGGGAAGCGCATCACTTCCGCTTGCTGGTCGGCACCGATGCGGGTGATCCAGGCATCGAGCCCGTCATGCACCGCCTCGAACGCGCCGGACCGGCCGTACAGGCCGGGCACGCCGGTTTCCAGCAGCAGCCCGGCGGCGACGAGTTCGCGCCCGTACGCGGCGGCGGGGTCGGTCATGCGAACAGTCTTTCGTCGCTGCGATAGGCGGTCAGCAGGGCCGCGCTGTTGCCCAGGATGCGGTCATTGCTGATCATCAGCGACGCCGAGTGCGCATCGCGCAGCTGCCGGCCCAGGCTGTAGGGCGTGTCGTTGCGATAGCCGGACAGCCCGGCCACCAGCATCGCCTGGCCGATCACCTGCACCGCCATGGCACTGGTGCCGGTCTTCAGCCCGTTCATCGCCAGCGCGAAGGAGATCGAGCTCAGCGCATCGGCATCGCCCAGCGCGGCCTGGTAGCGATGCACGGCCTCGGCCACGTTGCCGCGCATCAGCTGCAGTTGCGCGAGCGCCTCGGCCAGCCGGGGCGCGCCCGGCAGGGCCGCGCCGGCGGGCGCCTTCCGCGCGCGATCGCGCAGGAAGGCGCGGGCGCGTGAAACGGCACCCGTGGTGATGCCCAGCCACAGCGATGCCCAGGTGATGTGGCTGGTCGGCAGCATGGTCTCGGCCGAGATCTCGGCGTACGGCACCGGCAGAACCTGGGCGGGATCGGTGTCGGCGGCCAGGCGATGGGTTTCGCTGCACGTGCCGCGCATGCCCAGCGTGTCCCAGGCGGCGATCTGTTCCAGCCGCAGCTGGGCCTTCTCCGCCACCAGCAGCACCTGGTCGCTGGGCGGCGCATCGGGGTGGCGGCGCGCGGTGATCAGCACGCCGTCGCAATGCCGGGCGTAGGAGATCACGCAGCCATCCTTCTCCAGCGCGATGCGGCCGGCTTCGTTGGCCACCGCGCATTCGCTGCGCCGCACATCGCCGCCCGGCCCCGCTTCCGTGGTGGCGGATGCCAGCAGCAACTGGTTGGCCGCCAGCCGTGAGAGGAAGTCCTGATGCCAGGCCGAGGCGCTGCCGTGGCGGATGATGCAGGCCACCTGGATCTGGTGCATGGCGAACACCATGGCCGCGTTGCCGCAGCCCTGGCCCAGTTCATAGCAGGCGGCGGCGATGTCGGCGATCGAGGCGCCAAGCCCGCCAAGCGCCACCGGCACCGCGGCACCCAGCAGGCCGGCCTCGCGCATGGCGGTGACCGCTTCGATGGGAAAGCGCGCATCGCGATCGACCGCATCGGCGTGCTGCGTCGCGACCTCGCGCGCGATGCGCCGCGCCGCATCGACGATGGCGTGCGGTGGCGGTTGCGGCGGGCTCATGGTGCGGCTCCCGTGGCGGTGGTGATCTCCGTCACCGCGGCGGCGAGTGCCGCGATCGAACCGAAGGTGCGCCGGTTCAGCAGGCGATCGGGAAACTCCACGCCGAAATGCTCCTCGATCGCCAGCATCAGATCGACGGTGGCGAGCGAGGACAGGCCGGCGGCGTGCAGGTCGGCGGCGGCGGGCAATGTGGCCGGGTCGCTGCGCAGCCGGCCGACCTGTGCCAGCAGCGTGCGCACGGCGGGTTCGACGTCGCGTGTGTCGATGCCGGATGGAACCGCGTCCTTGGCGTTGCTCATGGCGTGATCTCCTCGGAAGGGACAGGCACGGCGAGCGCGTGATGCGCGATGCTGGCGAACTGAAGGGCGAAACGGGTCGTGAAATCGAGCAGCCAGGCGCGATGCGGTGCGGCGCCGAACACGTGGTCGGCACCGTCGAACAGCGTGACCGGCACGGCGGCCGGCAGCGAAGGCGGCGTGCCGAAGGCACGGCCGAAACTGCGCAGGCCGGCATCGTCGCTGGCGAACAGGAATTCCACCGCCACGCCGCGGGCCAGCAGCGCCGCAAGCTGTGCCCGGGCGCGCCGGGCTTCGCGCGTCGCCATGCCAAGTGCCGTGGCCAGGCGCCAGCCCACCGCGGCAGCGACGCGGCGCGCAAGGTGCACCGCGCCGCCGCCATGGGCAGCGCCGTGCGCCGTGCCCGCACGCTGGCTTCGCAGGTGCGCAGCAAACATCGAGAGTTCCGCCCGCACCGAAGCCCCTTCCAGCGCGGCGCGCGACAGCAACCGGTCGGCGACGATGTACTGGGCATTGATCGCCAGCGCACCGACGATCCGCCGGTCGGCGGCAGCCGCGTTCCAGCCCAGATAGGCGCCGGAGCAAAGCCCGATCACCACGGCGCTTGTCAGCCCGTGTTCCTGCAGCGCATCCAGTGCCGCACGAAAATCGGTGATGCGGTCCGGGTGATACGAGGCTACCAACTGGTCAGGCTGCGCACTGTCCTTGCTGTCGCCCACCCCCGCCACGTCGAACCGCAGCGAGGCGATGCCGTGCCGTGCCAGCCGCCGCGCCAGATCGGTCCAGGCACGCCCATTGCCGCTGCGCGGCCGGTCGCCAACCGACGGCAGTAGAATTGCCGGCGCGTCCGCCTGCCGGTCGGGCAGGCAAAGGATGCCGAACAGGTTGCCATGCGGGTCGAAGTGCAGGCCCCGCTCGCTGAGGCCCGGCAGCCGCATGGCCATCGCTTCCGGCGGCTGGCTAGACGGACCAACTGCGGAGGCTTCGCCAGCGGTCAGGAAATCCGCCACGCGACGCAAGACCGCGGTGGGCGGCACGACCTTCAGCGGGCGCGCCAGCACGAAGTCGGCATAGCCATCGAACGGCGTGGTCGTCACCTGGGCGCCAGCTTCACGCAATTGCCCGGGCCATGCGCTTGCGCTGCCGGTCCCTTCGTCAAGCACCAGCAGGGTTTGCGGCATGGTCGTGCCAGGCGAAAAGGGCTGAGGCAGGGTCGCCAGATCCGCGAGAGTTTCGGGGGTGGCGATGGTTTCCCAGGCCTGCAGCAGACCGGATTTCGCGCCGGTCAGCCCGTGGCCCTCAAGCCGGGCGCGGGCGCGCAGGCCGCGCCCGAAAGCCGCGCCGGAAGGCGGCGGATCGAGCAATACCAGCCGGTGGGCCGCGGTTCCCCGCGCCACGGCATCCAGCGCCAGCAACGCACCAAAGCGATGCCCCAGCAACGCCACGCGCCCATCATGCCGCGCCGAAAGCCACGACGCTGCGTGGTCGATGGCTGCCCGCCAGGCAGCCACCTGGCCAGGCGCCAACGGATCGCCCGCGGAATCACCGGTGCCGGGAAGGTCAAGCCGCAGCGCCGCCATACCCAAGGCGGCAAGGCTGCGCGCAAGCTGCCGAAAGCCGCGCGCGGTGGCCTGCGCCTCGTAGCCGAAGGGCGGGCAGATCAGCACCGCCGGGCCGGGTGCCCAATTGTACGCGGCGAAGCAATCGCCGCCCGGCGTGGGGATCATCACCGGGATCATGCGGCCAGCCGATAGTGCGCGGCGCCGCTGCCGTTCAGCGCACTGACGCTGCCCCCGGCCGCGCCGCCGCGATGCGCTGCCAGGCTGACCACGCGGGTTTCGCCTGGCCACAGGTGGAAATGGTTCGGCGTGGCGACGCAGCCATCGTCATCGACCATCACGAACTGCGCGAAGCGCCGCGCGGACACACGCAACCGCCATTCCCCGTCGGCATGGGGTTGCACCGACGCGTCCAGTTCCACCTGGCGCGGCACGCGTGCGGGCCCCAGCGGGAACAGCACGCTCTCCGACAGTGGCGGGCCGCCATCGTGGGGCAGCAGCCGGGCGCGCAGCACCGCGAAGCCTGGTGGGCCGAAGCGCCAGGCGTGGCCGATGTCGCGCCAGCGTCCCATCAGGCCGATCGCTGGGACAGTCTTCGTGGCGCGTGGTTCCAGCACGAGGCTGGCCTCGCCCAGCGTTTCCGGAGCGCCTTCCGGGTCCAGCCCATCCAGCACCAGGCGCACGGGGTGGGGGGCGGCGGTCTCGTTGATGGCGTGCGCGGCGATGCCGTTCTGGCCATGGTCACGCAGCAACACCTGCACGGGCTGGGACACCCGCCGGAGCGCGTGCCAGGCCGATTTCGGTCGCCCGTCATGCGCCACGATGCCCCAGCCGGCGCCGGGTACGGGGTCATGGAACGCCAGCACCAGCCCGCCGGCGCAGCGCCCATCGCTGCGCCAGGTGCCGAACACGGTCTCGATCAGCAGGGCCACCGCGGCGCGACCATGCGCGAGCCAGGTGTCGGGATCCTCGCGGCGCAGCACTGCCGGATCGACCCCGAACAGGGTGCGCACGTAGTGGTCGCGCACATCCTCGAAATCCCAGGCGGCGGAAAGGTCGCGGGGCACGCCGGCCCGCCATCGCGGATCGGCGCCCGGCACGGCACCCAGCGCGCGGCACGCGGCAGGATCGGGCGGGTTGGCGAAGGCCAGGCACTCGGCGGCGAAATTCACCCCCGCCGACTGCACATCCTCAGGCGGGCGCAGATAGCCGCCGACACCGAAATAGTGCGTCACCGCGGCGTCCGCGGCGAACGGCAGGTCGCCGCCGCAGGGCGCGTTCGGCAGGTATGGCACATCCGGTCGCAGTCGCGCCGCCTGCCCGGCCAGTACCTCGTTGAACAGAGCGGCGGACCATTCCGAAGCCGGCCTGCCCGCCATGGCCGCCGACTGCATCACCTCGTTGCCGCCGCACAGCACGGCGAGCGATGGATGCGCCTGCGTCCGGTCGAGGAAGGCAGCGGCTTCCTGTCGCGCGATATCAAGGAAGGCCGCGTCCGATGGATAGTCGAAGCGCGCGAACATGAAGTCGTGCCAGACCAGGATGCCCAGTTCGTCGCAGGCATCGAAGAACGCCTGCGATTCATACAAGGCGAAGCCGGGCACGCGCAGCATGTTGAGGCCGGCGTCGCGGGCATGTCGAAGCGCGGGCAGCAGCGCTTCCCTTGTGCAGGGCAGCGTCACCGGGTCGATCCCGGTCCAGATGGCGCCGCGGCAGAAGATGTCCGTGCCGTTGATGACCAAGCCGAGACGCTTCGGGTCGCGCACCGTGAGGGTGCGGAAGCCAACCTGGCCAAGCGCCAGGCGGCGGCCATCCAGCGTGGCCTGGACCGGCACGAGCGCGGGCTTGCCGTGCGTATGCGGCCACCACAGCGGTGGGCTCGGGATCGCGAGCGTGCCCACCAGATCGGGGCCATCCGCCGCCAGCGGCGCGGTCTGGCCATGGGCCAGCAACTGCCCGCTTGCTGCGTCCAGGCGGTGGCCACGCAACCGCACGCTGATGTGGCCCATGCCGTCGGCCAGGGTCGCGCGCAGGTCACAATTGATGGCCACCGGGCCGGTTGGCGGGTCCTGCTGCAACTGGATCGGGCGATAGGGGCCGATCATCGGCACCGGCTTGTGCCAGCCCGGCATGTGGCCCAGCAGCGTGGTACGCACGCTGCGCAGCCCTTCGGTGTCGGTCAGGCGGCCGCGCCAGCGCGCCTTGTGCGCCCGGCCGCGCCCGGCAAGGTGTGGCCGCAGCGCGCGGAAGCACAGCGCCAGCCGGCCCGCAGCCGGCAGCGTCGGCAGTTCAAGCGGCTGGAACATGTTGACACTGCTGGCCAACAGCGCGTCGTCCAGCCAGATCTCCGCCAGCGTCGCCAGGCCCTGGCACACCAGCCGCGCGCCCGACGGGAGATCGGTTTCGCAGCGGAACCAATGGTCCTGTACATGTGCGTCGTCCGGCGGGGCCAATCCGGCGGCGTACCAGGCCGCCGCCACGGTTCCAGGCAATCGGGCTTCGATCCAGCCGGTCGCGGGCAGCGCGGCGGGGCTGCCTGCCGCGCCAGCAGGCGTGGAAACGCAATGCCACCCTGCTTCCAGCAGGGTCACCACGCGTTCCTGATGGCAGCGGATTTCCGCCACTAGTCCCCCCGCGATCGACACCGACCGCCCCCGGCGGGTGCGCTGACGTCTTGCCAGATCAACCTTTGGCGCGCAACAGTGAACAGAGCACAATCAAGCACAACCGGAAGTTGGCAAAGATTCGCGATGGCATCCGAAGTATAGCGCGCCTGCCACCGCATCCGCTTCTGCCCTGACACTGCCATCTTCGCCGCCTACCCCGAGCGTCAGAATGAACGCGCCCTCGGCCCGCGGCGCGCGGGCACGGCGCAGGGACCCCTGGTATGCCTGATACGACCCTTCCGGACCGTTACCGCACGACCAGCGAATTGGCGGCCGTCCGCCAGCCCGGCCGCACGACTCCCGCGATCTCGGTGGTGGTGCCTGCCTACAACGAACAGGAAGTGCTGGCCGCCTTCCACGCCCGCCTGGTCGCCGTGATGGACCAACTGCGCCTGGGCTGGGAGGTGGTGTATGTGAACGACGGCTCGCGCGATGCCACCCTGCCGCAGATGCTGGCGCTGAAGGCGGCCGATCCGCGCGTGGCGGTGGTCAATCTCAGCCGCAACTTCGGCAAGGAGATCGCGCTGACCGCCGGCCTGGATCACGCCCGCGCGGCTGAGGCGGTCGTGGTGATCGACGCCGACCTGCAGGACCCGCCCGAGGTCATTCCCCGCCTGGTCGATGGCTGGCGCGAGGGCTTTGACGTGGTCTACGCCCAGCGCAGCGAGCGTCAGGGCGAAACCTGGGCGAAGCGCGCCACCGCGCATGCCTTCTATCGCGTCATGCAGCGCGTGGGCGGCAAGGTGCATTTGCCCAAGGACACCGGCGATTTTCGCCTGATGAGCCGCCGCGCCGTGGATGCGCTGCTGCGGCTGCGCGAACAGCACCGTTTCATGAAGGGGTTGTTTGCCTGGGTCGGCTTCCCGGCCAAGGCCGTGCTGTACGAGCGCGCTCCCCGCGCCGCCGGCGAGACCAAGTGGAACTACTGGAAGCTGTGGAACCTGTCGCTGGAGGGCATCACCAGCTTCACCGTGGCGCCGCTGAAGGTCGCCACATACCTGGGCCTGGCGACCGCCGTGTTCGCGGTGCTGTATGCGGTGCAGGTGATCGTGAAGACGCTGATCTTCGGCAACCAGGTCGCCGGCTACCCCAGCCTGATGACCGTGGTGTTGTTCCTGGGCGGCGTGCAGTTGATGACGCTGGGCATCATCGGCGAATACCTGGCCCGCGTGTTCAACGAGACGAAGGGCCGGCCGCTCTATCTGGTGGAGCGCCACCTGCCGAGCGATCCGCCGCCGGCCTGAAGCAGGTGATGGCCTCGCCGATCGGCCGGCACAGGGTTTCGGCGTCCGGGACCAGCGGCAGGGCTGTGGCGCGCGCGAAGGGCAGGATCAGCCGCAGTTCGCCCGGTGCCAGCGGGGCTGCGGCCAGGCCGGCATCGTCGCATCCCGGGCGCACACGCCAGCGTGCCAGCTGCATGGTGCTGATCGGAAGCGCGCGCTCGGACGCCAGCGACAATGCGTCGTGGGCTTCGCGAAAGGCCGGCAGCGCGTCGCGCGGAATGCACGGCCAGGACGGCAGCAGGGTCAGCCGGTCGGCCTGCGCCATGGCGGTGCGCAGGGCTGGGGCGTCAAGCGTCCAGGCGGGCCGGGTGGCAGCCCAGGCGGCCAGGGCGGCGCGGTTGGGGATTGCGTCCACGAACTGCACCAGGCCCATCGCCAGGACCAGCGCAGGGTGGATGCGCGCCAGCAGCACGCAGGCCGCCAGCAGCAGCGCGTAGGCAACCGGCCAGAAGAACCGGCCCGAGGCGCGGAACTGCTCCATGAACCCCGGCGCCTGGCCGAGATCGAGCACGATCGTGCCGCCCAGACCCACGCGATGCGACAACGCCAGCAGCGTGAGGCCCAGCAGCGCCAGGACGAGGCCGCCGTGCCGGCGCAGCAGGGCGGCGGCATCGGCGCCCCGCAGAACCAAGCCAACCAGCAGCCCGAGCAGCAGGCCCAGCCCAAGGTAATTGTACCCTTCCCAGCCGCCATGGCTCGTGGCGTCGATCTCGGTCGTGGCGAGGCCTGGCAGCAGGAACGAGCGATACGGCCAGACCGGCGACAGCAGGTTCATGGCGAACTGCCCGAAGCCGCCATCGCCGGCGGCGCCCAGATAGCCAAGTGCTGCCATGGTCAGCAGGACCGCGCCCAGGCTGCCGGCCGTCCAGGTCGCTGCCTTCGGCCAGCCCTGGTCGCCGCGCAGCAACAGGGTGAGCGGCACGGCACCGATCAACGCCAGCGCCATGGCTGCCAGGTAGGGGTGCACCAGCAGGGTAGCGACCAGGCTCAGCGCCGCGCCGGTCCACAGCGCCGGTGTCTGGCCGCCCGCCAGGCGCAGGGTGAAGCCCAGCGCCAGCAGCAGCAGGAAATGTCCGGTCAGCGCCGCGTGGCCGTAGCGCGCCAACCAGGCGGGCATCGCCAGCGCGGCCAGCGCCACGCCCAGCGCCGGCAGCAGGCGCCGTTCGCCCGCGCCGCGCAGCGCCCACACGGCGGCCACGGGCTGCGCCACGCAGGCGATCGCATACCAAAGGCCAATGCCGTGAAACCCCGGCGGCAGCAGGGGTGCCAGCAGCTTCAGCAGCAGTGCCAGCAGCGGGATCCCGTCGGCGAAGGCGATGTTCACGCCATCGGGCGTGTTCAGCGTTTTTGCCATCAGCAGCGGCCAGCCCCACGGCTCGTTGATGAAGTACCGCTGGGCGATCGTGTGCTGCGCCGCATCGCCGATCGGAGCCCAGGTGCTGCCTGCGACCGGCAACAGGAATTCCGCCGAGAACGTCGTCGCGGCGGTCACGATGCCCAGCAGGCCCGCCAGCGCAAACGCAACCCAGGCGCGAATATCGCGGCCAGAGTCGTGGGGGATGGCGGGTTGCATGTCTCCTTTTCATGACAGATGCGCACCGCCTGTAAAGCTTCACCCACGGTCGTGTTGCGGTGCCACAGATTCGCCCCAACCCCGTCCAAATGCCGACGCCGCGATCCCCGATATCTCCGCCATTGCTGGGGAGCGGAGTTAGAGACAGACGATGTCGAGCGTGCGGGCTACGGAAGTGATGCGGGTTTCGGGTTGGGCGACGGTGCGGCCCGGCCTGCTGGGCGGGCTGTTCCAGCCGGCCAGTCTGCGCCCGGCCGCCAAGCGCGGCATGGACGTGGCATTGGCCGGCGTCGCCCTGGTGGCGCTCGCGCTGCCCATGCTGCTGATCGCCATCGCCGTCCGCCTTGATGGCGGCCCGGCGATGTTCGCGCACCGGCGCGTGGGTCGCGGCGGCAGGCTGTTCGGCTGCCTCAAGTTCCGCAGCATGGTACCCGATGCCCAGGCCCGCCTGGAAGCCTTGCTGGAAGCTGACCCCGCCGCCCGCGCGGAGTGGGAAGCCACCCGCAAGCTGCGCCACGACCCGCGCGTGACCCGCGTGGGCCGGTTCCTGCGCGCCACCAGCCTCGATGAGCTGCCGCAGCTGCTGAACGTGCTGCTGGGCGATATGAGCCTGGTGGGGCCGCGCCCCGTGACCGCCTCGGAACTTGCCGCCAACTATGGTGCGGCGGCCGAGCACTACCAGCTGGTGCGCCCCGGCATCACCGGCCCCTGGCAGGTCAGCGGCCGCAGCGACATCAGCTATGACCGGCGCGTGGCGCTGGACGTGGCCTATGCCACGCGTCCGTCACTGGCCGAGGACCTCCGACTGCTGCTGCGCACCCCGGCCGCCGTGCTGTCGCGCCGCGGCGCCTGTTGATCCGCGCCCCCCGCCCGGCCCGGGCGGGGTAGGCTTCATCCCATGACCGACGATGCCGTTACCCGTGCGGGCGCACGCCGGCTGCTTTCCGGCGTCGCCTGGAACGCGCTTGGGCGCGGGCTGCCGCTGCTGCTGGCGCTGGTGCTTACCCCGGTCCTTGTCCACCAACTTGGCATCGAGCGCTGGGGCGTGTTCACCCTGGCGCTCGCCCTGGTCGGCGTGTTCGGCATCCTTGATCTGGGCGTGGGTCCCGCGCTGACGCGGGCGTTGTCGGAACGCATGGGCACCGGCACCCGGCAGGACGAGGCAGCGCTGGTCGGCTCCGCCATCGCCGTGCTGCTGGCGCTGAGCCTGGTCGGGGCCGCAGCGGCCTGGTGGCTGGTGGTGCCGCTGGTCGAACGCGTGTTGAACGTGCCGCCGGTGTTGCAGGCCGAGACCATCGCCGCAATGCGCGTGCTGGTCGCCGCCGCGCCGCTGGTGGTGGTGAACGCGGCGCTGTGGGGCGTGCTGGCGGCGCACCAGAAGTTCCGCGCTGCCAACCTGGTGACCATGCCGGTCGCGGTCTTCTACTACCTTGGGCCCGTGCTGGCGCTGATGGTGTGGAACTCGCTGGTCGCGGCCATGCTGGCGCTGGTGCTGTGCCGGCTGGCGAACACCATCAGCTACGCCGTGCTGGTGCGTCCGCTGGTGCCCGGCCTGCGGCTTTCGGCAATCCGCCTGGCGCCCGCGCTGCCGCTGCTGCGGCTGGGCGGGTGGATGACGTTTTCCTCGGCGCTGACGCAGGCGCTGAACTATGCCGACCGGTTCCTGGTGGGCGCGCTACTCACGCTTTCCGCCGTGGCGTTCTATGCCACGCCGCTCGATCTCGTGCTGCGGTTCTGGATCCTGCCGGTGGCGGTGGCGCAGGCGCTGATGCCCGCGCTGGCCTCCAGCTTCCGTACACTACCGGCCGAAACCGCTTCGCTGCTGCGGCGTGGCACACTGCTGATCGGCACCATCGTGCTGCCGGCGGCGCTGGTGCTGGTGGTGGCCGCGCATCCCGCGCTGCGGCTGTGGCTGGGCATGGAGTTCGCCGATGGCGGGGCCGGCGTGCTGCGCATCCTGGGCGTGGGCATCCTGTTCAACTGCATCGCCTTCGCCCCCGGCAGCCTGCTGGAGGCGATTGGCCGGCCCGACCTGATCGCGCGCTTCGCCCTGGTGCAGGCGGTGGTATTCGTGCCGCTTTCCGCCGCACTGCTGCTGTGGTTGGGCATCGAGGGCGCGGCCATCGCCTGGGCCTTGCGTGCGGCCGTGGATTGCCTGGGCCGGCTGCTGCTGGTGCGACGCTTCTATCCGCCGGCGCGCGAAGCCGTGCAGGCACTGCTGCCGCCGCTGGCCGCGGGTGGCATTGGCCTGGCCGCTGCCGCCGCCATGCCCACCACGACTGCCGCGATCGGCTGTGGCATTGCCGCGATCGTGGCATGTTCGGTGTTCGCCTGGCGCGGCCTGCCGGACGCCGACCGCGCGGCCATGCGCAATCCGCGGAGCCTGCTGCGCGGTGCCGCAAAGTGAACGGCATCGCGATCAATGGCCGCTACCTGACGCAGGGCCTGACCGGTGTGCAGCGCGTGGCGCGCGAGATCGTGGGTGCGCTCGATCCACTGGCTGGCGAGGGGCAGGCACCACCGATGCGCATCTTGGCCCCGCACGGTGCCGGCACGGCTGGCCTGGCGCATGTGCCGACGATGACCGTAGGCACGCGCGCGGGCCAGGCGTGGGAGCAACTGGACCTGCCGGCGGCCGCGAACGGCGCGATGCTGGTCAATCTTGGCAACACCGCGCCGATCAGGGCAGGGCGGCGGCAGGCAGTGGTGATCCACGATGCCGGCGCCTTCGATACACCCGAAAGCTACTCCTTCGCCTTCCGCACCTGGTACCGGCTGCTGCACCGGATGCTGGCCTGGCGTGGTGCCCGCATCATCACTGTGTCGGAGTTCTCGCGCGGCCGGATCGCGCATCACCTTGGCATCGCACCCGACCACATCGGCGTGATGCCGGAGGGGGGCGAGCACATCCTGCGCGCACCCGCCGATGCCGCAGTGCTGGCACGGCATGGGCTCGCTGCCGGTCGCTATGCGCTGGCGGTGGGCACGCGGGCCGCGCACAAGAATCTCGATGCGCTGGCCGACGTCGCTTCCCTGCTGGCATCTCGCGGCATGGTGCTGGCGGCGGTCGGCGCCGTCGATCCCGCGGTGTTCCGTCCCGCCGGTGCCGGCGCGGGCGGCGTGGCGCTGGGGCGCGTCAGCGACGCGGAACTGCGCGCGTTGTACGAGAGCGCGCTGTGCCTGGTGTTCCCCTCACGCTACGAGGGCTTCGGCCTGCCGCCGCTGGAGGCGATGCGCTGCGGCTGCCCGGTGATCGCCGCGCGCGCCGGCGCGGTGCCGGAAGTGTGCGGCGATGCCGCACTGTGGTTCGACGCTTCCGTCCGCGATTCCCTGCCCGCCGCCACGCGGCGCCTGTTGGATCAGCCGGGCCTGGCCGACACGCTGCGCGCGGCGGGATTGGCGCGAGCGGAAAACTTCACCTGGCGGCGCGCGGCGGAAGCGCTCCTGCGACTGATCGAGGCGCCGGCATGAAGGTCGCCATCGTGCACGAGTGGCTCGACACCTATGCGGGGTCGGAGCGCGTGCTGGAACAACTGCTGATGATCTGGCCGGCAGCCGATCTGTTCACCGTGTGCGATTTCCTGCCCGATAACGAGCGCGCCTTCCTGAACGGGCGCACGCCCCGCACGACCTTCATCCAGCGCCTGCCTTTCGCGCGAAAGCACTTCCGCAAATATCTCGGCCTGATGCCGATCGCCATCGAGCAGCTCGACATGACCGGTTACGACCTGGTGGTGTCGTCCTCGCACGCGGTGGCGAAGGGCGTGATCACCGGGCCGGGGCAGTTGCACGTCAGCTACATCCATTCGCCGATGCGCTATGCGTGGGACCTGCAGCACCAGTACCTGCGCGAGTCCGGCTCGGATCGGGGCCTCAAGGGTTTGGTGGCTCGGCACACGCTGCACAAGTTGCGGCTTTGGGACCGCGCCAGTGCGTTGGGCGTGGATGTGCTGGTCGGCAACTCCACCTACATCGCCGAGCGCATCCGCAAAGTCTGGCGACGTGAGGCGCTGGTGGTGCACCCGCCCGTGGACATCGCGCGCTTCAGGCTGAAGCACGCGAAGCAGGACCACTTCCTGGTCGCCTCCCGCATGGTGCCGTACAAGCGGATCGAGCTGATCGCGGCCGCCTTCCGCCGCATGCCGCAGCACACGCTGCGCATCATCGGCGATGGCCCCAACATGGCCGCGGTGCGCCAGGCTGCCGGCGATGCCCCGAACATCACCTTCCTGGGCCGCGTGGCGCAGCCGGTGCTGATCGCCGAGATGCAGAACGCGCGCGCCTGCCTGCACGCGGCCGAGGAGGATTTCGGCATCGCCATCGTCGAGGCCCAAGCGTGTGGCACGCCGATGCTGGCCTTCGCCCGTGGCGGCGCGCGGGACATCGTGCGCCCGCTGCCGCAGCCGAACCCCACGGGCCTGCTGTTCGCGGAGCAAACGCCCGACTCGATCATCGCCGCCGTGGACGAATTCACCAGGATCGCCGCCAGCATCACGCCGGAATCCTGCCGCGCCAATGCCGAGCGGTTCAGTGAGGAAGCGTTCCGTGCGGCCATGCAGGATGTGGTGGCGCGGCACATGGGCACGCCCTGATGCACGTCTCGCTGGTGGTGGCCACGCGCGGGCGGGATCACGACATAGCCCTGCTGCTGGACAGTCTTCTGGCGCAGCAGTTCCCGGCGCTGGACGTCATCATCGTCGATCAGAACGCCGATGATCGCGTGGTGCCGATCGTGGCCGCCTGTGCGCCGCGACTTTCGCTGCGGCACCTGCGCAGCGACGTGGCCAACGCCAATCACGCGCGCAACCTCGGCCTTCGTGCGGCTACGGGTGAGCTTGTGGGTTTTCCCGATGATGACTGCATCTTTCCCGCCGGCGTGTTGGCGCGCGTCGAAACGGCGTTCAGTGCCGATCCTGCGTTGCAGGTGCTGAGCGGGCCGGCCGCCTCGCCCGAAGGCGGTTTGGGCTCGGGCCGGTGGCGTGCGGATGCCGGCGCGATCACGCTGCAGAACGTCTGGACCAGCGTGATCGAGTTCAACCTGTTCCTGCGCCGCGACACGGCCTTGGCACTTGGCGGCTTCGACGAAAGGCTCGGCCCCGGCACGCGCTTCGGCTCCGCTGAGGGCAACGACCTGGTTGCGCGCGCCGTTCGCCTGGGGCACCGCGCCATGTTCGACCCGGCATTGCGGATCGTGCATCCGGACAAGCGGCTGACGCCGGTCGCGGTGGAGCGCGCGCAGGTCTATGCCACCGGCCTTGGCCTGGTGCTGCGCCGGCACGCGCCGGACCTGGCGACCTGGCTGCCCTTCTTCGTGCGCCCGCTGGGCGGCATGCTGCTGAGCGCGCTGCGCTTCCGCCAGTTGGAGTTCGCCTACTACGCCGCCACGTTGCGCGGACGCATCGCCGGCTGGTTCGCGACTGATCCGGGGCGTGCCCGCTGATGCGCATTGCAGTTGGTATCGCGACGCGCGGACGCCCGGAAGTCCTGGCCGAGACTCTTGCCGAGTTGACGCACCAGACCCGTGCACCGGATCGCGTGCTGGTGTGCCACGTTACGCCCGACGACGTGAACGACCTGCCGCGCCAGCGCTCGAACATCACGTTCCTGACCGCCACGGCCGGGCTGCCGCGCCAGCGCAACGCCATCATCGACGCCGTGCCCGACTGCGAGGTGCTGCTGTTCCTTGATGACGATTTCCTGCCCGCGCCGGCATGGCTCGCGGTGCTGGAGGCGGTCATGGCGGCACACGCGGACTGCGTGGTGGCGACCGGCACGGTGATCGCCGATGGTGCCAAGGGGCCGGGCATCAGCGTGGAGGCGGCGCGCGCCTTGCTCACCTCTGACACGCCGCCCGCAGACCCGCTGGCGGTCGCACCGCATTTCAACGGCTACGGCTGCAACATGGCCTTCCGTCTCGACCCGGTGCGCCAGCACGGCATTCGCGTGGATGAGGCCCTGCCGCTTTATGCCTGGTACGAGGACATCGACGTGACGCGCCGCCTGGCCGCTGCATCGGGCGGCACCATCCTGCGCCTGGCCGGCGCACGCGGCGTGCACCTGGGCACGAAATCAGCACGCAGCCCCGGCCTGCGGCTGGGCTACAGCCAGGTGGCCAATCCGATCTACCTGGCGCGCAAAGGGAGCTTTCCCTGGAACCACGCCATTCCCAGCGCCGCCCGGCACTGCGTGATCAACCTGCTGCGCAGCATCGCCCCCGAACCCGAGGTGGATCGCTGGGGCCGATTCCGCGGCAACATGCTGGCGCTGTTCGACCTGCTGCGGGGCCGCGCCGCGCCCGATCGCATCCTGGCGCTGTAGCCTTCAGGGTGCGGGAAACACCGCGTCGGTGCGGCCCATCAGCCAGTAGGCGACCAGGCCAACCCACTCGCGCAATCCGCTTTCGAACTGGCCGATGCGTTCCGGGAAGGGCGCGTCATACAGCGCCGAAAGGCTGCGGCCGGTGCGGTAGTTCACCGGCCAGGCCACCACGTTCCAGCCGGCGCGGCGGAACACGCCGACCGACCGCGGCATATGGCTGGCCGAGGTCACCAGCAGCCAGGTCTGGTCTGCCCGCGGATTGGCAAGCGCGTAGGACAGCACCGCGTTCTGATGGGTGTTGCGCGCCTGGTCCTCATAGATCGCGCGGTCCTGCGGCACGCCCATCGCGGTCCACAGCGCGCGCGCCACGTCGGCCTCGGTCTGCGCGCCATGCACCAGCGAGCCTTGGCCGCCGGTGAACAGCAGGCGCGCCTCGGGGTAGCGCAGCGCCAGCGCAACACCTTCAGTCATGCGCTCGGCGGCGCCGTTCAGCGCGGGAATGCCGCGCGCTTCCGTGAGATTCTGGTCCACCGCGCCGCCCAGCACGATGATGCCATCGACCCAGGCGGGCGCCTCGATGGGGCGGGGAAACCGCTCCTCCAGCGGGATCAGCAGCCAGGGCGGCAAGGGGGTGGCCAGCACCATCACGAAGAAGCCCAGGCCGCCCAGCAGCGGCCAGCGGCCCCATCGTCGGCGGCGCCACATCGCCCACAGCCCAAGGCAGGCCAGCAGCAGCGCCAGCGTGCCAGGGCGCAGCGCGAACCACAGGACTTTCGAAAGCACGTAGCTGATGCTGGTCACGGCGCAGCGTTAGCGAAGCGTGATGGCGAAAACCAGACCGCCATCAGCGCAGGCGGAAAATCTCGATCGGGCCGCGCTCCTCCTCGATCTCGGCGACGCGATCGTAGGATTCGATCAGCGCGGCACCCAGCATGGCACGCACTTCCGCGCGCATGCCGGGCCACCAGCCGCGATCCACCACGATCACCAGGGGCCGCTCGTCCAGGATGCGCGCCACCTCGGCGTCCATGTCGATACCCGCCACGTCGCCGAAAGCCCCTGTCAAATGCGCCGGAAACACGTAGCGCGTGGGCAGGCCGACATCGGCGATCGCATAGACCACGGGATGGTAGTTGGCGATCAGCACCTTGGTGCCAGGTGGCGCCTCCACACGAAGCGCCTCGGCCACGGCGCGCACCGGATCGGGGAACCGAAGCGCAATGCCACCCTGCAGGCGGCTGGCGGCATCGACCGCCCAGGCGTTGATCGCGACCAGGCCGACCATCAGCGCGAAGGCCGCATGCACACGCGGTTCGCCGGCGCGCTGGGCAAGGTGCCAGGCGCCACAGGCGGCCAGCAGGGCAAAAGGCGGCAGCCAGATCAGGTAGTAGTGGTTGTAGAAAAGCCCCGGCCCCGCGATCGAGAAGCCGGTGACCGCCAGCCAGACCATGCCGAACGCCACCGCCCGGCGCCCCACGCCCGGGCGGAACACCGCCACCACCGCCAGAAGCGCCGGCCAGAACAGGTACAGGATCGCGGCGCCGCTGAGCCAGGCTGCTTCGCCCCAGGTCAGGCGGTCCCCGGCATAGCGCAGCGGGGCAAGGAACGAGCCATCCAGGAAGTCATCCAGGTGGCCGTGCAGCCAATAGGCCAGCGCGAACAGCAGCGTCGGCAGCGCGCATAGCAGCGCATAGGCGATCGCCATGCCGATCACGCGCGCAAGCCCGATGATGCGCCGCCACAGTGCGGGCACCACAAGCATGGCAAAGGTCATGCAGCCTTCCGGCGTGGCCACCGGCTTGATCGTGAGCGCGCAGCCCACCAACAGCCCCATGGCAATCAAGGTGCGCCAGCGCGGCACCTCGCCGGCATCGAGCGCCCGGACCGAGGCGCCGACCGCAAGCGCGATGGCGGTGGCGGTGAAAGGCGCGAACAGGATCTCGGTATTGGCGGCCAGGCCCCCGAACTGCGTGGTCAGCGCGATGTAGAGAATGCCCGCGCCCCATGCCGGCGCGCGCGGCAAGCCGGCGGCGCGCGCGGCCGCGAACAGCGCGGTGCCGGTGCCGGCCGCCGCCAGCACGGCCAGCAGGCGCACCGCCTTGATGCTGACGCCGCTGACCAGGAAGGTCAGCGCGAACAGGGCGGGCGCGCCGATCGGGTGCATGTCCCAGGTCGCGACCAGCGGCCAGCCGCCGCGCAGCCATTCGCGCGCCTGCACGATGTAAAGGCCCTCGTCGGAATCGATCACTGCCGGCACGAAGGAATAGCTGCGCAGCGCCAGCGCGGCCGCAAACATGAGGAGCGGCACGGCGATGCGATGCTGCAGCAGATGGCGAACGATCAAGGCGGGCTTTCCCCGGCGGCTGGCGGGCGGACCGTCGGCCACAATTGCGCCGACCGCAAGGCGGCGCTCCCCCGCATGGCTGAAGCGCCGGGACGTCCGACGCCGACGAGATGTCGATGCGTCAGCCCAGCACCTCGGCGCGGATGCAGGCGGCTCGGTGGCTGTGCCCGATCATGCGCAGCGGTGGCACGGTTTCGGCGCAGCCGGTGATCGCGTGCGCGCAGCGGGTGCGGAACACGCAGCCCGAGGGCGGGTTGGACGGGCTCGGTGGATCGCCTGGCAGCAGAATTCTGCGCGCACGCCTGGCCGGGTCCAGCATCGGCGTGGCCGACAGCAGTGCGCGCGTGTAGGGATGCGCGGGGGCCGCGAACACGTCGGCGGCCCGCCCCTCCTCCATCACGCGGCCCAGATACATCACCACCACCCGGTCGCACAGATGGCGCACCACGGGCAGGTCGTGGCTGATGAACAGCATGGCCAGCCCTAGCCGCCTTCGCAGGTCGTCCATGACGCCAATGATCTGCGCCTGGATGGACACATCCAGTGCGCTGACCGGCTCATCCGCTACCAGGAAGTCCGGGCCGGTGGACAGCGCGCGGGCCAGCCCCACGCGCTGGCGCTGGCCGCCGGAGAACTCATGCGGGAAGCGCTGTGCGTGCACGGGATCCAGGCCCACCAACTCCAAAAGGGCCGCGACACGGGCAGCACGCTCCCCAGCCGGCGCCAGGCCGTGGATGTCGATGCCATCGAGAATCTGCGCCCCGACGCGGCGCCTTGGGTCCAGGCTGCCGAAGGGATCCTGGAACACGATCTGCATCCGCCGCCTGAGCGCGCGCCACGCAGCGGCGCCGATGCCGTGCAGCGGCTGCCCGTCGAAGCGCACCGTGCCCTCGCTTGGCGGCAGCAGGCCCAGCAGCAGCCGGCCCAGCGTCGATTTGCCCGAACCGGACTCGCCGACCACGCCCACGGCCTCGCCGCGCGCAACCTCGATATCAAGGGCGCGCACCGCCTGCACCGCGCGGCCGCGCCGGAACATGCCGCGCGCGGCGAAGGTCTTGCCCACGGCATGGGCTTCGACAAGCGCGGTCATGCCGCGTTGGCCATCAGCTCGGCCCAGCGCACGCAGCGCACGCGGTGGCCAGGCTTCGCGTCGTGCAGCGCAGGCACGGCTTCGGTGCAGATGGGCCTGGCATGCGCGCAGCGTGGCGCGAAGCGGCAGCCGGGCGGCATGGCGAAGGGCTGCGGCACCACGCCGGGAATGCCACTTGGTGCCGCGTCGCCTTCCGGCACCGCTGCCAGCAGCGCCCGCGTGTAGGGATGCAATGGCGCCGCGAACACCGCGGCCACGCTGCCCTGTTCGACCACCTGGCCCGCGTACATCACCACCACCTGGTCGGCGATTTCCGCCACCACGCCCAGGCTGTGCGTGATGAACACCACGCCCATGCCGGTTTCGCGCCGCAGCTCGGCCAGCAGGTCGAGGATCTGCGCCTGCACCGTCACGTCCAGTGCCGTGGTCGGCTCATCGGCAATCAGCAGCCTTGGCGCGTTGGCGATCGCCATGGCGATCATCACGCGCTGGCGCATGCCACCCGACATCTCGTGCGGGAAGCTTTCCAGCCGACGCGCGGGATCGGCGATGCCGACGCGGCGAAACAGCGCGAGCGCTTCGCGCCGTGCCGATGCCCGATCCATCGGGTGGTGCGCCAGGATCGCCTCGCTTACCTGCGCGCCGACGCGGTGCACGGGATTGAGGCTGCTCATCGGGTCCTGGAACACCATGGCCATGGCACCGCCACGCAAGGCCCGCATCTGCGGCTCGGCGAGCCGCAGCAGGTCGGCACCCTGGAACCAGGCGGCGCCCGCGCTGGCCCGCGCGGCATCGGGCAGCAACCCCATCACCGAAAGGGCCGTCAGCGACTTGCCCGAGCCCGATTCACCCACGATCGCGAGGGTTTCGCCCGCGCGCACCTCGAACGACACATCCTCCACCGGGCGAATCTTTCCGCGCGGCGTGTCGATCTCGACGGTCAGGCCATCCGCGCGCAGCACGGCCCTGTCGCGCGGCGGCGGCAGCAGGCCAGGCAGCACGCGATCCACCAGGCGGCGTGGTGCGGCGGCGGTGCGCGGATCAAGCCAGTCGCGCAAGCCATCGCACAGCAGATTCATCGCCAGGATGGTCAGGCTGAGCACCAGGCACGGCCACAGCAACAGCAGCGGCGCCTGGGCCATGGTGGCGCGGGCACTGCGGATCATCAGCCCCCAGGACGGTTGCGGCGGCACCACGCCCAGGCCCAGGAACGAAAGGCCGCTTTCCAGCACCACCGCCGCGGCCACCGTCAGTGACAACTGCACCAGGATCGGGCCCGCCACATTGGGCAGGATGGTGCGGCCCATGATGCGCATCGGCCCAGCACCCAGCGCGCGCACCGCTTCCACGTAGTCCTGGCCGCGCGCCGACAGCACCTCGGCGTAGGTTACGCGCACGAAGCCGGGCAGGAACAGGATCGACAGCACCAGGATCAGCGTGCCGGCACCGGGACCAAGCAGGGTCACCACCAGCAGCGCCAGCAGGATCGGCGGGAAGCACAGCACGATATCCATGCTGCGCACCGCCAGAAGCTCGCCCAGGCCGCGGAACCAGCCGCCGACAAGACCCAGCAGCGTGCCCAGCGCGCACGCGATCAGGCCGGAGGCGAAAGCCACACTGAGAGAGGCGCGCGCCCCCCAAACCAGGCGCGACAGCACGTCACGGCCGAATTCGTCGCGGCCCAGCAGGCTGCCGGGTGAAGGACCGGTGAGACGCTGCGCCACGTCCTGGCGTACGGGATCGGGCAGGCCCAGCAGGGGTGCTGCCAGCGCCACGACAATGATGGCGCCGACCAGGGCGGCGGGCACCACAAGCCGCCTCACGCGTGGCGGATCCTGGGATCGAGCGCCGCGTACACCAGGTCCATCACCAGGTTGATGGCGACGAACAGCACCGAGATGGTCAGCACGATGCCCACCACCATGGGATAGTCCCGCGCCTCCACCGCCTTCAGCAGCGGCGTGGACAGGCCCGGCCAGTTGAACACGTATTCCACCAGCACGGTGCCGCCCAGCAGCGTGCCCATCTGCAGCGCCAGCACGGTCAGCACCGGGATCAGCGCGTTGCGCAGCACGTGGCGCAGCAGCACGCGCCGCGGCGAAAGCCCCTTGGCGCGCGCCGTGCGCACATAGTCACGCGCCAGCGCATCCAGCACGGATGCGCGCGTCATGCGGAACACCACGGCAATCACGCCCTTGGCGATCGCGAGTGCCGGCAGCGACAGCATGGTCAGGTGGCGCAGCGGATCGGTCGCCAGCGGCACGTAGCCGCCCGCCGGCATCCAGCGCAGCCATTGCGCGAACACCAGCACCAGCAGCGTGCCGATCACGAACACCGGCACCGCCAGCAGCAGCGCCGCGGTGGCACCGGCGGCCCGATCGAACGCGCCACCGCGACGCTCTGCCGCATAGGTTCCGGCCGGCAGGCCGACCAGCACCGCAATCAGAATTCCGGCCAGGATAAGCTCCAGCGTGCGCGGCAGCCGGAGCGCGATCTCGTCGATCACCGGATAGTCGTCGATCATCGACGCCCCCAGGTCGCCCCGCAGCAGCCCGCGCAGGAAGGCGAGGTATTGCGTCAGCAGCGGGCGATCCAGGCCCAGACGCTGGCGCAGCTCGTCCACCACGGCGGGATCGGGCGCCGTGCCGCCGGAACTCAGCAGCAGTTCCGCCGGATCGCCTGGCACCAGGTGGATCACCGTGAACACCACGGTCGCCACGATCCACACCAGCGCCAGGCTGATCCCGACGCGCCGGACGACCCAGAGGATCACCCGATCGCGGTCTCCTCCAGCGTGATTCCGGAGAAGAAGGTGAGCGCGCCCGGCATGTTGGTGAAGCCGGTCACGTCCTTCGCCATGGCGTAGCCCTGCGACCGCCAGGCCAGGCCTGCGATCGGCACCTCGGCCAGCGCCACCGCCTGCACGTCGCGGTAGATCTCGCGGCGTTTCGCCGTGTCGAACTCGGCACGGCCCTGGCGCATCAGCTCCTCCAGCCTGGGCACGCGCAGGTTCATGCTGCGCACGTAGCTGGGGGCCAGCGAGCCATCGATCAGGTTATTGATGCCATCGGGCTCGTTGCTGTCGGTCGCCGTGCCCATCACCGCGATGTCGAACTGGGCGCGATTGCCCAGCTGCACGCGCGTGGCCCAGTCGGGCAGGCGCAACTCGGCCTGGATGCCAACCGCGGCCAGGTTCTGCTGCACCACCTCGGCCGTGTCCTTGTGCATGCCGTATTGCGCGGTGGACAGGATCGAGGTGCTGAAGCCGCCCGCCACGCCCGCTTCGGCCAGCAGTGCCTTGGCCTTCACCGGATCGTACGCCCAGCCGCGCGCCAGTTCCGCGTCGAAGAACTCGCTGGCGGCGGGGATCGGCAGGCCTTCCAGCGGCGCACCGCGGCCGAAGAAGGCCGCCTTCACGATCTCGTCGCGCTTCACCGCATGCGCGATCGCGCGGCGCACGCGCGCATCGGCCAGCGGGCCGCGCGCGTTGAACACCAGGTACATGAACGGGCCCTCGGTGCTGTCGAGCTTCAGCCGCGGATCGGCCTCGATGCTGGCCATGGACTGCCAGGGCACGTACTCGATCAGGTCCACGTCGCCCGCCTGCAGGGCTGCGACCCGCAGGTTTTCATCCGCGTAGGCCACCATGCGCACGCCGGAAAGCTTCGGCAGGCCCGGCTTGTAGTAGCGGTCGAACTTCGCCAGATCGAGACTTACGCCGCGTTCCTGGCCGCGCAGCGTGAAGGGGCCGGCGCCGATCGGGGCGTTCACCTCGCTGCGGCGCGAGATGATCGGCGCGTGGTAGCTTGCCATCCAGGTCGGCAAGGTGACGGTGGGCGCCTTCATCACCATGCGCACCGTGCGTTCGTCGGGGGTTTCGATGCGCTCGATGCCCTGCATTTCCGCGCGCAGATAGGCCGTGGAGCGCTCGCCCGCCATCTGCTCCAGCGAGTATTTCACGTCGGATGCCGTCACGGCGTCGCCGTTGTGGAACACGGCACCCTGGCGCAACCGGAACACCCAGGCCGTGGTGCCCTCGGCGCTCCAGCTTTCGGCCAGTTCGCCGCGCAGCTTGCCTTCGCGGTCGAAGCTGGTCAGGCCACGATGGATCAGCAGCTTCACCGTCGCAGCCGCGGTGCCGGTGTTGACCCAGGGGGCGATATTGGGCGGGAAGGATGAAAGCCCGAAGCGCAGCACACCAGGCTGGCGCTGCGCGCGTGCCGGCCGGCTTGCCAGAAGGTGGGCGGCCAGCATGGGCAGTGTGGCGGAAGCCGCAAGCAGGCCGCGACGTGAGATGGTCATGATTCGTCTCCTGTGTTCGTGAATGCCCCTGGCGTGATCATGGCGCGTAGGTTTCCCGCGCGGTCTCTTCGTTGATACGGCCCTCGGCCAGGTCGCGCGCCAGCAGCGCGCGATCGCGCCGCGCGGGCGCGCCATAGCCGCCGCCGCCGGGGGTGATGATCTCCACCCATTCGCCGGCGCGCAGCGTGCCGTTGCCCAGCGTGAAATCCTGCACGCCTGGCCCGAACACGAACTGCCCCTTGCCGCCCGGCAGCCCGCCCTGCAAGCCCCACGGTGCGGAGAGGAAGCGCGAGCCATCCAGCCGCAACCGGCACTCCGCCTCGGCGCGATAGACCCGCCTGATGCCCATGCCGCCGCGATGCTCGCCCGCGCCGCCCGAGCCATCGACCAGCTCATAGCGCATCAGGGTCAGCGGGTATTCGATCTCCAGCGCTTCGACCGGCAGGTTGGAGGTGTTGGTGGTGTGCACGTGCACGCCGTCCAGCCCATCCCTGGTGGCGCGCGCGCCGAAGCCGCCGCCGATGGTCTCCAGGTACACCCACGGCTCGCCGGTGACAGGCTGGCGGCCGACGAAGCTGGCCACGAAGCAGGCGCCGTTATGCGCGGCGGTCACCCGCGCCGGCACGGCCTGGGCCAGCGCGCCGTGGATCAGGTCAACCACGCGCTGGCAGGTGGAAAGCCTGGCATTCACCGCCGCCGGCAGCACGCAGTTCAGCACGCTGCCTTCGCGCGCGCGCACGGTAAGCGGGCGCGCAAGCCCGGCATTGGGCAGCATGGTCGGGTCCACCACGGTCTTGACCGCGTAGTACACCGTCGCCAGCAGCGCGGTGTAGGTCATGTTGATACCGGCGCGCACCTGGTCCGGCCCGTCGAAATCAAGCGTCATGGTGTCGCCGGTCACGCTCAATGTCAGCGACAGCCTGAGCTCGCCGGAAATCTCGGGGCTGTCGTGCACATCCTGGAATGTCCAGGTACCGTCTGGGATCGCCGCGATGCCGGCCCGCATTTTCCGCTCGGCATAGTCCAGCAGTGCTTCGCCGGCAGCCAGCACGGTTCCGGTGCCGTACTTGGCGCACAGCGCCTGCATGCGCGCCACGCCCAGCCGATTGGCCGCCATCTGCGCGCGCAGGTCGGAAAGCCGTTCGCGCGGCACCTGGCAGTTCAGCAGGATCAGCTCCATCACGTCCTGCACCAGCACGCCCGCGCGATACAGGCGGATGGGCGGGATGCGCAGGCCCTCCTGGAAGATGTGGGCATGGCCGCGATCGGCGAAATCGGCGTGATGCGCCAGGTTCACCGCCCAGGCGATGATCGCGCCATCCACGAAGATCGGCTCGGCCAGCACGATATCCGGCAGGTGCGTGCCGCCGCCTTCGTACGCATCGTTGCCGACGAACACGTCGCCGGGGCGCATATCGGCGATGCCGTGCCGCTTCAGCACCGCATCCAGCACGCCCAGGAAACTGCCGAGGTGGATCGGGATGTGCTCGGCCTGGCACAGCGTGCGCCCCTGCGTGTCGAACAGCGCGGTCGAGCAGTCGCGCCGTTCCTTGATGTTCGTCGAGTAGCTGGCGCGGATCAGCGCCTCGCCCATTTCGTCGGTGATCGACGACAGCGCCGAGCCGATGACCTCGACGGTGATCGGATCGACCGCGACACGGGGCGGCGCCAGCGCGTCGTTCATGCCGCGTCCTCCAGGATCAGGTTGTCGTAGGCATCCACGCGCGCGACCTGGCCGGGCAGCACCACGGTGGTGCTGTCCATCTGGTCGATGATGGCAGGGCCAGGCAGGCGGTTGCCCGGCAACAGCTTCTCGCGGGCGTAGATGGGCACCTGAACGCTGCCGCCGGCTTCCGGCAGCCAGACGCCGCGGCTGCCGTGCAGCGCGGCCGACGCATCCGCACCTGCCAGCTCGCGTGGGCGCAGTTCCGCCTTGCGCACGACGCCGGTGGCCTCGATGCGGAAGGTAACCAGCTGCACGGCCTCGGCCTCGGCCACGAAGCCGTACATGCGGTGATGCGCGGCGGCGAAGCCTTCGGCCAGGACCGCCAGCGTGGTGGCATCAAGTGCCCCTTCCGGCAGCGCCACCGGCAGTTCGTAGTTCTGCCCGGCATAGCGCATGTCCACCGTGCAGGTCAGGCGTTGGGCAGATGCCTCGATATGCTCCTGCGCGAACCAGGCGGCAGCCTGGGCGCGCAGGCCTGCGAAGGCGTCGTGCATCACCGCAAGGGCCGCGGGTGCCAGCGGCGTGAGGCGCGTTGCCGCGAAATCAGCCCGCAGGTCGGTCAGCAGCAGGCCCATGGCGCACAATATGCCGGGGCTGCGCGGCACCAGCACCCGCGCGATGTCCAGCTCCCGCGCCAGCCGCGCCGCGTGCAGCGGACCCGCGCCGCCGAATGCCATCAGCGTGTAGTCGCGCGGGTCATGCCCGCGCTGCACGCTGATCACCCGGATCGCGCGCGCCATGTTGGCGGTGACGACCGAGATCACGCCCTGCGCCGTGGCCATCCGGTCCATGCCAAGCCGTGCTGCCAGCCGGTCGATCGCCGCGACCGCCAGGTCGCGCTGGATCGGCATGCGGCCGGCCAGAAGATGCGTGGGATGCAGCGTGCCCAGCACCACATTCGCGTCGGTGACGGTCGCTTCCTGGTTGCCTTCGCCGTAGCACACCGGCCCGGGATGCGCCCCCGCGCTGCGCGGGCCGACCTTCAGCAGCCCGCCGCTGTCGATATGCGCGATCGACCCACCACCGGCGCCGACCGTATGGATATCCAGCATCGGCGCCTTGATCGGGTAGCCATGGATGATGCTCTCGCCGGCCAGCCGCGGCATGCCGCCCTGCAGCAGCGCCACATCGGTGCTGGTGCCGCCCATGTCGAAGGTGATCAGCTCCGGCATGCCGGCAAGCCGCCCGATCGCCTGCGCGCCCACCACGCCGGTGGAGGGGCCGGACAGCACCATGCGCACCGGCATGTGCGCCGCCGCCTCGAACCCGATCACGCCGCCATTGGATTGCGTGAGGTGCGGCGCGGCGGTGACGCCGAGTGCTGCCAGGCGTTCCGCCAGGCGCGTGATGTAGCCCTGCATCACGGGGCCGAGATAGGCGTTCACCACCGCGGTGGAAAGGCGTTCGAACTCGCGGAATTCCGGCGCGATCGCGTGGCTTGCGGTGATGAAGGTATCCGGCAGTTCCTCGGCCACGATTCTGCGCGCGGCGGTCTCGTGTTCGGGGCGGACGAAGGCATACAGGAAGCAGATCGCCACCGCCGCCACGCCGGCCGATTTCAGCGCGCGGGCGGCTTCCCGCACTGCCTGCTCGTCCAGCGCCGTTTCCACCGTGCCGTCATGCGCGATCCGCTCCGGCACCTGCAGGCGCAGATCGCGCGCCACCAGGATGGGCGGCTTCTCGGTCTGCAGGTCATAGAGGTCGGGGCGCTTCTGCCGGCCGATCTCCAGCAGGTCGCGGAAGCCATCCGTGGTGATCAGCCCGGTCCTGACGCCGCGATGCTGGATCAGCGCGTTGGTGGCAACCGTGGTGCCGTGCCCGAAATACGCGATCTCGGACGCCGGGCGGCCAAGCCCCTGCATGCCCTGCTCGACGCCCGCGGCGATCGCGCGCGAAGGATCATCGGGTGTGGACGACACCTTCCACACGGCGACCTGGCCGCTGGACTCGTCGAACAGGCACACATCGGTGAAGGTGCCGCCTGAATCCACGCCCACGCGCCACGCCATGCGCCACCGCCCCGCCCGGCCCCGAAGCATGAACGATGCGCGAAGCTTCAGGCTTGCGCAATGCGCCGGCTATTCTCCGGCGGCGGGGCGCGGGGCCAGGATGGGTGCGGCGGCCACGCGCGGGCGGCCAAGGCCGCGCGGCAGGAAGGCCGCCAGCAAACCCAGCAGCGGCAGCACCGAGACGATGCGATAGACCGCTTCGATGCCGATGCGGTCGGCCAGCGCGCCCAGGCCCGCGGCACCAAGCCCGCCCAGGCCGAAGGCGAAGCCGAAGAACAGGCCCGCCACCAGGCCCACGCGCCCCGGCAGCAGGTCCTGCGCATAGACCAGCATGGCCGAGAAGGCGGAGGCCATGATCGCGCCGATCAGCACCGCCAGCACGGCGGTGAACACCAGGTTGGCGTGCGGCAGCGCCAGCGCGAAGGGCGCCGCCCCCAGGATCGAGAACCAGATCACCGGAATGCGCCCCACCCGATCGCCCACCGCGCCGCCGGCCACCGTGCCGGTGACGATGCCGGCCAGGAAGGCGAACAGGTAGAACTGCGCCACCTGCACCGACACGGCGAACTGCTCCATCAGGTAGAAGGTGAAGAACGAGCCGATGCTGGCCATGTACACGTTCTTCGAGAACATCAGCGCCACCATCACCGCGATCGTCCAGCCCGTGCGCGCGCGCGAAAGCGGCAGCGTGCGGTCGGTGGCGGCGCGGCCGCCGCGCGCGTTGCTGGCGGCAAGGCGCGCCGCATACCAGGCGCCGACGCGCGCCAGGATCAGCATGGCCAGCAACGCCGCGGCCGAAAACCACACCACGCTGCCCTGGCCGCGCGGCACCACGATGAACGCAGCCAGCAGCGGCCCCAGTGCGTGGCCCGTATTGCCGCCCACCTGGAACACCGACTGCGCCAGGCCATAGCGCCCGCCGGCCGCGCTGCGCGCCACCCGCGACGCCTCCGGGTGGAACACCGAGGACCCCACGCCGACCAGTGCCGCGGCCAGCAGGATCAGCGGGTATGAGTCGGCCTGCGACAGCAGCACCAGGCCCGTGAAGGTCGAGCCCATGCCGACGGGCAGCGAATAGGGCATCGGCTTGCGGTCGGTCACCATGCCGACCACCGGCTGCAGCAGGGAAGCGGTGCACTGGAACGCCAGCGTGATCATGCCGATCTGCGCGAAACTGAGCCCATGCGTGGTCGCCAGCACCGGGTAGATCGCGGTCAGCACGGACTGCATCATGTCGTTCAGCAGGTGGCAGAAGCTGAGCGACAGGATCAGCGCAAAATTGGCGGGGGACGCGGTGGGCGAGGACGGGGCGTTCACGTGCCGCACCTTATGCCCGACCCGCGCGCCCGCCCATCCGTCAGAATCAGTCGTGGGGCGCCTGCTTCGTGGCAAATGAACCGACGGTTCACCGGGTGAACCGGCTTTTTCGGCCCTCCTGCCCAAATTCCGGGCAGGCCAGACGCAGGCGTAGTTCGAGGACTTTTCGCCTACACTCTGCCCGAAACCACCGCCGCAGGCAAGCGTGATCGCCACCGCCTGCCATCCGCGCTACATCGCCCGCCATGCTCCGCGACTTCTTCGCCTACTACCGCCCGCACCTTTGGCTGCTGGCGCTCGACTTCGGCTGCGCCGCGCTGTCCGGCGTGCTGGAGCTCGCCTTCCCCATGGCGGTGCGCGGCTTCATCGACCACCTGCTGCCGCGCCAGGATTTCGCGCTGGCCACGCTGGCTGCCGCGGCACTGCTGCTGGTGTATCTGCTGAACGCGGGGCTGATGGCGATCGTGACCTACTGGGGCCACGTGCTGGGCATCGCGATCGAGACCGAGCTGCGCCGCCGCGCCTTCGACCACCTGCAGACCCTGTCCTTCCGCTTCTACGACAACCAGAAAACCGGCCACCTGGTCGCCCGCGTCACCAAGGACCTGGAGGATGTCGGCGAGGTCGCGCACCACGGGCCGGAGGATCTGCTGATCGCGATCCTGACCTTCATCGGCGCCTTCGGCCTGATGCTGTACGTGAACGTGCCGCTGGCGCTGATCGCGCTGGTGATCGTGCCCTTCACCGGCCTGATCGTGGCGCACTACGGTGGGCGCATGACGGCCAACTGGCAAAGCCTGTTCGGCCGCGTCGGCGCCTTCAACGCCCGCATCGAGGAAGCGGTGGGCGGCATCCGCGTGGTCAAGGCGTTCGGGCGCGAGGACCACGAACGCCGCCTGTTCGCGCACGACAACGCGAAGTACCGCGCCACCAAGCTGGATGCGTACCGGCTGATGTCGGTGAGCCAGACGCTGAACTATATCGGCATGCGCCTGGTGCAGGTGGCGATCATGTTGGCCGGCACCTGGTTCATCGTGCAGGGCACGCTTTCGGTCGGTGACTTCGTGGCCTTCCTGCTGCTGGTCGGCGTGTTCTATCGGCCCTTGGACAAGATCAACAACGTGATCGAGAGCTACCCCAAGGGCATTGCCGGCTTCCGCAGTTTCCGCGCGCTGCTGGCGACGACGCCCGACATCGTCGATGCGCCGGATGCGCGCGCGGTGGGTACGCTCAGGGGCGAGGTGGCGTATGAGGCCGTGACCTTCGGCTACGATCCCGCCCGCCCGGTGCTGCGCGACCTTTCGTTCCGCGTCGCCGCCGGCGAAACGGTCGCGCTGGTCGGGCCATCGGGCGCGGGCAAGACCACGATCTGCTCCCTGCTGCCGCGCTTCTACGAGGTCGATTCGGGGCGCATCACCATCGACGGCACCGATATCCGCGCCATGACGCAAGCGAGCCTGCGGGCAAATATCGGCATCGTGCAGCAGGACGTGTTCCTGTTCGCCGGCACCATCCGCGACAACATTGCCTATGGCCGGCTGGGCGCCGGTGATGCGGCCATCATGCAGGCGGCGGCGCGCGCGCGGCTGTCGGAGGTGATCGCCGACCTGCCGCTTGGCCTTGATACCGTGATCGGCGAACGCGGCGTGAAACTCTCCGGCGGGCAGAAGCAGCGGCTTGCGATCGCGCGCATGTTCCTGAAGAACCCGCCCATCCTGATCCTGGACGAAGCCACGTCGGCCCTGGACAGCGAAACCGAGCGCGCCATCCAGGAAAGCCTGGCGGAGCTTTCGCAGGGCCGCACCACGCTGGTGATCGCGCACCGCCTGGCCACCGTGCGCCGCGCCGACCGCATCCTGGTGGTGACCGAAGCGGGGATTGTCGAGCAGGGCTCGCACGCCGCGCTGCTGGAAGCCGGCGGCGTGTATCGCGCGCTGCACGCGGCGCAGTTCGCGGACGAATGGCGCCTGGCCGGGCGATGAGAGAAGCAGACGTGGCGTGATCAGCATCTACATCTGGGATGCGCGGCCGCGCACCTGGGGCCATGGGTCGATGTGGATCAACCCCGGTCCGCTGGCTCGCCAGCGCTATGTCTCATGGTGGCCGCAGGATCCGCTTGCGGTGCCTGTGCTCACCTGCGGCCCCGCGGTGCCGCGCCCGCCCAGCTACGACTGGCGCGCGGAGGGGGGCTGGCCCAGCCGTGTGTTCCTGATCGCCAACGCGCGGCGCCGCATCGACGAAGCGGCGATGGCGTCGGCCTGGGACCAATGGACGCGGGTGGACTGCTACGCACCCCCCGACCGCAACTGCTGCACCACGATCGCGCAGCTGCTGTTCGGCGCCGGTGGCGCGCGCCTGGGCCACTGGTATATCGAGCCGCTGTGGTGGGATCCCGCCGGGATCACCCGCTTCGTGCGGCTACTGGCCATGGTCGAGCCGCTGCGCGAGGTGTCGGGCCTGGGCATCACGCCACCGCCCGAGACCGTGCCGCGCGCGCCGGCAAGTCAGTATTTCGCGCACATGGAAACCCGCGTGGTCACGGGCTGACCCGCCCGGCTGCAATGCCTGGCTGCTGCGATGCCTGGCTATCGTCCGTGCTTCTCCCGCCACGCCCTGAACCGCTCCAGGTTCGCGGCATCCGTTGGCGGATAGAGACCCGCGATGCTGGCCCCGCCCAGCACCTGCTCGGCCACGAAATCCTCGTACGCGGTCATCTCGGTGGCCTCGGCGGCAAGCTCATCGGCCAGGTGGGCGGGCACCACGATCACGCCGTCGGCGTCGCCCACGATCACGTCGCCGGGGAACACCGGGGCGCCGCCGCAGCCGATCGGCACGTTGGCTTCGATCGCCTGGTGGCGGGTGATGTTGGTGGGTGCCGAGGGCCGCGCGTGGAAGGCAGGCATGGCGAGCGCCGCGATCTCGGCGGAGTCGCGGAAACCCCCATCGGTCACCACGCCGGCGACGCCCCGCACCATCAGGCGCGCCACCAATATGCCCCCGGCCGAGGCGGCGCGCGCATCACCCCGGCTGTCGATGACGAACACATGGCCCGCCGGGCAGGCCTCGATCGCGGCGCGCTGCGGGTGGGCGGGATTGCGGAACACGTCCATGGTGTTCAGGTCCTCGCGCGCGGGGATGGTGCGCAGCGTGAAGGCCTCGCCCACCATGCTTTCGGCAAGCGGGCTGAGCGGCAGCAGGCCCTCCATCATCTGTGTGCGGAAGCCCCGCTTGAACAGCGCGGTGGCCAGGGTGGCGGTGCTGACGCGGCGCAGTTTTGCGCGCGTGTCGGGGGTGAGGGGCGCTTCGCCGGGGCAGGACCGCATGCGCAACGACCCTAGTAGATCGCCGGCTCGGGTACCGGCGCGCCGAAGTCGCTGCGCAGGAAGTCGAAGTCGCAGCCCTCGTTCGCCTGCTGGATGTGCTGCGAGAACATCCAGCCATAGCCGCGATGATAGCGCGGCTCGGGCGCCACCCAGGCGGCGCGGCGGCGGGCGAGTTCCTCCTCGGGCACCTGCATGTCGATGCGGCGCGCATCCACGTCGATGCTGATGATGTCGCCGGTGCGCAGCAAGGCCAGCGGCCCGCCCACGTAGCTCTCCGGCGCGACGTGCAGGATGCAGGCGCCATAGCTGGTGCCGCTCATGCGCGCATCGGAAAGCCGCAGCATGTCGCGATGGCCCTGCTTCAGCAGTTTCTTCGGCATGGGCAGCATGCCCCATTCCGGCATGCCGGGCCCGCCCTGGGGGCCGGCGTTGCGCAGCACCAGCACGTGATCCGCGGTCACGTCCAGGTCGTCGCTGTCGATCACCTGCTTCATCGCGGCGTAGTCGTCGAACACCAGCGCCGGGCCGGCATGCTTCAGGAATTTCGGATCACATGCGCTGGGCTTGATCACGCAGCCATCGGGCGCCAGGTTGCCGCGCAGCACGGCCAGCGCGCCCTCGGCGTAGATCGCCTTCGCCTGGCTGCGGATCACGTCGTCGTTGAACACTTTCGCACCCGCGATCACCTCGCCGAGCGGCCGGCCGGAAACGCCCACATGGTCCAGGTGCAGGTGGTCAGCGATGGTGGCCATCAAGGCCAGGATGCCGCCGGCATAGTAGAAATCCTCCATCAGATAGGTGGCCCCGCTGGGGCGCACATTTGCGATCACCGGCACGCGGCGGCTGGCATGCTCGAAATCGTCCAGCCCCACATCGGTGCCGGCGCGGCGCGCCATGGCGATCAGGTGGATGATGGCGTTGGTGGAACAGCCCATGGCCATGGCCACGGCGATCGCGTTCTCGAACGCCGCGCGCGTCTGGATTTTTCGCGGCGAAAAATCCTGCCACACCATCTCCACGATGCGCCGCCCCGAGGCGGAGGCCAGGCGCGCATGCCCGGCATCGGCGGCCGGGATCGAGGAGCCGCCGGGCAGCACCATGCCCACCGCCTCGGCGATCGCGGTCATGGTGCTGGCGGTGCCCATGGTCATGCAGGTGCCGTGGCTGCGCGCGATGCCGGCTTCCACGCCCGCCCAGTCGGTCTCGGTGATTTTTCCGGCACGCAGCTCGTCCCAATACTTCCAGCTGTCCGAGCCCGACCCCAGCGCCTTGCCCTGGAAATTGCCGCGCAGCATGGGGCCGGCAGGCAGGAAGATCGTGGGCATGTCCATGCTGGTGGCGCCCAGCAGCAGGCCGGGCGTGGTCTTGTCGCAGCCGCCCAGCAGCACCGCGCCATCCACCGGGTGGCTGCGCAGCAGCTCCTCGGTCTCCATCGCCAGCATGTTGCGATAGAGCATCGTGGTCGGCTTCACGAAGCTTTCCGAGACCGACAGCGCGGGCAGCTCGATCGGGAAGCCGCCGGCCTGCAGCACGCCCCGCTTCACATCCTCGGCCCGCGCGCGCAGGTGGGTGTGGCAGGGGTTGATGTCGGACCAGGTGTTGACGATGGCGATCACCGGCCGGCCCTGCCATTCCTCGGGCGCGAAACCCATCTGCATGGCGCGACTGCGATGCCCGAAGCTGCGCAGGTCGGCGGGGCCGAACCAGCGGGCGCTGCGCAGCGTTTCCGGGGTGCGGCGGGTCGGCGTGCCGGCCATGATGGGGATCGCTCCTGGGGATTGCCTGGGCGGCATCAGGCACCGCGGCGGCGTGGCGCGCAACAGGGGGCGGCTTGACCGCCGCGCGATGCCGCACGCAGGCTCGCATCATGCAACACACCCAGGCGTCTCGGCTGCGTCCCGACGTGCCCTTCGACCAGGATGGGCGGCACCACGGTTTCGTGCGGCTGTATCATTCGGTGCACGAAAGCGCCTATGGCTTCATCCCGATCCCCATCGTGGTGCTGCGCAACGGTGCGGGTCCCACCGCGCTGCTGATGTCGGGCAACCACGGCGACGAATATGAAGGCCAGGTGGCGCTGTGTCGGCTGACGCAGACGCTGGACCCGAAACGCCTCACGGGCCGCGTGATCATCCTGCCGATGGCGAACTTCCCTGCCGGCATGGCAGGCCGGCGGACCAGCCCGATCGACGGCGGCAACCTGAACCGGCTGTTCCCCGGCGACCCGAACGGCACGGTCACGCAGCAGATCGCGTATTTCATCGCCAGCGTGCTGGTGCCGATGACGGACGTGATCGTCGATCTGCACTCGGGCGGGTCATCGCTGATGTATGTGCCCTCGGCGCTGGCGCGCCGGCCGCAGGGGCAGGCCGAGGCCGCGACCACGCTGCGCTACCTGCGCGCCTTCGCGGCACAGGTTTCGTACCTGCCCACGGCATCGCAGGGTACGGGCGACGAGCGCACGCTGAACGGCTATGCCTCGGGCCTGGGCAAGGTGGCGCTGGGCACCGAGCTGGGCGGATCGGGCACGGTGACGCCGGCGGCGCTGCACATGGCCGAACGCGGCATCCGCAACACGCTGGTCGAAGCGGGCATCCTGCCGGAGACCGACCGCGTGCCCGGCGAAAAACCCACCCGCATCCTGGAAGTCGGTGGCAATGAATGGTTCGTGTACACGTCGGAACCCGGCGTGTTCGAACCACTGGTGGCGCTGGGCGAGATGGTGGTGGCGGGCCAGCCGGCGGCCAACATCTATTTCCCGGAAACGCCCTGGCGCGCGCCGGAGCAGCTGCGTTTCCTGCGCGATGGCTTCGTGCTGTGCCAGCGCATTCCCGGCCGCACGCAGCGCGGTGATTGCCTGTTCCATCTGGGCAGCGACGTGGACCTGTAGGCTCGACACATGGCGGATGCCACCTCTGCCCAGGCCGGCCTGGCACCCCTGCTGGCCGAGCGGATCGTGGCATGGCTGCGGGCCGAGCGCCTGGCCGCCGGCGCGCAGCTGACCGAACAGGCGCTGGCCGACCGGTTCCAGGTGTCGCGGTCGCCGGTGCGCGCGGCGCTGGCGGCGCTGGTCGATGGCGGGGTGCTGGAACGTCGCGCCAACCGCCGGCTGTACCTGGCGCGCGATGCCGCCGCACTGCCCGACGCGCCGGCACAGGTGGTGCTGCGCGTCGATGACGACGCCGTCTATGCCGCGATCGCCGAGGACCGCCTGGCAGGCCACCTGCCCGAGCGCATCAGCGAAGCGGCCCTGCTGCGCCGCTATGGCCTTTCCCGCCCGCATCTGCTGCGCCTGCTGGGGCGCATGGCGCAGGAAGGCTGGATCGAACGCCGCGCCGGGCATGGCTGGACCTTCCTGCCCATGCTGACCTCGGCCGATGCCTACGAGGATGGCTACCGCTTCCGCGCGCTGATCGAACCGCAGGGCCTGCTGGAGCCGCGCTTCCACGCGCCGGAAGCGGAACTGGTGCGGCTGCGTCAGCAGCAGCAGGCCTTGCTGCGGGGCGGGCTGCGGGCGATGTCGCGGGTGGAGCTGTTCCAGATCAACGCGGGCTTTCACGAAGCGGTGCTGGCCTGGTCGAACAACGGTTTCCTGCTGGACGGGCTGCGCCGCGTCAACCGCCTGCGCCGGCTGATCGAGTACCGCAAGTTCCTCGACGGCACGCGGCTGGCAGCACAGGTGCAGGAACACGTGGCGCTGCTGGACCTGATCGAGGCCGGGCGGCTGGCCGATGCCAGCCGCTTCCTGCGCCGACACCTGGATGTGGTCCGCGGGCTCAAGCTGAAGGGCGGGGTTGCCCGGATCGACCTGGGCCGCGCCATTGGCCTGGCCTGACGCGGTGCGGCCCTGATTGTATTATGTCTTGTAAAACACAATTATCCGTGCGATCCTGCCGCTCCGCTGCACAAGGACAACGCGCGTGGACATCGTGGTGCTGCCAGGCGACGGGATCGGGCCGGAGATTTCGGAAGCAACGCTCATGGTGCTGCGCGCCGCCGATGCGCGCTTCGCGCTCGGCCTGAGGTTCGAGCAGCACGCGATCGGCTTCGCAAGCCTGGCCAGCCATGGCACCACGCTGCGGCCAGAAGTGTTCCGGCGCGCCATGGCGGCCGATGGCTGCATCCTGGGCCCCGTGTCGCACCTGGACTACCCGCCGCGCGACCAGGGCGGCATCAACCAGTCGGCGGCGTTCCGGGTCGAGGGCGACCTGTTCGCCAATATCCGTCCCGCGCGGTCGCGCAGCTTCCTGCCGCATTACGGCCGCACGCCGATCGACCTGGTGATCGTGCGCGAGTGCACGGAAGGCTTCTATGCCGATCGCAACATGCACCAGGGCATCGGCGAGTTCATGCCGACCGCCGACCTGGCGCTGGCGGTGCGCAAGATCACGCGCCATGCTTGCCTGCGCATCGCCCGCACCGCATTCGCGCTGGCACGCACGCGCCGCCGCCAGGTCACGGCGGTGCACAAGGCGAATGTGATGAAGGTGACCGACCTTCTGTTCCTGGAATGCTGCCGCGCCGTCGCGCAGGACTTCGCCGACGTAACCTATGACGAGACGATCATCGATGCCACCGCGGCACTGCTGGTGCGCGATGCCGCGCGCTTCGACGTGATCGTCACCACCAACATGTTCGGCGACATCCTGTCGGACCTCGCCAGCGAGCTGTCCGGCAGCCTGGGCCTGGCGGGCGCGATCAACGCCAACGCCGACAAGTGCGTGGCCCAGGCGCAGCATGGCAGCGCGCCCGACATCGCGGGCCAGGATCGCGCCAACCCCACCTCGCTGATCCTCTCCGCCGCCATGCTGCTGGACTGGATGGCGACACGCCACAACGTACCGGCGCTGGCGGCGGCGGCGCAGGCGATCGATGCGGCGGTGGATCGCGTGCTGGCCGACCCCGCGCGCCGCACGCCCGACCTGGGCGGGAGGCTTGGCACCCAGGCCTTCGCCCGCGACGTGGCGCGCGAACTGGGCGCGGTCGCCCAGGCTGCCTGATCTTCGCAGGCTTCGCCCAGTCAAGCATCCCGACCAGGGGCGGGCGCGATCCAGGTGGTGACTTGCGTCACCCCGCCGGCCCTGCCGCCACGAAGGCCAGCCAGATGCCGGCCGCCAGGCCCGGGCCGAACGGCACCGCCAGGTCACGCGCCGCGCCGCCACGCGTGTGCAGCAGCACCACCGCCAGCGTGCCCAGGGCCGCCACCAGCAGCACCAGCGGTAGCGCCTGCCAGCCCACCCAGGCGCCGCCGGCCGCCAGCAGCTTGGCGTCGCCCAGCCCCATGCCATCGCGCCCGCGCAACCTGCGATAGGCGTGCACGATGCCGGCGATGGTGGCGTAGCCGATGCCGGCACCCAGCACCGCATCGGGCGCCGGCAGCGTCACGCCGGCCAGCGCAAGCGCCAGGCCCGCGCCGCACAGCGGCAGGGTCAATACGTCGGGCAGCAGCATGGTGCGCAGGTCGATCAGCACCAGGGCCAGCAGCGTGACGCCAAGCAACAGGCCAGGCGCGATGCGCGCGGCCGGCAGCAGCAGCCCGGCCGTCACGGCAAGCACCAACCCGATCGCCGCGGTCGCGGCGGGAGTCACTCCAGCGTCGCCTGTGGCGTGCGCCAGTCCAGCACGGCCACGCCGACGCGCCCGGCGAACGGTACCGGGCGCAGCAGCAGCACGCGCGCGGCCTCGGCAGCGCCGCGCGTGGCTTGTGCGTGCAGCGTGAAGCCGGCGCCGGTCAGCGCGCCGATCGGAGCATTTTCCGGCACGCCGCGCGGGCGTGCGTAGCGGCCCAGCAGCGCGCGCTCGGCCATGAACGACCGGGCCGCCTCGGGCGGGAAGCCGGTGGCGGCACCCAGCGCCAGCGCGCCCGCGACGCCGGGATCCACCACCTCGCTCCGCGACACCGTGGTCACAGCGGGCGCAAGCCTGGCCAGCAGGTCGTAGCTCACGCCCGGCAGCTGGCCGAGTTCGTCCGGCAGCGCGAAGCCGGGGCGCAGCATGGCATCCATCCGCGCGCGCCGCGCCAGCACGGCTGCCACCAGCGCCGGCGCATCGTCGGCGCCGGCGGCGCGGAACAGCGCCAGCAGCAAGGCGGGCGGTGCGCGGTTGAGATCGACCCGGCCGCCTTCGTCATCCACCGTCAGCAGTGCCTGGCCGCCCGGCAGGTCGAGCAGGCGCGCGCCAAGCGCCACGCTGCCAGGTGCGCGGTCCAGCACCGCGAGCAGCCCCAGCGCCAGCGCACCATCCGCCGCCGCCTGGGCTTCCGCCTGCGCCGCGCGGCCGCGCGCCGATTGCAGCGCCGTGTGCGACGCATCGACGACGTTCTGCGCGAACAGCGCGAACAGCGCGCAGGCCCACAGCACGTACAGCAGCGCCATTCAGCGCGCCCGCGCGGGCGGTGCAGCAGGCGCGGCCGGAGCAAGGCCCCGCAGCCGGCCGCGCAGCTCGGCAGTCACGCTCCGCGCTTCCTCGCTGTTGCGCACGATACGGGGCGTGATCAGCACCAGCAGCTCGGTGCGGCCATCGCTGTTGTCCGTCACGCCGAACAGCGGGCCCAGCACCGGCAGGTCGCGCAGGCCGGGGATGCCGCTGCGGGACGCATTGCGCTGGTCGCGGATCAGGCCGCCGAGTGCGACGGTTTCACCCGACTGCACCGAAACCGTGCTGCGCACGCGGCGCTGGCGGATGGTCGGGCTGTCGATGCCGCTGCTGGTGGTCGGCACCACGTCGCTGACTTCCTGCTCGACATCCAGCCCGATCAGCCCAGAACTGTTCACGCGGGGCGTGACCCGCAGGATCACGCCGGTGTCGCGGAACTGGATCGAGTTCACGATGCGCCCGGTGCCGATCGTGTCCAGCGGCACGGCGGATTGCGTGGCGATCGGCACCTGGTCGCCGACCTGCAACTGCGCCGTCTGGTTGCTGACCACCATCAGCTGCGGCGACGAGATGACATTGACGTTGGTGACGCTGGACAGCGCCTCCAGCGCCACGTTCGACCCCGCCCCGGTGTTGATCAGCGTGAGAAACCCCGGCACGCCGATGGGGGCGCCGGCGCTGCGCGCCTCGGGTGTCAGGTTGAAGCTGAAACTGCCGCTGCGCAGCGCGAATTGCAGCCCGAAGCGCAGCCTGTCGTTCAGCGTCACCTCGGCGATCGTGGCTTCGATCAGCACCTGCAGCGGCACCTGGTCCAGCCGCCGCAGCGCCGCTTCCACGCGCGCCCAGTCGGCGGCGGTGCCCTGCACGACGATGGTGTTGCTGTTGGCATCGGCGATGATGCGCGGCCCCTGCGGCCGTTCCATGCCGGCCTGCAGCGGGCCGGGCAGCGGTTCCGGTTCCGCCTCGGCGCGCGGCGGCTCGGGCTCGGTGCCGCCCGGCATCTGGCGCGGCAGGCCGGCGGCCTGGGGTGCGGCGGCCGAAGGGTCGGGCAGGCCCAGGCCGATGCCGCCACCCGGCTGGCCGCCCGGCAAGGAAACCGGCCCCACCAGGCGCGACGCCGCCAGCCCCGGCGCCACGGCGCGCTCGGCCGTGGGCATGCGTTCGGCCATTTCGGCCCCGCCGCCGAACAGCCGCGTCAGCACGCGCGCAAGGTCGGTCGCGCGGCCGTATTCGACCTGATAGACGAACACCTGCATCTCGTCGCGCCCGCCGGCCTGGTCCAGGTCGCGCACCCATTGCGCCACGCGCGAAAGCGCCGTGGGCGTATTGGCGATCGCCAGCACGCTGTTCTGGCGCTGGATCGGCAGGAAGCGCACGCCACCCGCGCCCGCGAACACCCCCTGCAGATCGCGCACCACCGCGCCGGCCGATGCCGTGCGCAGCGGATACAGCGCGAAGCTGCGCCCGGCCATCACATCCACGTCCAGCACGCTGACCAGTTGCAGCAGGTTGTCGACCTGGCGGCGATCGCCCGACAGCAGCAGCAGGTTGCGCTGTGCATCGGCGGTCACCGCCAGGTCCTCGCCGGCGAAGGGGGCAAGTGCGCGGGCCATGTCGGCGGCATTGGCGAAGCGGGGGCTGACCGGCACGATGCTGCCCGCGCCCCGCCCGCCAAGCGATGCCTGGCGGCGGGCTTCCGGCAGCGGCACCACCTCGAATCCGGCGGGGGTTTCGACCAGGCCCGCGCCCTGGGCGCGCAGCGCCGCCGCAAGGGTGGGAACCAGCGCCGCGCGTGGCACGCCCTGCGCGGTCTCCAACGTCACGGGTCCGCGCACGCGGGGGTCGATCACATAGGGTGCGCGCAGCATCTCGCCCAGCACCACGCGGGCGACCTCGGCGACATCAACATCAACGAAGTTCAGCGTGAACTCGCCGCCCGCGGTGGGGCCGGCGAAGAAGGGCGCGGGGCCAAGTGCTGTGCCGCTGCCGGTGCGCACGAAGCCCACCGGCGGTGCCGTGCCGGAAAGCCGCACGCCGCCGGGCGGCGCGCGGGGCGCGGGCGCGCCCGTGCCCGACGAAAGCTCCGGCACCGGCAGCGGCGCGGGTGCGGTCCACAGCCGCTCGATCGAGCCGCAGCCCGCCAGCAGCAGCAGGGCGGCGAAGATTGCGTCAGGGCGCCTGGGATGCAGCACGGATGATCTCCTCGGCCAGGCGCACGGTTTCGGCGTCGGCCCGTCCTTCAGGCGGGGGTGAGGCGGGGTCTGGCGGCGGCGCGGGTGCCCGCTCGCGCCGTGGCGCGGGCAGCAGCAGCGGATGCAGCGTGCCGGACGCGTCGATCAGCAGGGCGCGGTCGGGCAGCACCTCCAGCACCAGGAAACCGGGAATGCGGTCGCCGGCGCGGGCGCGCAGCAGGCGTTCGCTGCCCGGCACGCGCAGCAGCACCACGCGCCGGTCGGTCGCGATGGCGATCGCGACCGCCTGCGGCAGTGATGCGGCCGTGGCGGCGACCGGTGCCGCGATGGGCGGACGGCGGGTCGGCGCGAAGGGCGGGCGGGCCAGCGCGGCGGCGATCGCGGCGGCATCGGGCGCCTCGGGTGCCGCCGGCGGCGATGCGGCGACGGCGGGTGCCGGCGCCGGACCCGGCGGCGCTGCCGCAGGTGGCTGCGCCTGCCAGGCCAGCAGCGCGCCGGCGCCAAGGCATGCCAGCAGGGCGATGCTGATCGCGCCCCTCATGACGGCCCTGGCGGCATCAGCGCGGCCACCTCCAGCGTTGCCGTCAGTGCCGGATCTTCGCCGGTGCCGGTCGTTTGCATCTCCAGCCCGACGATGCGCAGCACCGGTCGGCCGGATTCCAGCCGCGCCATCAGCCGCAGCAGCGGCGCGAAGCCGCCCGAGACCCCCACGCGGATGACGATGCGTCGGGCACCCGGCTCGGCGCGGGCGGGCTCGATCTGCATGCTGGCAAGGCTCAGCGCCTCGGCCGACGCGGCGGCACGCAGCAGGGTTTGCAGCTGTGCCGCGGCAAGCGATTCGTCGGTCGTGTCCAGCAGCAGGCCGAAATCGGTCGGGGCGTCCGGCGCGGCCGGCAAATCCGCGGCAATGGTGATGCGCAGGCGCTGCAGCAGGGCTTCGGCACTGGCGGTGCGCGCGGCGACCGTGCTGCGCCAATCGAGCCACGGCGCCAGCACCACGGCTTCGACCAGCACCGCGCCCAGCACCAGCAAGGCCACCGCCAGCGCCTTGCGCAGCGAAGGGGACAGATGCCCGATCACGGTGCTGCCGTGCGCGGCGACAGCGCGAGATGGAAATCCTCCCGCGCGCCGGCGGCCACCACGGGTGACCGGTATTCCACCTGGGCGAAGCCCGGTGCCGCGGACAGGCCAACCACCAGCTCGGCGGTGCCGGCGCTGCTGCCGGTGATCTCCAGCCTGCCGGCGCGCAGCACCAGGCGGCGCAGCACCGCATCGTCGGGCAATGCTGCCGTGAGTGCCGCGACCAGCGTGCTGGTGGGCGCGCCCAGCGTGGCCAGCAGCGCCGCGGGTGCCGCCACGGCGTCCTGCGCCGCGCGCCGGGCCAGCACCGCATCGGCCTGGCGCCGTGCCTGGGCGAGTTCCGCATGCAGCGCATCAAGCTGCTGCTGCGCGCGCCAGGCGGGCACGATCGCGGCGGCCAGCAGCAATGCCGCCGCCAGCGCCCAAAGCCCACGCGCCACGGGTGCGGCGGCCGCGCCGGCGGCGGCGCGGGGCTTCAGGTCGTCGTGCCAGGGCGGCGCCGGCGCGGGGCCGACATAGTGCAGCCGAAGCCCAAGCCGGCCTGCCAGTTGCGTGGCGCGCGCCACCGCATGGCGCGGCGCCACCGTGAGCGCGGCGGTCAGCATGCGCGACGCCGGATCGCGCGCCACCACGCGCGCGGCGAACGCCACTTCATCCGCGCGGAACGGCGTTTGCCGGTCAAGGTCCAGCGCCAGCACCTCCTCCAGCTGGTTCGCGGCAGCGAACGGCAGGGCGATCCGCCGGGTCAGCGCCTCGGCCAGCCCGACCGCGAGCAGCACCTGCATGCCGCGTGCGGCCGTGGCCAAGGCATCGGTGCTGCTGCATGGCGGCAGCACGCTGCGCGGTGGCTGGCCCGAACGATGCAGCACCGCGCCGCATGTGCCGTCCGGCGCCAGCGTCACCGCCAGCACGGCAGGTGACCGGCGCAACCAGGCCGGCACCAGGCCGAGCAGCTCGGCCCGCCACCAGCGCAGGAACCCGATCAGCGCCTGGTGCAGCAGGGCGGCGTTCATGCGCCGTCCAGCGGCGCGCCGATGGCCACGACCAGCGGCGGCCAGCGCCAGGCAGCGCCGGCGGCGGGCGTGACCGAAAGCCGCACCAGGCGCGGCAGGCGCGCGGCGCGCCAGGTCTCGCGCCAGGCCGCGCGATCCTCGGCGGCCGTGCCGAAATACGACAGTACCGCGCCGTCGATGCCATCCAGCAGCAGCGAGACTTCCTCCGGCGCCTGGGCCGCGAGCGGCAGCGCGGGATCGAATGCGCGCCAGCCGAAGATCAGCCGCGTGTCGGAAACCTCCAGCCGCAGCGCGTACAGCCCGGCCGGCATCGCGCCACTGGGCGGGCGGCCGACCCACGCCAGCTGCCGCGCATCGCCGGCGAAGGCCACGCCGGCAGTGCCCGCATCAGCCAGGTTCACCGTGCCTTCCAGCGTGCGCCGCAGCGCCGCGTGCACCGCCTCGATCCGCATGGTGGCTTCGCTGCGGGCCGCGGCGCCCTGCCACAGCCGCACGCCGCCCTGCAGGGCCGCAAGGCTGGCGGCGGCGATCATGCCGAACAGCGCCAGGCCCACCAGCAGCTCCACCAGCGTCATGCCGCTTTCGCCGTGGCGTGTCATGGCGGGCCGAGCCGCACCGTGCGAAGCGTCACCAGCGTCGCGCCCGCGCGGTCGCTGACCATGATGGTCACCGCCACGGCACGCGGCGTATCGGGCAGGCGCGCGACGTGCTGCTGCCATGCCAGGCCATCGGGCAGCGCGCCCGTGCTGGTGCCGACCGCAAGCGGCACCACGATGCCGGCTTCGGCCAGCAACGATTGCGCGGTGAGCGTGGCGAAGGACAGGTCCTCGGCCTGTGCCAGGCGTCGTGCGGCGCTGCCGCTGACCTGCAGCAGCACCGTGAGCGTCAGCGCCAGCACCGCCAGCGCCACCAGGCTTTCGATCAGCGCGAAGCCGCGCGCGTCCCTCGGTCGTGACGCGCCCATCCAGCCAGCCGACAACCAGCGTGATGCGCCGCCGCGGCGTGGCGAGAACGATGCGCCCACCCGTGGCACTGCCGTCGGCCAGGAACCGCACGCCCCCCCGCGCGGCGCCGGCCTGCTCGCGCGCGGAACCTTCCAGCGTGACCTGCACGCCTTCGGGCAGTGCGCGCCACGGGCCATCGGCCACGCGCCAGCCGGGCTGCGCCACGTCGATCGCGACCAGGATGCTGCGCTGCTGGCGCAGCGCCGTGGCGTGCGCGCGGCGCAGGTCGTCGGCCAGCGCGCGCGCGGTGACGGGCACGGCCTGCTCCGCCCCATCGCGCCGGAGCGGCGGCAGCAGCAGCGCGGCCGCCAGTGCCGTGATGGCCAGCACCAGCAGCAGTTCGACCAGCGTGAAGCCGCGGTCATTGCCAGCTGCCGACATCGCGGTCCTCGCCGCTGCCGCCGGGGGCTGCATCGGCGCCCAGCGTGAACACCTCGAACGGCGCCTGGCGTCCGGGCTGGCGGTACTGGTAGGGCACGTTCCACGGATCGATCAGCCCGGCCTCGCGATCGAGATAGGGGCCGTTCCAGCGCGGCGCGGTTGCCGGCCGGCGCACCAGCCCGGCCAGGCCCTCGGCCTGCGTCGGGTAGCGGCCGACATCCAGCCGGTACAGTTCCAATGCCTGCGCCAGGCTGCGCACCTGCACTTCCGCCGCCTGCGACCTGGCCGAGCCGAGATAGCGGATCACGCGCGGCGCGGTCAGGCCCGCCAGCAGGGCGACGATCGCCAGCACCACAAGCAGTTCGATCAGCGTGAAGCCGCTTTGCGGGTAGGCCCGGCGCCGCATCACAGCACCAGCTGGTTGGCATCGAGCACCGCGCCCAGCAGCGTGGCGATCACCAGCGCCACCAGCCCGCCCAGCGCCACCACCAACGCAGGACCCAGCAGGGCCAGGGCGCGTTCCGACTGCTGCTGCACCTGCTGGCCGCACAGCGTGGCGATGCGCAGCAGCGCCTGTGCCACCTGGCCGCTCTGCTCGCCCACGGCCAGCAGGTGGCGCGCCACCGGCGGCATGCGGGGCACGGTGCCGAGTGCGGCGGCCAGCCGGTCGCCACCCCGGATCGCGGTGGTGGCGCGGGCGATCTCGGCGGCCAGCGCCTGGTTGCGGAGTGCGCCTTGCGCCAGGGCCAGCGCCTGCGGCAGGCGCACGCCGGCTTCCAGCATGCCGCCCAGCGCCTGGGCGAAGCGCGCGATCTCGACGGTGGCGACCAGGCGGCCGATGCGGGGCAGCGCCAGCAGCTGCGTGTGCCACAGCAGGCGCATGCCGGGCCGTGCCAGCAGCGTGCGTGCGGCAAGCCAAAGTGCCACGGCGAGGACCAGAAGCACGGGCCACCAGCTGCCCAGCACCCGACCAAGCCCGGCCAGCAGCGCCAGGGCCAGCGGCGGTGTGGCGCCGCGATCGGCGAACAGGGGCAGGAAGGCGGGGGCGACGACGGTGGCGATCAGCAGCAGCGTGGCGACGGCCGCGGCCAGCACCACCGCGGGATAGGTCAGCGCCGCGCGCGTTCGTGCCTGGGCCTGGCGCGCGGCTTCCAGCTGTGCCGCGGCGGTGGCGGCGGCGCGTGCCAGCTGGCCGCTCTCCTCGCCGGCGCGGATCATCGCCAGCGCCACGCGATCGAAGCGCTCGCCCGCCTCGGCCATGGCGTCGGCCAGCGTGCCGCCGGCCTGCACGCGCGCGCGCAGCCGGGCGACGACGCGGGCGATGCGCGCATCCTCATGCGGCCCGGCCATCAGGCCCAGCGCCTGGTCCAGCGCCACGCCGTTGCCCAGCAGCATGGCCAGCGCCGCGAACACCGCGGCCGCCTCGCGCGCTGCCAGCCCGCGGCCCGGGCCGAACAGGAAGGCCGGCGCGGCACGCCCCACCACGCGGATCGGCAATTGGCCCTGGCGACGCAGCGCCAGGATCGCCGCATCGCGATCGCCGGCGGTGATCTCGCCCGCCACCAGCACGCCATCGGCGCCGATTGCGCTGTAGCGGAACTGGGCGTCAGTCATCCTGCGTGGCCTTCAGCACTTCCTGCTGCGTGGTCAGGCCGGCCGCGACGCGGTCCATGCCGTCGTCGTGCAGGGTGCGCATGCCATCGGCCACGGCCTGGTCGCGGATCGCCGCCGCATCGGCGTGGCGCATCACCAGGGCGCGGATGCGGTGCGTCACCGGCATCACCTCGATCAGCGCGGCGCGGCCCTTGAAGCCGATGCCGAAGCATGCGGCACACCCGGCGCCGGCGCAGGCGGGGCACAGCTTGCGCACCAGGCGCTGCGCCACCACGCCGCGCAGCGTGGCCGCCATCAGGTGATCGGCCACGCCCATTTCCAGCAGGCGCGGGATGGTGGCGGCGGCGCTGTTGGTGTGCAGCGTGGACAGCACCAGGTGGCCGGTGAGCGCGGCGCGGAGCGAAATCTCGGCGGTCTCGCGGTCGCGGATTTCGCCGACCAGCACGACATCCGGATCGTGCCGCAGCACGGCGCGCAGCGCGCGGGCGAAGTCGAGCCCGATGGCGGGCTGCACCTGCGTCTGCACCATGCCGTCCAGGTGGTATTCCACCGGGTCCTCGACCGACATCAGCTTGCGCTCGGGCCGGTTCAGCGCGGCCAGCGCTGCGTACATCGTGGTGGTCTTGCCGCTGCCGGTGGGGCCGGTGACCAGCATGATGCCGTTCGGTGCCGCGACCAGCTGCCGCAACGCCTGCAGCGGTGCGGCCGGCAGGCCAAGCCGATCGAGATCGAGTGCCGCAGTTTCGCGGTTCAGCAGGCGGATCACCATGCTTTCGCCATGCAGGCCGGGCGTGGTGGCGACGCGAAGGTCGATCGCGCGCCCGGCATGCACCACGCGCATCCGGCCATCCTGCGGCAGCCGCCGCTCGGCGATATCAAGCCCCGCCATCAGCTTCAGCCGCGACAGCAGCGCCGCGTGCTGGCCGCGGGCGGGCGCCTCGGTTTCGCGGAGTTCACCGTCGATGCGCAGGCGGATGGACAGCCGTGCCGCGTGCGGCGTGATGTGGATGTCGGACGCACCGGCGGCGGCGGCGCGGTCGATCAGCGCATTCGCCAGGCGGATCACGGGGGCTTCGCTGGCCAGGTCACGCAGCCGGCTGATGTCGTCGTCCAGTCCGGTCAGGTCCGGCGCGGCCGGGGCGTTGCCTTCGGCATGCAGCCGCTCCAGCGCGGCTTCCAGGGCGCCGCGCGGTGCCACGCGCGGGTCGACCGCAAGCCCGGTGGCAACCTCGACCGCGCGCCGCGTGTACGTGTCCAGCGGATCGGCCATGGCCAGCTTCAGCCGGTCGCCGTCGATCGCCAGCGGCAGCACCGCGGCCTGGCGCAGGAAGCGGGCGGGAAGGTGATCGGGCAGGATCTTCTGGTCTGGCCAGTCGCCGGCGGTGACGGGCGGCCACGCCAGCACCGTGGCCAGCGCATCGGCCAGCGCGTCGTCGGATACCAGGCCAAGCCGCGCCAGCACCAGGTGCGGCGGGTCAACGCCGTGCCGGGCGGCGGCGCGGGCACGGGCCAGCGCGTCCTCGGCCACCAGGCCGCACGACGCCAGATGCGCCAGCACCGCATCGTGGGCCGAAGCGGGCGCCTGCGGTGCGTCGTCCATGTCCCCCTCCGCGCCGGGCACGCTTCGCCGGCACATCGGATAGGCGCGCGGCTGCGCAGTGGATGCAGGCAGGCGGAAAAATGTCGCGGCGATGAATCGTCGCGGCTGCCTGCACCGGCAGTGCAGCGGTGCGCGTATTTCCGTGGCGTGTGCAATGCCGTGGGCCGATCGCCGACGGACAGGGCGCGCGTTTTCACGCGGCATCCGACGCGCGGGACCTGACAGCAGATCGGCCGAAAGGGGACACGATGAAGAAGTTTTTGTGCGCGGCAGCCGCAATGGGCGCGGCGCTTGCGCTACCCGGCACCGCCCTGGCATCCAGCCACCGCGAGGCGCCGTTCATCACCGAGCTGCCGAAGCTCGACACGACCGACGTGTACGCCTTCCGCAGCTTTGAGCCGGGGCGGGCGGGGTTCGTGACGGTCATCGCCAACTACCTGCCGCTGCAGGATGCGTATGGCGCGCCGAACTACTTCAACCTGGATCCGCAGGCGCTGTACGAGATCCACATCGACAACAACGGCGACGGGGTCGAGGACCTGACCTTCCAGTTCCGCTTCAGCACGCAGATCCGCGGGCTGGCGGTGCCGGCCGGCGGCCAGAACACCGAAGTGGCGATCGTGCAGACCGGCCCGATCGGCGCCAGCGGCTCGCGCGAGGACATCGCCAACAGCAACGCGGTCGAGACCTTCTCGCTGGGCCTGGTGCGCGGCCCGCGCCGCGCCAGCGCCGCACAGCCGGTGGTCGATGGCCAGAGCGCCAGTCCGACCTTCCGCAAGCCGGTGGACTACATCGGCACGCGCACGCTGCCGAACTATGCGGCGTATGCGAACGATCACATCCGCCCGATCACGATTCCCGGCTGCGCCACGCCGGGCCGCGTGTTCGCCGGCCAGCGCCGCGAGCCGTTCTACATCAACATCGGTCAGATCTTCGACCTGCTGAACTTCCAGACGCTGCCGGACGGTCCCGGCACGCCCGTGCCCTTCACCCCGATCGGCGAGGCCAATGCGGGGGCCGGCCAGGACGTGCTCGAAGACAAGAACGTGACCGCCCTGGTGCTGGAACTGCCGATCAGCTGCATCACCACCGCAACCGACCCGGTGATCGGCGTATGGAGCACCTCCAGCCTGCCGCGCGCCCGACTGCTCACGCAGAACCCGACGCGGGCCAGCGGGGCGGCGGCGGAATCCGGTGAATGGGTACAGGTTTCGCGCCTGGGCTCGCCACTGATCAACGAGCTGGTGATCGGCGTGCCCGACAAGGAGCGCTTCAACAACAGCGAGCCGGTGAACGACGCGCAGTTCCTGCGCTATGTCACCAACCCGTCGCTGCCGACGCTGATCGAGATCGTGTTCGGTGCCGCCGGCGTGCGGGCACCCACGCTGTTTCCGCGCAGCGACCTGGTGGGGACCTTCCTGACCGGCCTCAACATTCCGGGCGTGATCAACACGCAGCCGCAGAACGTGCGGCCATCCGAGATGCTGCGGCTCAACACCTCGACGCCGCCGGTGCCGTTTGCCTCGCAGAACCGGCTGGGCGTGCTGGGTGGCGACGTGGCGGGCTTCCCGAACGGGCGCCGGCCGAAGGACGACATCATCGACCTGACGCTGCGGGTCGCGATGGGCCGGCTGATCACCCTGGGTGCCTTCGGCCAGCCTTCGCAGGCACCGTCCGGCGCACTTGACTTCACCGATGGCGCGATCGTGCCGGACTCGCGCTTCAGCCCGGTGTTTCCGTACCTGGCCACGCCGCTGCCCGGCGACCGCACGCGGTGATGCTGATGACGTGCCTGCGGCGGGGCGCGTTCCCCGCCGCCATGCTGCTGGCCGCCACGGCAGGTGCCGTGGCGGCGCCGCGCGTGCCGACCCATGACGCCGAGGTGCTGGAGCGCGTGCGCCCGGCCAACGACCCGACCGCGCGCGACCTGCGTGACCTCACGCGGCGCCTGCGCGCCAATCCGTCCGACCAGGCCGTGGCGCTGGACCTGGCACGGCGCCATCTGGTGATCGCGCGCACCACGTCCGACCCGCGCCATGTGGGCTATGCGGAAGCGGCGCTGGCGCCCTGGCTTGGCCTGCCTGACCCGCCCACCGCGGTGCGGCTGCTGCGCGCCACGATGCGCCAGTCGCGCCATGAGTTCGACCCGGCGCTGGCCGACCTGGACGCGGTGCTGGAAGCGATGCCGGGCAATGCCCAGGCGCTGCTGACGCGCGCCACGATCCGCCTGGTGCGGGCTGACCTGCCGGGTGCTGCGCGGGATTGCGTGGCGCTGGCGCGGCGGGCAAGCGCGCTGGTCGCCACCACCTGCCAGGCCGCGGTCGATGCCGTGTCGGGCCAGGCCCGCCGCGCCGCCGATGCGCTGGAACGCGCCCTGATGGCGGCAGGCACGGCCGACCCGGCGTCGGTGCGTGCCTGGGCGCTGACAGTCCAGGCCGAGACGTTCGCGCGCCTGGGAGACGCCGCGGCAGCCGAGGCGCGCTTCCGCGCCGCGCTGGAGCTCGACCCGGACGACGTGTACACGCGTGCCGCCCTGGCCGACCTGCTGCTGGAAACGTCCCGCCCGGCCCAGGCGCGCGCCGTGGCCGAGCACGACCTGCGGCCCGATGCGTTGCTGCTGCGCGCCGCCCTGGCCGCGCATGCACTGCGTGCGCCCGACGCCGATGCGCTGATCGCGCGCCTGCTGGACCGCATGGAGGACGCCGCGCGACGGGGCGACGAGACCCATCTGCGCGAGGCCGCGCGCGTGCGGCTGGACCTGCTCGCCGAGCCACGCCGGGCGCTGGACCTGGCGCTCAGCAACTTCGCCACGCAGCGCGAGCCCGCCGATGCGCTGTTGCTGCTGCGTGCCGCGCGCGCGGCCGGCCAGCCGCAGGCGGCACGGCCGGCGCTGGCATGGCTGGACGCCACCGGCATCGACGACGCCGCCATCAGCGCCGCGGCCCTGGCATTGCGGCCATGATGCGCGCCCTGGCCGCGGCCCTGATGCTGTGCGTGCTGGCCTGGCCTGCGGCGGCGCACAAGCAGTCCGACGCCTATCTGCGCCTTGCGCCGGATGGCGCGGCTGTCGCGGTGCAGTGGGACATTGCGCTCAGCGACCTTGATGTCGCGATCGGGCTGGATGGCGATGGCGATGGCGCGATCACCTGGGGCGAAATGCGGGCGCGGCACGACGCCATTGCCGCCTATGCGCTGGCACGCCTGACCGTCAGCGCCGACGGTGCCGCGTGCCGCTTCGGCCCCGTCACGCACCGCGTGGATGCGCATAGCGACGGCGCCTATGCGGTGCTGCTGTTCAACACCACCTGCCCGGCGGCGCCGCGCGACCTGGTGGTCGGCTACCGCCTGTTGTTCGAGCACGATCCCCAGCACCGCGGGCTGCTGGCGGTCACGCTGCCGGGCGGCACGCGCACCGCGGTGCTGTCGCCGGCGACGCCGCAGGCCGCCATCGCGCTGGACAGCGCCGGCGGCGCGGTCTTCGCGAAATTCCTGGCCGAGGGCGTGGAACACATCCTGACCGGCTTCGACCACCTGTTCTTCGTGGCCGTGCTGCTGCTGCCCGCCATGCTGCGGCGAAGCGGGCGCAGTTGGGCCCCGGTCGGCAGTTTCCGCGAGGGGCTGATCGGCACGGTGAAGGTGCTGAGCGCCTTCTCGGCCGCGCACACCATCACGGTGGCGCTGGCGGCGCTGCAGCTCGTGCAGCCGCCGTCGCGCATGATCGAGGCGGCGATCGCGCTGACCATCGGGTTGTCCGCGCTGGACCTGGTGCTGCCGTTCCTCGGCAGCCGCCGCTGGCTGGTCGCCGGCAGCTTCGGCCTGATCCACGGCTTTGGCTTTGCCGGCGCGCTGGGCCCGCTGCAGTTGCCCACCTTCGACCTCGTGGTGGCGCTGTTCGCCTTCAACCTGGGCGTCGAGGCCGGGCAGTTGCTGGTCGCTGCCCTGGTGCTGCCGCTGACCTGGGCGTTGCGCCACTGGCAACCCTATGGCCGCGTCGTGCTGCCCGCGGGGTCCGCCGTCGCCATCACGGTGGCGCTGCTGTGGTTTGTCGAGCGTGCCTTCGACCTGCCGACCATGCCGTTCTGAGTCCAACCCAAGGAGATCACCGCCATGCTGAAGCCGATCGCCACCGTGCTTGCCATGACGCTCGCGTCCGCCGCATGGGCGCACGAGTTCGTCGCGGCGCCCGCCGCCCCGCGTGTCGCCGCCGGTGCGGCGCTTGGTGTCGAGGTGTACTCGACGCATTCGATGCTGAACGCCGAGGAGCTGGAACGCACCGAGATCAACCGCGTGCGCTTTCTGCACGGCACCACGCGCACCGACGTGGCGCTGCGCGGTGACGAAGGCCGCGCGCTGCAACTGGGTGCCGCAGCCGCGCCGACGCAGAACACCTTCATCGTGTCCGGCCACCGCCTGCCGCTGGTGTTCTCGGTCACCCCGCGCGGCAGCCAGCCTGGCTCGAAGCTCGACAACCCCGATGCGATCCGTGCCCAGCGCACCGAGAAATTCTCCAAGGCGCTGGTCAACCTGTCGGCCACCGACCCGGGCTTTGCCGCGGTGGTTGGCGACCGGCTGGAGATCGTGCCGGCGGCCAACCCCGCCACGCTCAAGGTCGGCGACGAGTTGCCGCTGCGTGTGCTGTTCGAAGGCCAGCCGCTGGGCACGGCGGTGTACGCCACGTACCAGGGCTTCTCGCGGCGCGACGACACCTATGCCTACTACACCGAGGCGAAGCCCGACGGCACGGCGCATGTGCGCATCACTGCGCCCGGCCTGTGGGTGGTCCGGGTCGAGAACCGCCGCCAGGTCACCGGCAACCGCGAGATCGACCTGGACGTGACGCGCGCGACGCTGGTGTTCCACGTCAACTGACCAAGGCGCAGGAAGACACAGGGCCATGCGCGCCGTTCTGCTTGTCGCCACGGCATTCGCCTGGTCGTTGCTGCTGGGCGGCGCGGCGCTGGCGCATGGCACGCAGTATCGCGTGCTGGGCAGCAGCGAAACGCTGGTCGAGTTCGCCTATACGGATGGCGAGGCGATGGCCTTCGCCAGCTACCAGCTGTTCGGTCCGGCCGATGCGCAGGTGCCGGTGCGCTCCGGCCGCACCGACCGGCAGGGGCGCGTGGGGTTCGTGCCCGATGCCTCGGGCCAATGGCGCATCGAGGTGCGCGATGCCGAAGGCCACGTGGTGCGGGCAGTGTTGAACTCGGCCGCCGGGAAGGTGGCGGCCGGGCAGGGGCTGCCGGCCTGGCTCGGCGCGCTCAGCCTGTCGCTGAACGCCGTGGGCGCCGCCCTGCTGGTGCAGGTGCTGCTGGACCGACGCCAACGCCGGCGGCGCGCGCAACCGGCCTGAGGCTCAGGCCGGCGTGCCGCCTGCTTCGTGCACGAAAACCAGGGCGCCCTCGGACGAGGTGAGCGGCAGGTGCGCGGTGCCGGCCGGGATCACCTGGTGGTCGCCGGCGCGCAGCGCCACGCCGTTCGAAACCACCGCCCCTTCCAGCACCACGCAGGCTTCCTCGTGCGGATGCGGATGCGCGGGCAGCACGGCGCCGGGCGCGAAGCGCAGCAGCAGGGATCGCCGGCCGGTCTTCGCATCGCGCGCGACGCGCTTGCAGGCGATGCCGGGTGCCAGGTCATGCCACGGCCGCGGGTCGTGCCGCGCGGCCTGGGCGGCGGTTTCTACCGCGATGCGTCGCTTGATCGCGGCCAGCGCGCCAGGCGCGGCCGGCCGGGCGGGCACCAGTTCGACCAGCGCGCCCAGCCGCACCTGCCACGCCGCGACCAGGGCGCGGAATTCCGGGTCGTCGGCCAGCCGCGCCTCGGCCTGCGCATGCTCGGCATCCGTGGCGGTACCGAGCACGAAATCCGCCGCCAGCCGGTCCGAAGCGCCTGTCATGATGCTGTCTCTCTACCGTCGCGTCGCGGGCACGGCTATCCGGTCTGCATGGCGCCGGGGGTGATGCCGAAAAGAAATTCGCGCAGCCCCACATCCACCCGGCGCGCTGGACCGTAACGGGCTTGGAAACATCCTGCGGCTTCCGTCTCCCGATGGGGCCGCCCAGGCAAACACGTCATGCGCGCGGGCGCATCCGAGGCGAGGAGCAAGGCAGCGCGATGACAGCAGGCTGCTCAATCTACCTATACGCCTGCGTGCGCTCCGGCGGTGCAGCCGGCGCGGCCAATTCCCGCGTGCCGCGCGGGTGAGCGTCATGCGTGAGGCCACGCCGACGCGCGCGACACCCGACCCGGCCGAGCTGGCGCGGCTGCTGTCGCGCATCGCCCTGCGGGACGAGACGGCCTTCGACCAGCTCTACCGCCTGGTGTCGCCGCGCTTCCACGCGCTGGCGCTGTATCTCACGCGGCGCCCCGACCAGGCCGAGGAGGCGATGCAGGACCTGTTCACCACCGTGTGGTTCCGTGCCGAGACCTATCGGCCCGAGGCCGGCCCGGTGCTGCCCTGGATGGTGACGATCCTGCGCAACCGCGTGATCGGCATGCGCCGCGGCAAGGCGCTTGCCGTGGTGCCGCTGGAGGAGGCCGACATGGTGGTGAGCGACGCGCTGTCGCCGTACGACACCGCGGCACTGAGCGAGGCCGGGCGACGGATCGCAGCGCAGATGGAAGCGCTGTCGCCGAACATCAGGCGGTCGGTGCAGCTGGCGTTCTTCCATGGCGCCGACTATCGCGAGATCGCGCAGCACATGGGCGTGCCGACGAACACCGCGAAAAGCTGGGTACGGCGCGGGCTGCTGCGGCTGCAGCGCGGGCTGGAAGCCCACCAGGCCCCCGCGATCAGGCCAGATGCTGCCTGAAATGCGCAACCGTCCGGTCCCAGGCCAGCTTGGCGGCCGCCGCGTCGTAGCGCGGTGTCGAGTTGTTGTGGAAGCCGTGCTGCGTGCCGGGATAGATGTGCATGGCGTGCGGCACGCCCGCCGCCTTCAAGGCACGCTCATAGGCCGGCCACATGGCGTTGATGCGCTCGTCGTGCTCGGCATGGTGCACCAGCAGCGCGGCCTTGATCGCTGGCACCAGGGCGGTTTCGGCCGCGGCGCCGTAGAACGGCACGCCCGCCTGCATATCGGCGCCCAGCGTGGCGGCCAGGAAATTCGTGGTGCTGCCGCCCCAGCAGAAGCCGGTGACGCCAAGCCTGCCTGAGCTCCGCGCATGCGCCTTCAGGTGCCGCGCGCTGTTCAGCATGTCGGTGCGCAGCTTCGCCTGATCGAGGCCTGCCTGAAGCGTCCGCCCGTCATCGTCGTTGCCGGGATAGCCGCCCACCGGCGCAAGCCCGTCGGGCGCCAGTGCCAAAAAACCCTCCGTCGCGGCGCGGCGGGCGACATCCTCGATATACGGATTGAGGCCGCGGTTCTCGTGGATCACCAGCACGGCCGGGAAGCGGTCGGTGCCGGCGGGCTGCACCAGGTAGCCGCGCATCGTGCCCGAGGTGCCGCCGGGCGACGGATAGCTGACATAGCGGGCGGTGATGCGCGGATCGGTGAACGAGATCGTTTGCGCCTGCGCATAGCGCGGCAGCAGCGCCTGGGCCATGGCGGCGCCGCCGGCGGTGACCAGGGCAGCGCTTTGCAGGAAGGTGCGCCGGTCGATCCGGCCATGGCAGTACTCGTCGTAGAGGTCGTACACGCGCTGGTCGATCTCGATCTGCGTGAGCGCGGCCGGCGCCGGCGGTGCATCCTGAAGGTCTGCCATGGGTGCGGTTCCTTTCGCGCTGGCGAAGCGTAGCGAAGCGCACGCGACGTGGCCAATGCCGGGCCTTGCGCGCGTGGCGTTTCACCCACACGCTCGCCCGGGCAGGCTGCGCAAGGGGACCACGCCTCATGCATCGAAGGGCAATTTTTTGCACCACCGGCGCCGCGCTGCTGGCACGCCCCGCGCTGGTGCGGGCACAGGCGGCCAGCACGCTGCGCTTCACGCCGCAGCAGGATCTGGTGACGCTCGATCCGGTGATCACCACGGCCTATGTCAGCCGCAACCACGGCTACATGGTGTTCGACACGCTGTACGGCATGGATGGCGCCTACCAGGCGACGCCGCAGATGCTGGAAGGCCACCGCATCGACGATGACGGCCGGCGCTGGACACTCACGCTGCGCCCAGGCCTGCTGTTCCATGATGGCGAGCGCGTGCTGGCACGCGACTGCGTGGCCAGCATCCGGCGCTGGGCCAGGCGCGACCCCTTCGGCGCCACGCTGCTGGACATGACCGACGAATTGTCGGCGCCCGATGACCGTACCATCGTCTTCCGCCTGAAGCGGCCGTTTCCGCTGCTGCCGATCGCGCTGGGCAAGGCTTCCGTGCCGGTCTGCGCGATGATGCCGGAGCGGCTGGCGATGACCGATCCGTTCCGCCCGGTGCCGGAGCTGATCGGCAGCGGCCCCTTCCGCTTCAAGGCGGACGAGCGGGTGGCCGGGTCGATGAACGTGTACACGCGCTTCGAGCGCTACGTGCCGCGGGAAGATGGCGCGCTGGCCTGGACCTCGGGGCCGAAGCTGGTGCATTTCGACCGCATCGAATGGCGCACCATGCCGGATATCGCGACCGCCACGGCGGCGCTGGTGGCGGGCGAGCAGGACTGGCAGGAATACGCCTATCACGACCACCTGGCGCTGCTGCGGCGGGCGCGCGGCGTGCAGCTGCGCACGCTCGATCCCACCGGCTTCGTCGCCATGATGCGCGTGAACCACCTGCAGGCGCCATTCAACAATCCTGCCATCCGGCGCGCGCTGTGGGGCGCGATCGACCAGACCGCCTTCATGCAGTCGGTCGTCGGGCCCGGCGAGACCAGCCTGTACACCGTGCCGCTTGGCTTCTTCTGCCCCGGCACGCCGATGGGATCGACCGTGGGGCTGGAGCCGCTGGCGGGGCCGCGCAACGTCGCCGCCGTCCGGGCCGCGCTGCACGAGGCCGGCTATCGCGGCGAGACCGTGCTGCTGATGGTGCCCAACAGCACCACCGCCAGCATGTCGCTGGGCGCGGTCGCGGCCGACATGCTGCGCCAGGCCGGCATGACCGTGGAGATCTACGCCGTCGAGTTCAACGCCATGCTGCAGCGGCGCAACCGCAAGACCAGCGTGGCCGACGGCGGCTGGAGCGCCTTCATCACCACCTGGGCCGGCACCGACTGGCTCAATCCGGCAGGCCACATCGCGCTCCGCGGCAATGGCGAGGCGGGCTACGCCGGCTGGGCCGACATGCCGCGCATCGAGGCGCTGCGCGATGCCTGGTTCGCCGCCCCCGACCAGCCCGCGCAGCAGGCGATCTGCCGCGACATCCAGGTCGAGGCGATGCGCGCGGTGCCGTTCTACCCGCTGGGCCAGTACGTGCAGCCCACCGGCTTTCGCAGCAGCATCACCGGCGTGCTGGACGGGTTCGCGACCTTCTGGAACGTCCGCCGCGCCTGAAGTCAGGGAACGCCATCACCGATGCCGGATCACACGGCCGCCCGCGCCACCGCGCTGGACTGGATCGCCGCCAACCAGCAGCGGCTTTCCGCCTTCAACGCAAAAATCTGGGCGCACGCCGAACCCGCCTGGCGCGAATACAAGTCGGCCCGCGACTACGTGGACCTGCTGCGCGCCGAGGGCTTTGCGGTGGAGGCAGGCTCGGGCGGCATGCCCACCGCCTTCGTCGCGACCTGGGGACAGGGTACGCCCGTGCTGGCAAGCTTCTCGGAATACGATGCCGTGCCCGGCAACTCGCAGCAGGTGGTGCCGCGCAAGGCGCCGCGGCAGGGCCTGCACCCCTATGCCGCCGGGCATACCGACCCGCATTCCGTGCTGGGCACGGCAGCGCTTGCCGCGGTGCTGGCGGCCAAGGCCGCGATGGGCGCGCACGGCATCCCGGGCACGCTGAAACTGTTCGGCGAGCCGGCCGAAAAAGTCTGCGGGTCGAAGCCGATCCACGCCGCGAAAGGCTACTATGACGGGCTGGATGCCGCCGTGGTGTGGCACCCCTGGCCGTCCAACACCGTGACCGGCGAAACCCATTTCGGCGCCTACTGGAGCGCCATCATCAGCTTCGAGGCGGAGGCGCCCGAACAGTGGATCGATCCCACGCTGATGCCGATCGAAGGCGCCCACGCCGCCGCCCGCTGCCCCGGCGCGCTGGACGCGCTGTGCCTGATGTACACGACCACGAAATACACCAAGGAAGCGATGTTCCCGCATGCGGGATCATGGACGCTGAACGAGTTCGTGCTGGGCGACGGCGGCGCCACCTCGGACAACCTGACGCCGCGGTTCTCGCAGATCCAGTATTCGTGGCGGTCCTCCTCGCTGGGCATCCAGGAGCAGATTTTCCGCGTGCTCGCGAACAACGCGCGCCACGCCGCAGCCAGCACCGGGTGTGTGGCGCATGTGCGCTGGGTGACCAAGACCCGCGTGGGCCTGCCGAACACCGTGATGACGGACCTGACCTGGAAGAACCTGCAGGCGGTCGGCGCGCCGGAATTCAGCGAACCCGCACTGGAATTCGGCCGCGCCATCCAGCGCGAGCTTGGCCTGGACCCCATGCCCGACCCCTTCAACGCCGAGGTCTCGCGCCTCACGCCGCCCGAGGCGAACGAGGCGAAATTGCGTGCCAGCCTGCCATCCTGGCAGAAGCACCTCAGCGCCGATGACTACGTGGAGTTCTGCTGGCATGCGCCCACCGTGCGGCTGCTGGCGGGAAGGCCGCGGCTGCGCCCGCCGGCGCCGGGCTATGCCTATCCGACCTGGACGTACAACGCGCTGGGCGGGCTGCCCGAGGCGGTCGATCCCGGCCTGTTCGTGGGCGCCAGGACCATGGCATTGACGCTGCTGGACCTGGCCACCCAGCCGGATGTGCTGGCCGCCGCGCAGGCGGAATTCCGCGACCGCACCGGCGGCGGCGTGGGCGGCACGAAATGGGTGGCGCCGCTGCTGCCGCCCGACTTCTCGCCGCCGGTCGATCTGCGCTGGCCCGAATACGTGCAGACCGCGCGCGGCGAGGAATGGTGCATGCCCACGCCCTTCCAGGGCACTGGGGCGGGGGAACGCCTGTAGCCGGAAGCGGGGCAGGGCTGGCGTCCTCGGCGGACGTTTAAGCACCATCCCTCCCCGTTCCATGGCGCTTCATTTTTCGAGCTTACGGGCTGCTTCTAGCCTGCCACCGACCCCACGAAGGCCCGCGCCCATCCCTCAATGTTCCGTTGCATCCCTAGCCGTTCCCCAATAGGATTGGGTATCGGTTTGGGGGATGGGATATGCCGCGACGCGCCAAGGGGCTTTCCGCAGCCGGGTTGAAGCACCTGCCACCGGGCAAGCACGCGGATGGCAAGGGGCTGTACCTGATCGTGAAGCCCAGCGGCCGGTTCTGGGTGTTGCGCTACATGCGCGATGGCCGTGCCCGTGAGATGGGGCTTGGCCCGTTCGATGCCGGCACGCCCGACAATGCCGGTGGGCGCAAGCGGGCTTCCGTATCGCTGGCCGATGCCCGGCAGCGGGCGGATGAAGCCCAAGCCCTGCTGCGCGCTGGTGGCGATCCGTTGGACGCACGCGACGGAGCGAAGGCGGATGCCGCGCGCCAGCGAAAGGACCAAGTGGTAGCGGCCGAGCGCGCCGCCCTGACCTTCCGCACCGTGGCCGACAAGCTGCTGGCGATGCACTCGCCCGTGTGGACCAGCGCCAAGACGCAAGCCTCATGGCGGCTCACGCTCGACAAGCACGCCTTTCCGATGATTGGCGACGTGCCCATTGCCGATATCTCGCGCGAGCATGTGGTGCGCGCCCTGTCCCCCGTTTGGACGGCGCAGCCTGCCACCGCACGCAAGTTGCAGCGGCGCATCGCGGCCACGCTCGACTACGCGGCTGCGAACGGCTGGCGGGTTGCTGACAATCCCGCCACGGGCCGGGTACTGCGGCTGACGAAGGCCCTGCCCACCGTGAACGCCAATGGCCGGCGCTGGCCTTCCTTGCCGTGGCAGCGTGTGCCGGCCTTCCTGGTCGCCCTGGACCGGCAGCACGGTGTATCGCCTCTGGCGCTGCGCTTCGCGGTGTTGACGGCGCTGCGGTCCAACGAAATCCGGGGGGCACGGTGGAACGAGTTCGATTTCTCGGATGCGCTGTGGACCATTCCCGGCAGCCGGATGAAGGGCGGCAAGGCGAAGGACGTGCCTGCGCATCGCGTGCCCCTGACCGCGCCAATGCTGGCCGTGCTGGCGCGTGCGGTGGCACTGCGCACCGGCATCGTTCCCGCCATCGAAGCCCTGCCGGCACAGGCGGCGCTGTTGCGTGACGGGCTGGTGTTCCCGAGCCTGGCGGATGGGCCGTTGTCTGACGCGACGCTGGGGGCCTGCATCAAGCGGCTGAATGCTGATGGGCCGGAAGGCGGCCCGGTGCCCTGGCGCGATGCGGATGGCAGGCCCGCCACCGCGCACGGCTTCCGGCGCAGCTTCCGCAGTTGGGTTGATGATGAACGCCCCGACGATGCCGCCGCCGCTGAAAAGGCGTTGGCGCACGATGAGCCGAACAAGGTGAGCGCGGCCTATCGCGGGTCGGACCTGCTGGCCCGCCGCCGGGCGTTGATGGAGGCATGGGGCGCATTCTGCGGCACGTCTGCCGCCGCTGCGGTGTCTCTCCGCATGCGTCCCCAAAATCCCCAAAACCCCGAGACGATGGGGCGGACGGGCTGACCCGATCCGCGCCGGGGCGGTTCCCCGGCATCACGGGACGGCGGCGGCGGGTGTCGGAAGCACCCGCCCCGCCTGACCCCGGCAACATGGAGTGAACCCATGGACGCCAAGGCTGAGAAGCAGGATAGCGCGGCCGACGCTCAACTGCCCGACATGATGGAGGGGGCGGTCTGCGATCTTCTGGATGGGCTGCGAGGGCTGGTGACGCTGGCGGACCAGGATATTGCCGACAATCTGGCGGATGCCGACGCGGCGCGCGCGTCGGTTCTGTTCCTGGCCCGCGCGACGCTGCGGCGGGCCGAGAACCTGCATCGGGCGATGGATGGGGTGCGGCCGATCGCGGAACGGCTGAGGCTGTTGCGGGAACCGGTGTGATGGACGCGGTAGCAACGCCGGCAGAGGTCGGCGAGCCTGCAAACCGCGCCAATCTTGCTGATCTTGCCTGGCGCACCAACCGAGCCGCGGCGGCCCTGTATCTCGCCGTGATGGGTATGCAGGCCCTGCGCGAGGGGGACAATCCTGCGGGCTGGGCTGACGATGGCCTGTGCTGGCTCGCCCACCTGGTTCAGGCCCACACCGAAACCATGCATGCGCTGGCCGAAGGCGCCCCACAGATTGGAAGACAGGCGTGGAGGTGGGGCCATGACGGGGGCGACCCCTTGCTGCGGCGAACTGCTGCGGCAGATTCCGGCCGCGAAGAATCAGCACGATGCTGCAAGTAGGGGCGCCCCTACCCGCACCGAAGCCGCCACCAACGCCGGCCTTTCCCGCGATCAGCGCGTGACCGCCGGCCGCCCTGCTGGCCAGGGCCGTGGATGATGGCGGTGCCGTCAGCACCCGCACCCGCTGCTAGCCGCTATTCCCGCTATTCGGCAGGGATGGCCGGGCCGCCTGACACTGTCAGGAACCGCTTGACACTGTCAGGCACAACGTGACACAAGCGCGGCAATGATCGGATCGTTCCGCCATCGCGGACTGAAAGCCTTCTTTGAACGGGACGATCCTGCTGGCATCCGGCCCGACCTGGTGGAACGGGTTCGTTCGCGCCTCACGGCGCTGGAAACCGCCGCATCGGTGGATGACCTGAACCTGCCGGGCTGGCGGCTGCACCCGTTGAAGGGAAAGCCGAAGCGATGGGCGATTGCGGTCAATGGCCCGTGGCGGATCACGTTTGAATGGGGCGAGCGCGGGCCGGTTCGCGTTGACCTGGAACAGTATCACTAGGAGGCATGGTGCGATGATGCGGGAGTATGCGGTGAAGCGGCCGGCCCGGATGCGCCCGGCCCATCCGGGCGCGGTGCTTCGGGATGACGTGCTGCCGGCCGTGGCCGTGAGCGTGACGGCGGCGGCGCGGGAGTTGGGCGTGTCACGCCAGACCTTGCACACGATCCTTGCCGAGAAGGCTCCCGTGACACCGGAAATGGCGGTGCGGCTGGGCCGCTGGTGCGGCAATGGCGCGCACCTGTGGCTTGCCATGCAGCGTGACCGCGACCTGTGGGAGGCGAACGACCGGCTTGCCGCCACCATTGGCAACGTGCCGGTGCGGGGCGCCGCCTGAGAATGACTGACGACAGGGCCGAGCGACGGCCCCCGCAACCCGGCATCCGCACCCGCCGGCCGCCCCTGCCGAGAAAGCCCGTGGGTGCGCGTGAGGGTGCGGTGAAAGACGGTCCTAAGCCTGCCAATGGTCTGCTTGAACTTGCGCGGCATGCCACGCTTGATGCCAAGCCGAAGCTGGCTAACGATTGGGGCATTCGTGTCATCGGCATGTTTGCCGAACTCAATATGGTCTTTGGCCCGATTCACGCCCGCAAAGTTTGGAACTCTATCGGGAGGGGCTGGAGCAGCACCGGACGCCGCAAGGGCGACAGGATTTACCCCCATCATGACTTGCTCCGCCTGTTCGACCACCTGGTGGCGCACCCGAAGTTTGTGGGTGCGACACGGGGCGAGATTATCCGCGTCGCGGCCCAGCTTGAATGGATGCAGATGGGCGCCCTGGCGGGAAACAGCGCGGGCGCCATCCAGAAGCGGCTGAGTCGCCTGCTGCAAGAGCGCGATGAAGCCCATAAAAACCACGCGCTTGCGTTGCAGAAAATGGCGAAGGGCGTGGGGGAGCCTGGTCTCTTGGCATCGCTTCCGCGCAAGCCCAAGGGGCTGCTGGACCCGGACTGAGACATTAACTGGTGCGCGTCAATGTCTGGCGCCGCGTTGCCCCTGGGGCGAATGTGTCGATGTATATGGGAGGCCCTGCGGCGCGCTGGTGCGCCATGGAACAAGGGCCATTCGACGATGCTCCCGACCACGATTTCCCAACCGAGCAACCGGCATGAACGCCGTGCCGCCGCGTCGGGCCACACCCCGCGTTATGTCACCATTGAAGGCTGGCGCGACCTGACCGGCATGAGCCGCAGCAGCACGTATCGTGCGCTGGCGGCGGGCCACCTGACCGCAATCAAGTGCGGCACGCGCACGTTGATCAACGCGGACACCGGACTGGTGTGGCTGGCCAGCCTCCCCGCCGCCGTCATCAAGGCCGCCTGACATGGCCGAGGAACCGACTCCCCCGCCGGACCCGTGGGGCTGGTGGACGCGGCCCGACCCCGACATGGCTGGTCTGTGGGCCGGCCTGCTTGGCCTGGGCGGCAGCCTCGCGGCGATGGGCGCCCCCCGCCTGGCAACGCAGCCCGCCCCTGGTTGGGGCGCTGCGCTGAACGGCTACGCGGTGGGTTGGATGCAGGGGCAACGGGCGGCGCAGCGGGGCTTGCTGGACGAAGCTTTCCGGCCTGACCCTGTCCAGCCCGCCCCAGGCACGGTAGGCCCGCCAGCGCCCCTTCAGCGCAGCCCGGCCGCAATGCTCATGCGGCAGCGGCTTGGGATGGCGCCGTGGGCTGGCCCGTGGGGCACGTGGCCCGGCGCCGTCGCGCCGACCACCGCACCGAGCGAATAGCAACAACCCGGCGCGCGCTGCGGCCGGGTTGCTGTGGTCAAGGCGGGGATCGGGGGCCCCGATCTTTTACCAGAACCACGAGCCTGTTTCCAGCGTCGCGCCTCACCCAATGAGGCGACGAATGAACCGCTTTACCGGCTCCCCCACTCCCCAGGCGCGAGACACCGTGCGCCTGGCACTGGAAACCATCGTGCCCGTCCCCGCCATCGTGCAGCAGCGCGGTTGGGAAGCCGCCTTCATGGTGGGCGCCGAACACTCCGCCGAGTTGCGCGACAGGCTCGGCGCCGACGCGGGCGATGCCGTGTGGCACTGGGCGCAACCCCGTTATCTGGCCGGCCCCGACGCGATGACGTGGGCGGACTGCCGCATCGCATTCTGGTCACACCGGCTGGCGTTCGGGGCGCGCGCATGATCGCGCTGCCCCCCGATACACGCTGCGCCGTGCATTCCATCCCTGCCGCCATCGGCCGCGCCTGGGCGGTGATGGTCGCGGTCGGTATCGACCCGACGCCCGACGCGATCGGCGCGCCCGGCACCGTCGCTGCCGTTCTGTCGCACGATCGCGGCATGGCGTTCCCCGACGCCAAGGGCATTGCCTACGCCGAAGCCGTGCTGGCGGAAGGCGGCTGCTGCACGTTCTGCTTCGTCGATTTGGCCGACGCCATGGAATGCGTCGCGCAACTGCGCAAGGCGGGTGCGAAATGAGCGCCCGCGACCTGGCCCAGCGGTTCGGCCTGCACCGCGCTGGCCGTGACTGGCGCGGCGACTGCCCCGCCTGCGGCTACGCCAGCAGCTTCGTCCTGAGCGAAACGCGCGAAGGCAAGCCGCTTTGGTGGTGCGCATCGTGCGGCGACAGGGACGCGCTGGCAGCGGCCTTGCGGAGCGAAGGCTACTCGCCCCCCACCGACGCCGCCAACGCCCCCGAGCGCCCTTCCACGGCCCAGCGGGAGGGATGGGCGCGCGACCTTTGGGAACGCGCCCTGCCCGCCGCCGGCACGATCGTTGACGCCTATTTGCGATCGCGCGGCCTGGGCACGGTGGCGACGCGCGCGCTGCGCTTCCTGCCATCGCTGCGGCATGGCGAAAGCGGCACCGCGCCGCCCGTGATGATCGCCGCCATGGCCGACGTGGCCGGCACAACCCGCGCCGTTCATCGCACCTGGCTGCGCAGCGACGGCACCGGCAAGGCGGACGTGGACCCGGCCCGCAAGACACGCGGCAACCCCGCCGGCTGCGCCGTGCGGCTGGCCGTTGTCGATGACGCGCTGGTGGTTGCGGAAGGTATCGAGACCGCGGTTGCCGCCGGGCTGCTATTCGACCTGCCGGCCTGGGCGTGCGTCTCGGCCGGCGGCATGGAGGCGGTGGTATTGCCCGCCAGCGTGCGCCGCGTGCTGATCGCCGCCGACCACGACGCCAGCGGCACCGGCCAGCGTGCCGCGCAGGCTCTTGCCGAACGATTGTTGGCGGAAGGCCGGCGGGTGCGCATCGCGACCCCGGACCGCATCGGCGATTTCAACGACGTGCTGCTGATGGAGCGCACCAATGCCTGATGCCGGCGGCTTCACCATCCGCGCCCCCGATGCAGCACCACCGCCCAACATGGCCGTGCTGCGCATGAACCGCCGGGCCGCGCCGGAATTGCCCCTGGGCCTGCTGGGGGCGTTCTGGGGGCCGTGGATCACGGACGCGGCGGACGGCGCCGGCGCGCCTGCCGACTATGTGCTGGTCACGCTGCTGAGCGCCGCCAGCGCCGCGATCGGCAACGCACGCCACGTCTCGCCCTGGCCGAGCTGGTGCGAGCCGCCCGCCCTGTGGTGCGCGGCGGTGGGCGATCCGGCATCCGGCAAGTCTCCCGCTGCCGGCCCCGTCATCCGCATCCTGAACGCCATCGAGGAAGAACAGGGCGCGGGCTTCAAGGACACGCGGCGCCAATGGGAAACCGCGAAGGAAGGCGCCGCGGCCTGCAAGGCACGGTGGCAGGCGGACGTGAAGGAAGCGGCGAAACTCGGCAACCCGCCGCCGATGATGCCCGCCAGCGCGACCGAACCGCCCGAACCGCAGCGCCCGCGCATCCGCGCCAACGACGCGACGCTGGAGAAGCTGGGCCTGATGCTTGGCGGCTTGCCGAAGGGCATCCTCTACCACCGCGACGAATTGGCCGGCTGGATTGCCAATTTCGATCGCTACTCGGGCCTTACCACGCTGATGCGCGTCCCTGCGGGCTGGTTCAGTCTGTGGTGACGCAGGCGGTGCGGGCATGGCTGCTACTCTGGCTGTCGTTGATGACGTTCGCCGCTGGGCCACCCGCACCGCCGCC